>TARA_B110001452_G_scaffold259112_1_pt1 | contig 17032 bp, 16 predicted proteins | sample TARA_B110001452 | Tara Oceans TARA_B110001452 (sample SAMEA4396971) | marine metagenome | biome: Polar Biome; feature: [DCM] deep chlorophyll maximum layer (ENVO:01000326); material: water (ENVO:00002006), including particulate matter (ENVO:01000060) such as... | depth 25 m
CTGCAGGATATATGGCTCCATGGATGGCAGATGTACTCAAGCGTTCAGGAATAATTCTTGACTCCTCAATTAATGATACTTTGTTAACTAAATCTAAGACAGGGAAGGGTAATTCTTGGGCCAAGGTCAGGCAATCAGTAATTGGCGCGAATTTAGTTGAACGTGAGTGGGCGACTAAGTGGCGCTTACCAATCAACGGTCCTGCATTATCGATATTTCCATTATCACTACTTGCTAAACATGCTTGGAAAAAATTACCTCCAGTCTTGAAAACCAATGTGTTAACTTCTTCAGTAGAAGATTCTGATGTCTCAATTAAAACTGTATATTGGCATCTACTTGACCACGGTAAATCAATGGGAAATTGGCAACCTCCGATTCCCCATTCTATACTTAATCACTAAAAACCGTCAATTGAAGCATTACTCATGTTCAATGAAGTAGCATGGAATAAACCAACTCTATGGCATCAATCCTTTAGTTCTGATAAAATGTCGATTTTAGAAAGAGCCATCACGATATCTTTCTTTACAGGATTGACTGCACTTTGCGCACAAATAGCATTTGCAGTGCCCTGGACTCCAGTGCCTTACACCTTCCAAACCTTTGCAGTTTTAGCAACCGGTGTTTATCTTAGGAGGAATGATGCTTTTATTTCCGGATCACTTTATTTGTTGGTCGGAGCACTCGGTGCGCCCGTTTTTGCCAAAGGGGGCGACCAATTATTCGATAGTGGTCGACTGATTGCTAGTGGTGGTTATTTGATGGCCTTTCCTTTCGCTTCTGCATTGGTAGCAGAAGGACTTGACCGCTCAAGAAACACAGGAGTTGCAGATATCAAGGCACAACTTATTTGCTGGACACTAGCAATGATCCCAGTCTATATTGTTGGGACGCTTTGGTTAGCAGAATCGTACTCTGTAGACTTTGCCCAAGCATTTGAGTGGGGTGTTGAACCATTTTTAATTTGGGACTTTGGTAAGATTTTAGTTATGGCTTTAATCACAACTAAACTATGGTCTTATTCTCCACCTCATGATCAGATTTAATCTGTAAGTAGATTGGCTTGCTTCCAAATATGGGTCTTGAGTTCTATTTCTTAGTGTGGCGGTAAATAAGTTAATCCGATATCTAAGTGATATCACTGTGATATCTTTATTATGGTGGGCGTGATGGGGTTAAGTAGTGAGATTATGGAAACCCAACATCAAGCAATAGACGAAATACAATTTAAAGATATAGAAAGAGCATCACTGAATGGCTTTTTGGGAGTACTTATCCATATTATAATCGTTCCAGTAATTTTCTTAGCAACCTTTGTACTATATGCAGGAGGTGCATGGGGGATCTTTTTAGGTATTTTATTACAATCAATAATAGGAATTGTATGGTTCATAATGTGGAATTCATATGTAGTCATCAATCCAAATGAAACCGCAGTATTGCAATTCTTTGGAAAATATACTGGGACCGTTAAAACCGAAGGTTTCCGTTGGTTTGTCAATCCGTTATTCCAAAAGACGAAGATGTCATTTAGAATTAGGAACTTTGAATCGGCGAAATTGAAAGTCAATGACGTCAATGCAAACCCAATCGATATAGCAGCAGTAGTTGTTTGGAAAGTATTCGATGCGGCAGAAGCAATATTCGAGGTTGATGATTATGATAACTATGTCCAAATTCAAAGTGAAGCAGCACTTAGAGCGATGGCTACAAAGTATCCTTATGATGTAATCGAAGAAAAAGATTTAGGCGGAGTTGCTCTTTCTAGCCATCAAGAAGAGGTTGCTCAAGAACTCCGTGAATCGGTTCAAGCAAGGTTAAGCAGAGCAGGAATTGAGGTTCTTGAAGCTAGGATAAGCCACTTAGCATATGCACCTGAAATCGCCCAAGCAATGCTGCGAAGGCAACAAGCAAGCGCTGTAGTCGCTGCTCGAAGAGAGATAGTTGACGGTGCAGTCGGAATGGTAGAGTTGGCTCTATCACGACTGAGTGAAAGAAATATAATCGAATTTGATGAAGATAAGAAGGCCACAATGGTAAGCAATTTGTTAGTCGTTCTATGCTCAGAAACCGACACAACCCCCGTGATAAACACGGGATCTCTATATCAGTGAGGCGGTGAGAGTGAACTCTGAGTTATTTTGGTCAATCTTTGGCAATTTAATCGGGGTAGTAATTTGTGGAACTTATGCCGTATACACCTTTCTGCGACAAGGAACACATGTTAAGGGGGTTGGCTGGAAAAGCAAGAAAGATTATCCCAAATCATATTATTTCACTTTAGGGGCTATGATTTTTGTTAGCATATTTTCATTGGTTTGGATTATTGTTAGATTATACACTTACTATTACGTTTGAGTTAGATTCCCTTGGTAAGTAATTCACAAAACAAACTCAACACTAATGATGGTCACAATTCAAGGAGGGTAAAAATGTCCAAAAAGAAAATCCTTCTTAGAATTGATCCGAAACTACATGATGAGTTAAGAAAGTGGGCAGATGACGATTTTCGTTCGATTAATGCACAGATAGAGTTTTTATTAAAAAAGGCTGTAGTAAACAATAGGCGGGATTCCGATGACTGAAGAAAATGAAGATTTTTGGAGCAAAACAGATGGCAAAGACGGAAATATTACTCAAAATATGACATATAATATTCAAGATAGCGCGATATCTGGTGATTTTAATGCTGCGACTAAGCCAAATACAGAGGCTCAGCAAACTCCACCGCCAGCACAGATGAACATCAATCAGGAATTAACACAGCCACAATATGACAACAACCTGCAAGGAATGCCTACTCAAAACGCACCAACACAGCAATATTACTCCAACCAACAACAAGGAGTCCCAGCTCAAATACATGGTCAGCCGACAACGATCCCTATTTCTCAAGGTGTCGCAGCCGGTTATTATCCTCAAACATCAGCAGTCACAGCAATTGTCCTTGCAGCATTATCTTATGCTTTGTGTGGCCTATTTACGGCAATTCCCGCGGTAATAGTTGCAAAAGGTGCTTTAGAAATTACAGATAAAGACCCTAACCACCCTGATGCAGGAACTGCTAAAGCAGCACTTATCCTTGGTTGGATAAATATTGGGCTATTTGCCGCAGGACTTTTGTTTTGGGTCCTTATATTAATTGTATCCATTGCTTTCTATTGATGAGTGAATAGTTTATTTACTCTCGAGATACTTGCCAATCGTTGATTATGAATTCTAAAAAAATCTTATACTTTGCTTATGGCTCCAATCTCGATTTTGAAGATTGGTCTAAATGGTGTTTAGAGAGAGAAGAAGACCCTTCGAGACTTATTGAAGTTGAATCCGCCTTTCTCCCTGATTATAAATTGAAATTCCACTACTATTCGAGTGGTAGAAAAGGTGGTGCAGCCGATATTGTAGAGGCTGGAAAGGGAAGTATAGTCCCAGGTGTTTTATTTGAATTAGATGAATATACTGTAGCCTTAATGGATCGTAAAGAAGGGGTGAAAGGTAAATCATATCAGCGTAAAAAAGTCCATGTAATCACATTGAGTGGTAGTGTTACTGAAGCATTAACCTACGTTGTTTGTCAAGAAAGTATACGTGATAAATTTATTGAACCTACCGCAGATTATGCTAATCTGATTAGAAATGGCCTTGAGAAGCGTGGTCTTCCAACTGATTTCTTAGATGCTGCCATCAATGACGACTCCTCCTCTTGCAAATTGAATCGAGTTTTTGTTTATGGTACTCTTATGAACGGGGAATCACGACATTCTGCAATAGAAAATTCAAATCTGGAGTTCGTCAATAGTGGATTTATCAAAGGTAGTCTTATGCATATTTCCGACTACCCCGGACTTGTCTATAATTCCAAATCGAAAGTATTAGGGGAATTGTATTCATGCGAAGATATCGCTGAAACCTTAGATAAATTCGACCAAATAGAAGGATTTTTTGACTATCAGTCTAGTGATTCGTTATTCACTCGTATTATTTCCAAAATAGAATTTCAAGGAAATATTGCATTGGCTTGGACTTATCTATTCAACGGCTTAGATGGTAAGGAAATACCTTCAGGGAATTGGCGTAATAGAAATCAACTTTGCTGATCATAATCTTCTATGTATGGCAAAAGGGCATGACTCAAGCCTTTCAGACTTTCAACAACCCTAGTTTCTGGCTTTAGCGTTTTCATCAATACTTTTCGAGTATCTTGACTTACTTTTATGTCAAAACTTTCTAGCAGTCCGATTATTTTCCTCTGTAGTCTTCCTCCAGTTCGGTCCCAGTCCATTAGGACAGACATCACCGCTCCACCATCGTTCTGATTACGAGTTCCGTAGGTTTCGAATAGATAAGTGACAACTTTTTCAATACTCCATCCCCTGTTTAGAACCTCAACCTTTCCTGTAAAGCCCAAACTTTCAAGAGCAATTTTATCCCTTTTGCCTTCGACTAATACAGGACGATTAAATTCGCGATTACGCTGTCTTTCTTCGGCTATTGACTGACTCGCAATCATAAACCTCTTATTTGGGTCACTAGGACCTCTAATGCGCCCTTTAGAATGCATTTACTTACTCAACTCCATCTCTATTAATCGAGTAATATACTCAGTACTTTTACCTGTAATCTTGACCCGTTTCATACGAGATGTGTGTCCTTGAACAATTTCAATAGAATAATTGTCAAGTTCAAAAAGTTCTGATAAAACCTGCACAACTGCCCGATTTGCTTGACCATCTCTAGCCTGTTCAGTTACAGTTATGCTCAAACGATTTCTCCAATCGTTGAAACCAGAAACTTCAGTTCTTCTAGATGCTGGTTGAACCTCGATATCGATTAATATCCGCCCGTCAAGAGTGTTCTGTATGCAAGAAGAAACCCCCATAATTTCACCATTTTGGCCTTTCGATATTACCTCCATAAAGTAGACTTATTTTACTCACTCGGCGCGCTTTGGAAACTAAAAACTAAGGTTCATATACTATCATTTGGAATGTTCTACTGCAAGCCTCCTGCAGGTATTCTAAAGCTTTCAGTCTTGGCTATTTTTCAACAAATCCTTAAGGGGTACAACTTGGGCGCCACAACAGGTCAACACCATGCCAGCAGACGACACCGTTTTTTCTGTGCTTTATGACAAGTTTTTGTTTTGGGGGATTTTGGTAGGAATTTTCACCTTCGGGTGGCTTTTCTTTTCTATGGTGAGATATCGCCAAAACATTGTACCTGACACTACAGATTTAGATCACATAGTGGTTGGTTCTTTTCCTGTCGAAAGGCATAATACCAAAGTTGAAGTCTTATTTTACGTACTTCCAACAATTATCGTTGTTTGGATTACTATGATGGCCTTGTCCTCGAATACAGAAGTATGGGTTATTCCAGATGAAGATGAATCATTTAATATGGAAATTATTGGAAAACAGTGGTTTTGGGAATTCCACTATAAGGAAGAATTGACTTGGCAAGATGACCCAACAGATACAGGGATTGATGTAAATTGGGGACAAGACTTAGTTGTTCAATTTTCGAGTTCGCCAGTCCCGGCCACTAATATGTCAATCATAATAGGCACTACTGCTACCGATTATTCTCTAGACCAGCAACTAGGAGTCAAGACGGTTCCTTCCAGCTTTGATCGGTTCCTTCATTCAATAATCGAAGTAACAGATTCGTCTGGTAATGTACTACATACTTGGAATCACATTCCACTTAATCACCAACTTTCGACTGCTTTAGGAGACCACCTAATTGTGCCATGTGATGATGAAGTGGTACTTTCACTATTCTCTCTAACTTCAGATTACAGCGAACTTAACAGCACTTACTGGGGTGTCCAACATTCATTCTGGCTACCAGAATGGGGCGTAAAAGAAGATTTAGTTCCAGGATTAGAAGGTGGAACGCTAATGTGGTTCTTCCCTGATCGTGCTGGAACATTTGACATACGATGTGCAGAATACTGTGGAATGGACCATTCCAAGATGATCGGCAAGGTTGATGTCGTATCTCCAATTATTGATGGAGTCTACACAAACTGTGACCAAGACACAGGGCTTGTTTATGATGGTGGAGGCGATTATTGATGCGTAAGGTCGCAGTTGGAATTCTAGGTTTGGTATTACTATCGATGTTTGCCATCCCTCAGTTTACTGCAGCTCCGGGTGGAATCAATGCTTTTGGTGACAATGGTTGTTCATGCCACGGAAGCCCGTCCCCTGATACTTCAGTAACCGTGACAGGTCTTCCTACCGAATTTAATGCAAGTGAAACATACTCTTTCACAGTCACAGTAACAAATGATGCCATGACACTTTGGGCCGACGGTGTTGAAGAGGATGGTTGGAACACCCGCGCTGGTGGATTTAGAATACTCGCATCAAAAGGAACTGTAACTTCGGTTGACCCTACTCTAAGCCATGAGATGGACGGCGGACTTACTCACACTGATGAAGGGAATAAATTCAGGACATGGGACTTTGAATGGGTTGCCCCAGCTGACGATACAGTATTTACAGAATTCACCATTAATGCCAATGCGGTAAACGGTGGAACTGGGTCTCAAGGCGATATGTGGAATTCTTATCAAACTACGATTGGTGGAATCAATGCTGGAGATTTAGCGCCGAGTGTCAGAGCATTAGTATTGCTTTTGACAGCGATTGGTCTCGCTTTAGGATTGGTCTTATTGGGCATAATATGGGTTTACTATTCACGTTCGCCGGAAACCTTCACGCTAGGGAATTTCTGGTCTTACCTCAAGCCTTGGCTAACAACTACTGACCACAAAGAAGTAGGTGTCCTGTATTTCTTATACGGATTTATTTTCTTCCTAGTCGGCGGTTTCCTTGCCTTATTATTTAGAATACAATTGGCAATTCCAGAAAACACTTTCCTAACCGAAACAGAATACAATTCCTTCTTCACATTACACGGAACCACTATGATTTTCCTTGCTGCAATGCCTATGATTGCTGGTTTCATGAATTATGTTCTGCCATTACAAATCGGTGCTAAAGATCTAGCATTCCCGAGAATTAATGCAATGGGTCTTTGGCTACTTGTATTCTCAAGTCCGTTGATTTATACAGGTATTTGGTCAGGTGAAGCTGCTGATATTACTTGGGTTATGTATCCTCCTTATTCCTCGCTGACCGAAGCCAATCTTGGTGAAGGAATGGCACAGTATGGTTCTAATTTAGGTACAACTGCATTCCTTTCAGGTATGCTAATGCTTGGTGCCTCTTCGACACTGAGTGGTGTTAACTTCATCACCACAGTGTTTACAATGCGGGCTCCTGGAGTAACTTGGATGAAGATGCCATTATTCTCTTGGTCGGTATTCGTCAGCGTTTTCATGCTGTATATGTCGCTTCCTGCATTAGTTATTGGACTGGTATTCTTACTGTTCGACCATACCATTGGAACCGTATTCTTCACGAGTGGTGGTGATTCATTACTATTCCAGCATTTATTCTGGTTCTTCGGTCATCCTGAGGTATACGTAGTGATCGTTCCCGCCTTCGGTATAGTTTCGGAAGTTCTCGCTACCAGTGCGCGCAGGTCTATCTTTGGATACAAGTCCATGGTTTTAGCAATGGCTGGAATTGGAGTTGTTGGATTTATCGTTTGGGGCCATCACATGCTTACATCTGGTATGGATGCTTTTTGGCGTGCGGCCTTCATGGTAACCACTATGGCTGTAGCAATTCCAACCGGGGCTAAGATATTCAATTGGCTGGCCACCCTATGGGGCGGAAGCCTCGTGATGAAAACACATACTCTGTGGTCACTCGGCTTCTTGGTTACTTTCACACTTGGTGGTATCTCTGGAATGTTCTTCCCTGTTGCCGGCCTCGACGTCCACTTCCACGATTCATATTTCGTAGTCGCTCACTTCCACTACGTATTCATCGGTGGTACTGTCTTCGCTTTATTCTCTGGTGTTTACTATTGGTATCCAAAGGTCACAGGACGAAAGTTGAATGAAAAACTTGGTCTGTGGCACTTCTTGATTGGCTTTTCTTCTTACAATGCAGCATTTTGGCCAATGCATAAACTTGGAATCATGGGTATGCCAAGAAGAACCCATTCATACTTAGAAGAGACTGGATTTGCGGAGTATAACTTGGCAGTAAGTATATTCGCATTCATATTTGGATTGAGCCAACTTCTACTTGCTTGGAATATTTTCCAATCTAGAAGAACAGGAGAACCGGTCGGTAAAGATCCATGGGGCGGATGGTCTCTTGAGTGGTCTACAACTTCACCACCACCTACTCCTTCATTCCATGAGATTCCTACACAAGGCGATATGAATGAATTATATGGCCACCATTCTGAGAAGGGTTCTCTTTCAGAGAAATTATGGAAAGGTAAAGCAAAGGGGGCTGAAGAATGAGTGGACATAACAATCATGTGGAAAATTCCACATGGATGCACGCTGTGATGATGGCCGGAATCTTTGCTGTGATAGGAATTGTCGCATTTGCAGCCCTTGGTATTGGAGTCGCAAATCAAAAGCATGATGTATACGACGATGCTAAACATGCATATCACGACGCTAAGGAAGACCCCTTGACTACTAGTGAAGAATTAGATGATTTATTTCATGCTGAAGAAAAAGCACATCTGTCATTCTTAACTTACCGCGTAGCAGGAATAACCCTTCTGGTAATGTTTAGCATATATGCAATATTCATGGGTATTGGTGGTCTTGTAAATGCTTTACAACCCGATGATGACCATGGGCATGATGACCATGGTCATGAAGAGCATCATGGCTCTGCATCTCCTATTATTTTCAGTTTAGGTGTAATGCTATTCTTGATGGGATTCCCTAGTTTTGTTATAGCCTGTAAAGCATTGATGTCTCAAGGTGGGACATTTGCATTTGGAGACATACTTCTAAGTTTGATTGGATTGAATTTTATTATGCTTGGTATTGCTAATTGGTGGAAAGAAGACCTTCCATTCATAGGGTATGGTGAACAAATAGCAACCTCTGCACCTTTCGAAGGAGAGCATATCAGAAAGGCTGGTCTTTGGGTATTCATAATGTCAGAGATAATGGTTTTCGCAACTTTCTTCTCTTCATACCTACGTGTTAGAACCGAATGGTGTACTGATTGGGCCATACAAGCTTCTGAGCAAGGCGATGAATGTTTTGGTGTTGCGGAAGGTTCTGTAGTGACTGCTTCTGATTTACTAAGACATGACTTTGCTACATTATTACCTGGTGCAATAAACACCTTTGCTCTTATTGTTTCATCATACACTATTGTATTAGCATTGAAGGTTGCCAAGGATAAGAATTGGGAAGCACCTACAAACTTCATGCGCTTTGTCCTCCCTGATAAGAAGAGAGCAATTAGAAATTATTTGATAGCAACTCTTCTATTAGGTTCTCTGTTCATTGTCTTGAAACTTGTAGAATGGAGCCATCTGGTAGCAGAAGGATTCGATATTGGAACTGTTCAAGGTTCTATCTTCTACGTCGCAACAGGGGCACACGGATTGCACGTATTCGTAGGTCTGTTAGTTATGCTCTATCTAATCTTTAAATCGGACACAGTTGGGTTTGATGAGGACAATGGCCAAGGAATCGAATATTTCGGTCTATACTGGCACTTTGTAGATTTGGCGTGGGTAGTAATTTTCCCAGCATTCTATTTGTATTGAGGTGATTAAATGGGAGAACATGCAACAAAAGGAATTGAAAAATGGCTTTTAGATAAGACAGGGAAGGATATTTACTTCTGGAACTTCTTAGTACTGATGTTCTTCACTCTTTTTGAAGTAGGTGCTGTATTTTTTGAAAAGATACCAGGTACTGAAATCGTGATTACTAGACTTATGGTTTGGGCTGTACTAATCGGTGTTGGAATAATCAAAGGCTACGGAATCGCTGCTTATTTTATGCATTTACGCGGAGATCCAAGAATCTACACTAGGACTGCTCTTTTCCCAGTACTATTCGTGTTATTGATGCTATGGGGTATTGGACTTTCTAACCCCGAAGCAGTCACAGAACTACCTTCATGGTGTACTCCTGATTGGGATTATGCTACAAGATGAAACTCATTTATAGTACCGTAATTTGAGGTTTATTCATGAAAAGTAGATTCATTGCTTGTTTCTTAATCAGCCTATTACTAGTTTCTTTAGTACCTTCAACTTCTGCTTACAAAGGATATCAGTTATCACGTTCTGAAGTTACCGACTTCACACTTATCGACCAAGACGGAAATAATGTATCTCTGCATCATTCGAATGGAGAGATTTTAGTCGTTGCTTTTATCTTCACTAGATGTCCTGACGTGTGTCCAGTGATTACTCAGTCATTGAAATCAGTCGAGGAAGGGCTTTCCTCAGAATACAGTGATGAAGTTCGCTTCATGTCTATTTCAGTAGACCCTGAATATGATACTCCTGAAAGACTCAAAGCTTTTTCAGATAAGCATGATGCAAACTGGTCACACTTAACAGGCGAACTAGAAGTGATGGAAGAAGTTTGGAGTAGTTTTGGACTTGTAGTCCAAAAGAATGTCATCGAGGCACATATTGCTGAGGGAAATGGTCACCAATCAAATGATTCAACCGTGATATTTGTCAATGGAGAAGGTAATACTTCAGAACTTATGTTTATGCCAACCACGTGGACCCTAACTAATACAGCTGCAGAGCAAAATAATATCTCTCTTAATTACTCAACACATCCAGAATTTGGTCATATGATAACTGGAATTAACGGCACTCAATCGCCTTCAGATTGGACCTGGTATTGGAAATTCATGACATATAATGAAACATCAACTTCTTGGCAAGAATCCAATGTTGGTGTTGATTTCCTCGAGGCTAATGAAAACCCTAACATAGCCTATATGGCATCAAATGCTGATGAGAATCTTCTCGAAACACCTTCAGATGATAGCCTAAGTGTATCAGTATTATATCCCGACAATTCATCTGAAATTCATGTACTTGATAATGAAGAATTTACTGCATGGGAGTTGACGGTGGGGGCTTTTGACGGAGCGGGTATGAATTACTCTGCTACCAATCATGCTCAATTTGGTCACTTCTTCTCTTCCTTCAACGATGAAGACCCTGCTTTAGATAATTGGTCTTGGTATTGGGAATTGCATACTTGGAATGATTCCAGTATGTCTTGGGAATATTCCCAAGTTGGTGTTGACTCAATACAAGACCCTCAATACATCGCGTGGGCAAGAAACACTACTGCAGACTCAGAAATACCTGTACCTGGTGCAGTGCAGACTATGATGGAACAACAAACTACTCAAGTCTGTGACGACCATGGCTGGGAAATGGGTTCAGGTTCTGGAAAACACTGCATGTGCGATGAAGGATATGAATGGCCCGAGGGAACAATGCTATCATGCGTTGCCGTTGAGGTTGAGGAGGAGTACTCAGTAGGTCATTCAACTACCACCTTTATCTTAGATAGCGAACGTAAACCTAGGGTTGCTTGGACTGGAGATAATTGGAAACCTTCTGACTTCATCAAGGATATAGAAACATTGGCAGAATTAGAAGGTCTAATCGATGATTCTAGTGAAGGTATGCCCGGCCTAACCTTTGCAATGGCTTTCACCGCATTAAGTGCTGCAGCAATAGCAATAAACGTACGCAGTACTTCGAATGAAGAAGATAATTAGAATCCCCCCGAGGGGAAAACAAATCATATAGGAACTTCTCGGATGGTTTAGTGCAGAGATCGCATAGCCCGGTATTGCGGTGGACTTGAAATCCACTGTCTTTTAGACTCGGGGGTTCGAATCCCTCTCTCTGCGCCATAATCATTTATTTGCCTATTTGATAAGTAGTTTTGATAGAAGGGTTATCAAACTAAAGCCTCTCTTGCTTTACTATGCGAAGAGGAGTGTTGGCGGTTTATCTCCTTGCACTGATGACTTTGTCTGGGTGCCTAGGACCTAAGACCGCATCTTGGGGGTCTGATGGAATTGATGTTGATTTTTCTCAAGAAGGAACTTCTATCAACTCTGATCTTGGTGCTTCCTCGATTGAGTATGAAAACATTTTACCAGTAGGATGTGAAGTCGGAGATACAAATTATCTCTCTACCGGTTCTTCTTCTCCAGTATCTTTTACAGGATTTCTAGCAGCTAGTAATTTCTATGAATCTCATGACCCATTAAATGGCGCTAAAGACCTTGAATTAGCAGTTACTACTTCGGTAGCAATTCAATCTATGTCTTTTGTAGAAGCCAGTAAAATCGTGGAAGGTGACGGTGCTCGTGTAGACCTCGAAGACTGGTTCAGGCCATTAGACCCGCAAACAAGGGCAGGAACTATCGATTTGGATGAAATTGACGGTGATAGTGAAGATTACTGGTACATATTAGGTTTGATACCAACCACTGAGAATATACATGATGGAATGCGTTCCTTAGATGATTGGCATCAACCAGTAACTATCGAAGGGTATCTGATTAATCCGATAAACAACAGTTCTGCCTTGGGGTATTACAAACCAGGTAATACCTCTTACAGCAATAGTGTTGACTCTAGTTGTAACCTTGAAGTTGGCGATAATCATCGACAGAGTTTGTATATTCTTGTTGATAAAATAACCCTTGCCGATGCAGTTGTCAGTGATGATGGAGATTCTAAAGATGAATGGGCTTATGGCGATGTACCGTTTTTTGGTAGAGCAGGATTCATCCTTTTCTTCTTGATTGTTGGAGTTGGCGGAGGGTTCGGCTTATTCATCTTATCACAATTATTTGTATTACAAGGCGCTAAGTCCACCATGAAGACTTTACTCGGAAGGGAAGGAATGGATAAGATAAAGAAAGTCGCTTCCGATCTACGTAGGTCTAAAGCAATGGGAATGGTTTCACCTAAAGAAAGGAAGAAGCAATTCGACCGAGAAGACAAAGAGGAAAGAAAAGAACAAGTCAAGTCAAAACCTTCTAAGAAGGAGGAAAGTCAAATCTCTGGATTTGATCTTGATAGTGTCCTTTCGTCATCAGCCTCCAAAGGCACCACTACAGATTTTGGAGGCGGTTCTTCCTCAGTTGTAGTTACAGCCAAATCCATGGAGATGGAGAAAGAAAACGAACCTAAAGATTACCAAGTTCCTGATTATTCTTACGAAAAGGAAGAGAAACCAGCATGGCAGCCTCCAAAGAGTGAACCTAGGAGAGAACAACGTTCAACTAATGTTGTAAGTAGTGAACCTGTTTCACAGAAGAGAGAACATTTTTCCAGCGCCGCTCCAACTTCTAACTCACCACTTCCAGCTAAGAAGAAGAAAACTGTCAGGAAGCGAAAGAGTGTCAAGAGTCCAGTCGCTGAACCAAAGTCAGAGCCGGAACAAGAGCCGAAGGATAGCGGTTTTAGTGATGAAGAAGATTTCTCAAACTTTTCACTTTGATCAATGGAAAATCTTTACTTCCGAAGGTAGAACTTGCATATTGATCGGGGTTGAGCCAACATTCTCTCCATCAATGTTTATTGCAGTAGGCTCAGAAGTTTCAATTTTTAATTGCTTAAATCGATGATAAACCACTCTGGGGTGAAATACATGTCGGCCTTCTTTCTTTAACATTCCAAAAGCCTTCAAAATATCTCTTCGTGTCATCTTTTTCAATATTCCTATATCCATTAATCCATCATCTAAACAGGCACCAGGGGCAAGAGGAAGCTGAGCTCCTCCAGTCTGACTATTTTGAACTAAGAACAATGTATAATCATCTTCCATTTTATGACCATCCAAGTATAGGCTTGCATGTCTACGGTTATTGGCCATAATAGCCATCAGAATGCCGACATCATAACGAATGCTACCCATCCATCGCATTTTTTCTGCTTTAATTGTCGAATCTACACCAAGACCCCAAGTTACTAGGTTATGACTGTACCTAGTAATCTCACCTTTGGTATTTCCCGGTAGCCCTTCAGTTAACTCTACTTTAGCAATGTCAATAGATTGACTATTCCCATTAATAATTCGAGCAACTGCATCTTCTGTACTCTTAATTGCCAAATCATTTGCCTGTGAGTTCCCAGTTCCTGCTGGGATCAGTCCGAAACGAATGTTCGAGTTATCATTAGATTGTTTCATCCATCCGGTGATAGCCTCTGAAAGACTTCCATCTCCACCTACTACTGCGATTGCTTCTTCAGATTTGAGTTCTAAAGATGTAGCGATCTCGATTAGGTGACCCGAATATTGAGAAACGTGCATTTCTACTATAATCTCAGATTTTTCAAGTAGTTGTTTTGCTTCTTCTGCTACTTTCAGACCCTTTTTTTTCCCCGAATATGGATTGATCAATAATATCACTTTTGATGGTTTATTTCCTTCGATAACCATTTTAGTAAACACTTTCGTGGGCATCGGTCGATGAACACCCTTTCGTTTTTTACTATCTTTATCAGGGTGGAAACTTATTTCTAAAGGCGACTTTGAATCCTTAGAAGTCCCGTCATCTGTAGATGCCATGTTTAGCGACAATTACTCCCCCGCATGAACTCTTCCCTATTTTAGGGATTAAACCAAGAACTCATCAATAGATGGCATCTGGCCTATAGTGGAGGGTCACAATGAATTGGTCAAAATCTCAAGTTGAATTCATGAATAAAGCCCTTGAAGTGGCTAATCGCGGAAGAGGTAAAGTTTCACCAAATCCTCCGGTGGGCTGCGTACTTGTGAAAGATGGAAAAGTTATCGCAGAAGGTTGGCATGACCATCTTGGTGGACTACATGCTGAACAAATGGCGATTCATGATGCTGAAAACAATGGCCATTCCCCTAATGGTGCAATAGCATATGTGACTTTAGAGCCATGTAACCATTTCGGCCGAACACCACCATGTACTGAGGCACTGATGTGGGCAGGAATAAAACAAGTAATAATTGCTCATAAAGACCCCAATCCTACAGTTAGGGGTGCTGGAATTCAGGCATTAAAAGAAGCAGGAATTACTGTCAGTAATGGCTTATTAGAGGAACAAGCCGCATCACAAATGCGTCCTTTCCTTCATTGGTGTGAAAATCGACGCCCTCTGGTTTGTGTCAAACTGGCTGTTGATTCTAATGGTTCTGTAGATGACCGAAGTGAAGAAGCAGGTAGATTCACCTCAGAAGGCTGTTTAGATAAGGTCCATGAGTTGAGAAGAGAATGTGATGCTATTTTGGTTGGAGTAAATACCGTAATTAGAGATAATCCATTTCTGACAATTAGAAGAGTTGAAACAAATAGGCAACCACTTCGAATTGTTATTGACCCAAACCATCGAACTCCTAAATCTTCCAATCTACTAACAGATGGATTGGAGACATTAGTTGTAGATGAGGACTTCCGTTCACTCCCTGCACTATTGAATTTACTTGGAGATAAAGAAATTCAGCGATTGATGGTAGAGGGTGGGCCTACAACGATTAGCCATTTCCTTGAACAGGGGCTCGTCGATGAATTTTACCTTGTCCAAAGTTCACAGACCCATCAACAACCAGTTCCTTCAAATATTGATTCTAAATATCTCAGTAACTCTGGTTTAAAACAAGTTTCGTCTGAACATTGGGGCGATGAAATGGTTACTATTTGGAACCGTCAATAATGTATAAAGTGGAATTGGGGTTTACTATGGATGAACTATTCCCCACTATCTTTGGTAAGAACCTCAACAAAGAAAAAAAGGCAATTCCAGATGACTTTTTGGGTGTAGAACTCTTTGTTATTGTAGCATTTCAACGATGGCATCAAAACCTCGTAGATGAAGCGATTAGTAATCTTGAAAAATATAATATTGAGAACACTCATTATATCATAGAAGTACCTGTTGTATCCGAATTATCGCTACTTAGAAGAATGCGTTTAAACGCAATAATGCGAGCTGGAATAACAGATTTCTCAATACGTCAGCGCACTATTACAGTATATACAGATAAAGAGGAATTTAAGCTAAACCTAGCAATACCTAGTGAGGAGGAGATTCACTGGTTTATTGTCAATCCATCAACCAAAATTATCCAGAGAAGAGGAACAGGGGTAATCTCTCCTGCTGAGATCTCAAATATCTTTTCTTAATTTGAAAATATATTATTAGGCCAAGAAACCCAATCTTCAAACAGAGAAATCCCCTAAATTATGGCGGGCGATGCAGGATTCGAACCCACGTCTCCGGCTCCGAAGGCCGGAAGGATATCCAGACTACCCTAATCGCCCGTGGTGTTGCCACAGGCCTACCCTTCTTGAAGAAGTTGGAAGATTTAGAAATCGAAGGATTGATTTGAATTATACCCTTTTATTGAATAAGTAATACCTCCTAGGGGGTTCATGGGTCGCTCTCTGCCATGTATTCCACAGAGTTGTTCTGCCTGTTGTAGAGAAACTACAATGCCTATTACCAAATCAGAAGCTTCGCGTCTTACAAGAAGAACTGGTATGAAATTAGAGCAATTTACTTGGTCTAATAATGGAATATTGACTCTACTTAATAATGAAAAAACAAAGGCCTGTGTATTCTTGCTTACCGACTCTTCAGATCAAAATGCTGAGGGCATTTGTTCCGTTTATGACATACGACCCAAAGGATGTTCAACTTATCCATATGTCTTGGATAAAAAAGACCAGGTGATACTCGATGTTGGTTGCCCACACAAAGAAAAATTTCCACAACCAACCGAAGAAGACGCAATGACTCTTCTCAATCTTGAGGAACGCTTGATGCGTGGAGAATAAGTCTCCCAAGACTTGAGTGAACATGCTCAACCCAAATTCCTTTTATGGTCCATTTATCATTTTTCAACATCTGCTTAAAACTAGTCCATTCACCGTGTAATAATTTGATTTCCTCACTGTCTTCATCAAGTTCTAATTTCTTTTCTTGTAGTGGGTGGATCGGTAAAATAAGTACGATTGTAGCATCATCATTTGCCACATCACGAAAACTATGCAAAGTATTTTCGATCAATTTAAAGTGAGATAAAGAACCATGTGAGTTTCTTCCATAAGGAGGGTCTAGAACCATTCCCGAAATT
>TARA_B110001452_G_scaffold159310_1_pt1 | contig 16974 bp, 15 predicted proteins | sample TARA_B110001452 | Tara Oceans TARA_B110001452 (sample SAMEA4396971) | marine metagenome | biome: Polar Biome; feature: [DCM] deep chlorophyll maximum layer (ENVO:01000326); material: water (ENVO:00002006), including particulate matter (ENVO:01000060) such as... | depth 25 m
TCAATTCGCTGTCTCCGGGCTTTACCCCCAGCGGTATGACGGCAGATTTTCTGGCAATGCCGGCGATAGAGCAGGCATTTATTAATGAAATTCCCCTGGGTAGATTGCCGACCACTGAAGACATGGCTAATGCGGCGCTGTGGTTGCTCTCTGATGAGTCGTTTATGACGGGCCGGTTGCTGGATATTTCAGGTGGTCAGACACTGAGCCGCATTCCAACCGCGACAGAGATGGGTTTTTGAGTAAGTCTTGATGTGAGTAGTAAAACATCCGCAGTAACAGGAAAAGCCGCTCTATTCAGCGGCTTTTTTTGCGCGCCGGTTTCCGCGGCTTAATCAGCACTGATGCGCTGACGGTGCCGGCTTAGGGCGGTTATCAAGTCGCACGACAGGTAGCAATTGCAGCTGCCACAGCAATTTTTTGTGGTTTGAAGGTAGTCGTCTCAGGCCATAGCAATGACATCGATAGTCAAGCTTAAGGTGGCTGTTGAGCCCGGGCCAGTCTAGATTTGACATGGGGCTGATGTCTTGTTCCCCTGAGCAAGCGGGCACCGGTTCTGTATGACTCTGTGGGTTTCCGGCTCTCGGCTCGGCTAGCCCTAGGATCTGAGTATTAAACGGGCCTATATCACAGGCATAAAAAAGGCGGCTGAACCTGAGTTCAACCGCCTTTGAGTCTTGCTTGAGTTCAGATATTTAGAACTCGTAACCTACCGTGACACCAACTAAACGTCCTGGTGTCAATTCGGCCCATGAGAAGCTACCGGCATCATAGCGACGATTGATGCGGTTGCCATCTTCGAAGATATCCGTGCCATAGACAGCCACCTTTAGTGTGCCATTGCCCATGTCCTTGATAAAGGTGGCAGAGAGATCCACTGTCTCATAGCTATCGATAACGACCTCAGGTCCTGTTGCCGCATCATAAGTGGCCCATGCAGCCTGAGTGTAGACTTCATCTTTGTAGCTAAAGCTACCGTTGATAGTCAGAGATCCTCCAGCCACTTCAGAGGTGTGCTCAGCGACAATACTAGCGGTTAACTCAGGTGCATACATCAAGTAAGCCTTGTTGGCGATGTCAACGCCATCATAATCATACTCGTCATACTGACCGTCAAAAGTACCTATTGCGGTCTTGAAAGTTAGCGCATCAGTGGCCATATAAACTCCTTCAATCTCGATGCCATCCATCGACACTTCGCCGGCGTTTCGAGTGAATGAACAGGTTACGCCATTCTCAGCCGTGCCCTTGCCACAAACTGGATCATCACCAGGAACGATAACCTGTACCTGCTTATCGGTGTAGTCAGCATTGAAGTAAGTGATGTTCAACTGCGAGTTGTCCGTTGGGTTGCTGCGCACACCAAGCTCAAAGCTGGCCACTTCCTCTGACGCATAAGGCAGAAGCTCTGAAGCGGTCGAGCCACGGTTAAAGAAACCGCCGCTGCGAAAGCCAGTTGCGTAGGAAACGTACGTCATACCCTTGTCAAATTCTCTCTGCAGAACTACACGGTAGCTAGTATTGTTGTCCGAGAAGCTTGGGGCGCCCAGAAAAACGCCAGGGGCTTCACGGTTGTCCGCCTCTCTGTTGGCAGAGTCAAGGATGGCCCAAGACCGCGAATCCAATTTCTTGTCTTCTTCGGTGTATCGAGCACCAACAGTAAGAGACCATATGTCATTCAGGTCATAGGTCATTTCACCAAAAAATGCCGTAGCTTCAAGGTTATGATCAGCGGTGAAGTTTTGGATCGGTCCTGATGTAATATAAGAATCGGCTTCTAGGTAGTAAGCGCCCAGTACGAAATTCATTGCACCATCGAGGTTTGATATGTACTGCAGCTCGTGTGACGTTTGTTCAAATGACTGCGTACGACTAACCGGGAACATAACACCAGCAGAACCCCAGGATGCAAGATTCGCCTGCTCATCATAATCCATGGTTCCCATTATGTATTTCAGCTGGAAATTCTCGGCGTCATGGGTGACTTTTAAGCTGACGTTTTCGCCTTCCAACGTCGCAATCAAGGGCAGCAGCTGAACAGATGTCTTATAGTCATCCGCCTTTGAAATATCGGACGATGCAACTGCGCAATTGAGAGTTGTATTGCCGCCGCAGAGTGCGTGACCTGATGGTGAGGTGTTTAAGATGTCAGGGGCTGTTGTGTCATGGTCATAGTCATCGAAAGTCAATACAGCGGATGTATTTTCGGTGAAATCATACTTTACCGATAAAGAAACCGTGCTGCTATCTCGCCAGTCAGGACGCTTTTTGTTAGTAATGTTGTATAGGAACGAATCAGACTGCACATCTTTAATGGCAAGCTTGATGCCGCCCTTGTCACCTAGGGGCATGTTTATGACAGCACCGACATCTGCCAGTGAATTCTCTCCAGCCGTGACCTCTAGCTTCATGCCAAACTCACCTGTAGGCTCAGTTCGTTGCACGTTGATCACGCCGCCGATGGTGTTGCGGCCAAAAAGAGTTCCCTGAGGTCCGCGAAGGACTTCGACCGACTCGACATCAAAGAAGTCGAAAACACCGCCAGCATTACTAGCCATAAATACGCCGTCGATAGCAACTCCAACGGTGGTTTCAATAGATTTCTCAATATCGTCATAGCTCAAACCACGGATCGATGGGCTCAGCGAGTGTGAACCCTGAGAAGTCTGGTGGAGTTCAACATTGGGCACTAATTTGGCAATGTCCAAAGAGTTTCTGATAGACCCTCTTTCTAGCTGGCCTGGCGTTACAGCCGTTACAGCAACTGGCACGTCTTGAATAGACTCTTGACGCTTTCGGGCGGTTACCACGACTTCCTCTAACACGGATGCACCGTATGCGCTCTGAGCGCAAACAGGCAGTACCAACACGGAAATCAGTGCGGGTAGTAGTGATTTTTTGAAGCTATTTTGAGTTTTCATTACTTATTTCCTCGGCATAACATGCTTATTGATGAAAGCTGATACGGGCCCTTTTATTGTTATCCCGTATCAATCCCCCTGTGCGCTGACAAAAACAATCAGTGAACTTTAAAACAATCGCACCTGCTTTTTTTGTGAGCTTTGTGAATATAAACCTAGTACATATAAATTTCAACCTATTTTAGGGTCAAAACTCACAGATTGACATAATTGTTAAATATTTCAGCTTGGCGGAAAATTTGATGGGGCCATTTAATGCGTATAGAACCTTAGCCCAGTAGAGATTTGGCTCCCGCTTCAAGTCTTGATGCCGGTAGTGCAAGCAATACAGCCCCCAGTATCACTAGCTCTATTGAACTAGCTTTAAACAATCAATGTTGTATGTTTTTATCATTTAGGGTAACTTAACATCGCTAAATCTTGGGGGCATCTAGCCAAAACTGTAAGCTAGCCATCCAAACTAGCCTGCTCATGCCAACCTCGAATACCTCAACCATTAGACAAAGGATAACGATGTTACTACGTACAAAAAACCTTGCTGATTATGCCCAAGAGCGGGCGATAACTACGCCGAATGAGGTGGTTGTCTATCTTGAGGGGGGCGAGCATATTCGTTTTGGTAGTATTTTTGAGGAGGCGATGGCGCTCGCGTCGTCTCTGTCGAAGTTGGGACTGCTGGCGGGCGATGTCATTAGCTTTCAGTTGCCTAATTGGCGGGAGACCGTTGCTATTGATATAGCGGCGGTGTGGCTTGGCCTAGTTATTAATCCTGTCATACCGATCTATCGTGACCGAGAGCTAGCCTTTATTCTTGCCGACAGTCGTTCGCGCTGTCTCTTTATTCCAGAAATCTATCGTGGCCACAATTTTCCCGAGATGATTGACCGTCTGTTACCGCAGTTGCCTAATTTAGATCACGTAATTTCCGTACGTCAGGGGGCTGCTATAAATAGCCTGTCTCGCTATGAGGATTTAATTAAGCCAACTGGGAGCAGCCTACCAGTTAAACAGCCGACCGATATGGAGGCAGTTAAAGTGGTTATGTATACGTCGGGTACGACGGGCCGCGCTAAGGCAGTCAAGCATTCGCATCGTTCGTTGGCGCGGGCGATCGACAATGGCATTGATGGTTGGGGCTTGGGCGCCGGCGATGTGATGTTAATGCCTTCACCAGTGACGCATATCACCGGATTTGCCAATGGGATCGAACAGCCGTTTTTAAGTGACTGCAAGACGGCATTTATGGAGCGCTGGGATGTCAATAAGGCGGTGGCATATATTGAGGAAGTTGGAGCGACGGGATGCGTCAGTGCAACGCCATTTTTACAAGAATTAGTTGAAAAGGCTAAGGGGGACTCATTGGATCTGCCCACATTACGCTTTTTTGCCTGCGGTGGGGCCTCGGTGCCACCAACACTGATCAGCGATGCCCATCATGTGTTTGCTAACTGCCGGGCCTTTAGAGTTTATGGCTGCACTGAGGCGCCGCTGATTACAGTGGGGTGGCAGCTTCCCGAAGAGGAGAGTCTTGCGGCTACTACCGATGGTCGAATTAGTCACTGGGATGTCATTGTTGTTGATGATGAGGGCGTTCATCTGCCTCAGGGTGCTGACGGAGAAATTCTAGTGAAGGGCCCCGCGCTAATGCTTGGCTATGGTGAAGAGGAGCAAACGCGAGATGCCATTGACAGCAATGGATACTTTTCAACCGGCGACATCGGGCACATCACGCCAGAGGGCGCGATTGTCATTACTGACCGTAAAAAGGACATTATTATTCGTGGTGGTGAAAATATCTCCGCTCGGGAGATAGAAGATGTGTTGCATCAGCACCAGATGATCAGCGAGGCTGCAGTAGTCGCCATGCCTCATGAACGTCTAGGTGAGGGCGTCTGCGCCTACTTGGTTATGCGAGATTCGACAGCAATGAGCCTGCCTGAGCTGCAGTTATTTCTAGAGCAGAGTGGCTTGGCCAAGCAAAAATGGCCTCAGCGGATTGAGCTCTGTGGTGTGTTGGAGAAAACGGCCTCAGGTAAGGTACTTAAAGACGTCTTACGGAAAAAAGTGACCGCGCTTATAGGCTCTGGGAACTGACAATCAATGGCCCGGATCGGTCCCGCGAGGCTTTGTAGTTGCCAGCACATTTCCTTGGTGTTACCTCGCAATAAAATCAAATAATCTAACTATTCGGTTGTCGTGAGATGGTGCTCCATCCCGTAACAACTAATGTGTATAAGAGGGTGAGCAATTGGTCCCGACCAATACGTAATTACATTGCAATACCTACACATTAACCATAGAATAAAAACAAGTTTGTTTGTTTAATGTTCAGATGAGCGGGTTCTAACAGAGATGATTTATGAAAGACAGTAGTTTTCGTGGTGAAGTTCAGGCCTTTCTAAGAGAGTCACTGACGCCGGAAATCCAGCGTGCAGGGGAACTCATGACAAGTGTGTTTTCAGATTTTGATGCCGGTTTAGCCTGGCACAAAATTTTGTATAAAAAAGGCTGGGTGGCACCAGATTGGCCACTTGAATATGGCGGTACGGGATGGTCACTGAGCCAGCGCTATATCTTTCAGGAAGAGTGCAAGCTAGCAAATGCGCCTGCGCTGTTTGCGCTGGGGTTGCAGATGCTGGGTCCCATGCTCATTCAGTGTGGTACCGAAGAGCAAAAGCAGCAGTATTTGCCAAGGATACTGTCTGGCGAGGATGCTTGGTGCCAAGGCTATTCTGAGCCAGGCGCAGGATCTGATCTTGCGTCTTTGATGACGGCTGCGGTGCGCGATGGTGATCACTACATTGTCAACGGTTCGAAAATATGGACCAGTTATGCCCAGCATTCCAATCGCATCTTTTGCTTGGTGAGAACGTCCAAGGAGGGCAAACCGCAAGCGGGTATTAGCTTTATCTTGATCGATATGGATACCGCGGGTTTAACGGTTGAGCCCATCGTCGGGCTCGACGGAACGGTTGAGCAATGTCAGGTCTTTTTTGACAGCGTTCGTGTTCCTGTGGCTAATCTTGTTGGTGAAGAAAATCAGGGCTGGCAAGTGGCCAAGTCCCTACTCGAATTTGAGCGTGGAGGTCACAACTACGCGATCGACCATAAAAAGCAAATGGCAAAAATTAGGCGTCAGGCTAATTCGCAGTATTCAGCGAATCGGGTGCTGTGGAAAGACAATCCGGTTTTTAGCGCCAAATTCGCCGACGTTGCTGTGGACGCTCTTGCTTTGGAGTTCACAGAATTGCGCGTCAAGGGTGCCTTTGAAGCGGGTGAAAATGCAGGACCTCTCTCATCTTTAACCAAGGTTATGGGTACAGAAATTGGTCAGCGATTTAACGAGTTAAGTCTTGAAATCATGGCTGAGCACGCGTTTGTCAAACAGCTGGATGCCTTGACGCCTAGCTTTGAGGGCGAGGTCATAGGTCCCGCTTGCGGCCTGACTACGATGCCCGAGTACATTAATAACCGGTCTGCAACGATTTATGGCGGTACCGCAGAAATTCAAAGAGACATTATTGCTAAGCGCGTTCTGCTCCTTTAACAAAACTTTAAGTCGGGTATCTAACAATATGTTTATTGAATACAGCGAAGAACAAACGATGCTGCGGGACAGCGCCGAAAAGTATCTTCGTGATAATTACAGCTTTGAAAATCGTCAAGCCACGGTTAAAGAGTCAGCTGGATTTAATGCTGATCAGTGGCAGACCTTTGCGGATCTAGGCTGGTTGGCAATGACTTTCCAAGAGGACGCTGGTGGATTCGGCGGCGGCGCATTGGAGACCATGATTTTATGTGAGCAGTTTGGGAAGTATCTCGTGCTTGAGCCCTACCTGGAATCCGTTGTCTTGGTCGGTGGCTTAATTGAGGTTGGTGGCCAGACTGCTATCAGAGAACAGTATCTTTCGGGCTTGATTGCCGGCCAGTTGCAAGGCGCATTCGCGTACCTTGAAGAGGGCAGCGTTGGCGATCCGTTACAGGTGCAGATGCGTGCGGAATCGAGCGCTGGCGGGTTTCTGCTATCGGGCAAGAAGACGGTGGTGCTTAACGGCCCTGAGGCTGATTTTTTTCTCGTGACGGCGCGCACAGAGGCTACAGACCAGAGCTCTGGGCAAGGTATTAGCCTGTTTGTGTTGGATAAAAACGCGATTGGACTAAGCAGGAAAAATTATAAAACCTATGATGGGCGGTCGGCCTGCGAGCTGGAGCTTATTAATGCCAGTGTTGGTCCAGACGCCGTCTTGGGTGAGCTAGGCGATGCCTACGAACTGGCGCTACCAGTGTTTCATCGTGCGGTGGTCGCGGTCTGTGCCGAGGCGGTAGGTGCGATGGATGCCCTGATGGCGGCCACCGTGGACTATACCAAACAGCGTAAGCAATTTGGCCAACCCCTCTCAAGTTTTCAGGTATTGCGCCATCGCATGGCCGATATGTATATGGAGATTGAGTTAACGCGCTCGCTACTTATGGCTACTGCGTGGAAATTAGATAATTCGGCGCCCGATGCGGCGCAATGCGTCAGCGCATTAAAAGCAAAAATGGGAAAGGCTGGGCGGTTTGTTTCGCATAATGCGATACAGCTGCACGGCGGTATTGGTACGACTGACGAATTTAATGTCGGTCATTATTTTAAACGCTTGGCGGCAATTGGCGTGATGTTTGGATCGAGAGATTCTCACCTGTCACGCTATAACCAACTTTAAGAGTTGCCGTCATTACATTCGATTAATAAGGAGCGGTTATTATGGATCTTCAGTTAAAAAATAAAACAGTTTTGATTACAGGCTCGTCTAAAGGTATTGGTTTTGTGATGGCCAAAACACTGGCTGCCGAGGGCTGTAATGTCGGTATCTGCGCGCGTAATGCCGACGAGGTAAAGGCCGCCGTCGAGGCTGTCCAGGCATTGGGTGTCAAGGCTCATGGTGAGGTGGTTGACGTCACTGACTCCGCATCCCTGGAGAACTGGATTAAAGCCTGTGCCGATGCGCTGGGTGGGGTCGATGGTTTTGTTGCCAATGTGAGTGCTGGTGGTGCTGACAATGGAGAATCGGGTTGGAGAGGTAATTTCGAAGCCGATGTGCTGGCGAGCTGGAAAGCGGTTAATGCGGTGAAGCCCTATCTCGAAGTCTCTGATTGTGGCGCTATTGTCAGCATTGGATCGACCGCTTCTCTTGAAGCATTTGCAGGAGCTGTGCCCTATGGCGCAATGAAGGCGGCACTGCTTAATTATTTTGGCAACCTAGCTCAAGAGCTTGCGCCGGTTGGTATCCGCGTTAATAGCGTGAGCCCCGGACCTATCTATTTTGCTGGCGGTGCCTGGGAAGAAATTAGGGCGGCTATGCCGGAGATTTATGAGTCAACTGTAGCGAATATCCCTGCGGGACGCATGGGTTCACCGGCAGAGGTCTGCGCACAAGTTGCACTGCTGTTGAGTCCTCTCGCGGCCTATACCACGGGTACTAATGTGGTTGTTGATGGTGGATTCACCAAACGCATCCAATTCTAAGTGGGCCTCTTGAGGGCCTTAGTTAAATAAAAAAATAGGTAAATGTCGTGACAGATAATATTTTTTCTGTGAAGGGTAGGATAGCGTTAGTCAGTGGTGCCTCGAGTGGTTTGGGTGAGCATATAGCAGAAATGCTTGCAGATAAGGGCGTTGCCGTGATCTGTGCTGCGCGCAGGATGGATCTGTTGCAGAAGCTGGCTGATCGTATCAAAGTGAAAGGCGGGAAAGCGATGGCAGTGACTATGGATGTCACTGACCGCGACTCGGTTAAGGCAGGCTTTGATCTTGCGGAAAAAGAATTTGGCACGCCAGACATTGTTGTTTGCAACGCGGGCGCTACAGGTCGTCAGCCCTTTCTAGAGATGGAAGAGACCAATTGGGATCATGTGTTGAATGTCAACGTCAAAGGTGTGTTCAACCTAGGCCAAGAGGGTGCTCAGCGAATGGTAGCGGCTGGAATACCAGGTAATATTATTAACATCTCATCGATTTGCGCCGTCTCATCGTTCATGGGTCTTACACATTACAGTGCCTCCAAAGGCGCCGTTAACCAGTTGACCTGCGTGATGGGCCACGAACTTGCGGAACACGGAATTCGCGTTAATGCGCTAGCCCCAGGCTTTCTGCATACCGACCTAGTTGCCGATTATTATGCGACGCTTCAGGGTCAGGCTGATTTGGCCAACTTACCCCTGAAGCGAGCAGGGCAGTTATCAGAGCTTGATGGTGCTATCTTATTGCTAGCCAGTAACGCGGCGAGCTACATGAGCGGTTCGGTTATAACAGTGGATGCTGCCCATTCGGTAAGATTGGGATAATACTTTTGGAGAATGTGATGGATACTCAAGGATTGCCTAGTCATGTTCCAGAGTATCTGGTCCGCGATTTTAATATCTATATGCCGCCTGGTATTGATGAGGACTTTCATCAGGCCTGGGCGACCTTATTACAAGAGGATGACAGCTGCCCTCTTGTCTGGACTCAGGCCAATGAGGGACATTGGTTGCCCACAAGGTCGGCAATCATCGAAGAAGTACTGACCGATTACACCCGTTTCTCCAGTCGCAGTATTATCCTTCCCAAGAGCCACAGTGCCGATCATGGCTTATTGCCGACTACCATCGATCCCCCAGAGCATCATTTTTATCGCAAGACACTCAATCATACGATGGCCCCGGCCTCGGTAAATGCGATGGGCGATGATATTCGCGCTATTGTCACGTCGCTTATTGATGGCTTTATCGACAAAGGGAGCTGTAATTTCACGCGTGACTTCGCTGACATACTGCCCATCCGTGTATTCCTATCGATGATGGATCTGCCCGAAGATGACATACCGCAAACCAAGTACTGGACCGACCAATTAATAAGACCGGACGGGACTATTACGTTTGCCGACGCGCTGCAAAACTTGAAAGACTATATTGCTCCCTATGTTGATCAGCGTATGGGTAGTGACGGCACGGATATGCTCAGCCGCATGATTAACACCGAAACCAATGGACGACGGCTGAGTCGTGATGAAGCGATTAAATTGTCCATTCAGGTATTTATTGCTGGTGTTGATACCGTAGTTAACTTACTGGGATTTGTCTTTCTATTCTTGGCGCAAAGTGAAAAGCACCGCTCACAGATATCTCAGGGCGAGACCTCTGCCGCGCAAGCGGTAGAAGAGATCCTTAGACGTTTCCCTATAGTCACTGTAGCCAGAGAAGTGACCGAGGATATGGAATTTCATGGCGTACAACTCAAAGCTGGAGATATGGTTGCGGCACCGACACCACTGGCGGGCATGGACAACACTTTCACCCCGAATGCGATGGAGGTAGAGTTTGGTCGCAAGCAGGGCAATAGTTTGACTTTTGGCCGCGGAGCCCATACCTGTCCAGGCAAGAATCTTGCTCGTGTTGAACTGCGAATTGCCTTAGAAGAATGGTTGAAGCGTATTCCTAATTTCCATGTTGATAAAAGTAGTACGATCAGTTTTAGCAGTGGTATTGTTGGCGTAGTCAACGAGCTAAAGTTACGCTGGTAGCGAGCATCGCAGCCATATAAAAAAAGGGGCGTTAAAAATGCCCCTTTTTTATAACTGTGCCGTCATGAATTTTATTCCACTGCAGCGCGGGCCTTAGCCAAGGCATCAGCCGTCGCCCTGTCGATAGGCTCTATAGCCCATTGGATACCTCGTCTCAGTAGCTGATAAAATACTGGCAAGTCCCATGAGCCACGTTCCATAGTCGGCCAATAGTCGAGCATTGGCTGCATGTCATGATGATGCCGACAGTGGCCCAGGGTCAAATACAGAACCTCACCTTCGCCAACGCTGTGGGTATAGAAAACTGGGTGGCGGGCATGTTCCCACTCATCTTCTTCAAAGCCTTCTGCCTTGCCGCCATACTCTGTGTCCAATATCACATGGAGGTCGCCATAGGTTTTCATTAGATACAGTTCATCGTCGGATTCAAAGGGCTCAATACCCTGAGCCAAGCGGTGATGTGGATCAGCAACCGATACCTGATAGGGTGCGATTGGAGGGTGCGAGCGGAACATGGACCCTAGAGTCTCCACAAATAGCGGCGCCCAGTCTGGTGTGCCATAGAGACCGTTAGACATCAGTCGGATGATTGAATTGGTGCCGTGCAGTGCGTACCAGCGGCCGCCTTTTTCGACCCAGGCTTTGAGGGCTTCTTGGGCACCGAGAGAGGGTACAACGTTGCAGGTATAGCTAACAATAAAGTCCGCTTCTTCGATGGCTTGCAGATTTTCATAGTCCTCAAAAACGCGCACGCGAAAGCGTTCGTCTTCTGAGAGTAATTTCAGTAACTCCAATCGCGCATGATCAATGTCATGCCAGACACCTCCTGCGATCAGTAAGCAATTTATTCTACCTGCGCGATTCTCATGAATACTCATTGTTCACCCTTTAGCGTTAGTGTGTTTACTCATCTACAGTGTGGGTTTTGGCGCAGTGGGGTCTTTGGCTAGATACCATTCAACCCACTTGTGGAACAGTTGATTTCCGGCTTCATTGCGACCGAACGTGACATTGGCATGAGCGTTAGCTTCTAGACCTTTCTGGATGGCCAGACCCACTTGGTAGTCTTCGACATCCACGACATCCTGAAAGAAGTCCATCATCTCTTGCAATGCCGTATCTTCTCCGTCGGGCTTGCTGGGATGAATAAAGTTCAGATACGTAGTGTTCTGATTAGGTTTGGGGCCGGGAACAATCTGACTGATTAGTGTGATCTCTGGTGCCACAAAGACGGAGATATTTGGGAAGAGTGTCCGGATAAAATCATAACCGTTGTTTTCGTGTTTGTGATAATCCTCTGGTGCCACCTCCCCGAGGTTTTCTTTGATCGCTAAGTGTGGAAAACAGATCAAGGTGTGTGGCCCATAGGAGTCAAACTGCATGACGTTTGAGTAGGTGCGTTGCGCGATCGTATCCGGATGTGCCGCCGCAAAATGATAGCCCTCTAGATAGCCGTCATAGGCGACTTTCCAGTTGGCTCCCTCGATCTTACGTTGACCGCAGTAATGCCAGCTTTCCATTCCTAGGCGACCAATGTCTTCCATCATGCCCCCTAAAAAATCATCAAAATCTACCACTTCGTCACCGGGTTCCAAAACGGTAAATATCATACCGCCGCGCTCGTAGACGGGCAGTTGGGTTAAGCCATTAGCCTGCTTATCAAAATCACCAAATTTCTCCTGATCGGCAACGCCGCGCAGCACACCATCATTACTGTACATCCAGCCATGATAGGGGCAGGTAAATCGCGACTTATTACCGCATGGCTCGGTAGCTATGGTCATGGCACGATGGGCACAAACATTGAGCATCACCCGAGCAGTGCCGTCTTTTAGGCGTGTTATAAGCAGCGGTTTATCCAGAAACTGAAATGTTTTGTAGTCGCCGGCATTGGGTAGCTCTTGGGTTAGGGCCACAAAAATGGGAACCTTTTTGAAAATAAGGTCCATTTCTTGGTTCCAGAGGTCCGGATCCGTATAGGATTTGGATGGGACCGATAAGGTACTTTCAGTCTGGTCTGTGGTTTTGTTGTCAACGTCATCAATGATGCGGGCGACAATGCGGTTATAGTTTTCTGCAATAGTCATGCTTTTGATTCCTCGCCTGATTCAGGATTTAGCGCACTGTTTAATTCTCTGGCAGTACCAGCGGGCCAGCGGCTGATACATCGTATTTAATGATACTCATGTCGGTAATCTCGACGGTGCCACAGAACGTCATAAATTCGACGATATGGGGCGTGCTTAAATGCGCCATAAGCCCGGCTTCACTTGTCCACTGCTCCGTTATCCAGATGACATTGGACAGGCTGATATCCACACCAATGGAATAAAGCTGACAACCAGATTCTGCCCGGGTCGGTGCAATGATTTTTTGGGCGGCTGCAATATAGGCAGGAGCATCTTTAGGGGCTAGTTCAATTCTTGCGGAGATAGCTAACATGGTTGGATCCCGTGTTTATAGGCAGTTTATTAGGGTTACTCATTAATTTTGCGCGCAGCTTATGCCGCTCTTTGGTTGGCTACCCCATCAAAGCCTCGATACATCAGTTCATAGGCGCCCAATAGGAAGGCTTTGGCGTCATCTTCGCCGCCCTGTTCGGCACGAAATTCTGAATCGTAGGTGAGCCTGCAACCGCCATTATCTAATTCGGTCAGCTTGCCGGTTGCCTGATAGTGCAGTAGTCCCGCCGGGCGTTCACCGACAATGGACAACTGCAGCGTAAAATTCTCTGTGTCTAAGGCGTCGAGGCGTTCGCTGACGGCATTATCAAAACCAACGTTGTAAATATGCCGTGTCATACCGACACCGCGGCCCTCTAACTCTACGCGATCAATATCAATTGGGGCATCTTTTGGCCACCAGGCTTCGATATTGCCGAAGTCCATCAGCAAAGCCCAAATAATTTCTCTGGGTGCGTTGATATCATGGTGAGAATGTAGGTGTACCATATTGAAGTGCTCGCTTTTTACTGTTGTCAGAGTTTGACGTATCTAAGTTTGTCTATCCGTTGAGGCCAATATCACCTGTCGCATGCATCGTTGTCAATGTGCGATGGGCAATACGCCAGCCTTCGGACGTACGGATCAACTGGTCGGCATACTCGCCCCAGACGGTAAAGATATCACTGGCATGGTCACCGAGGCCCGCGTGCATGGCGGACAGATAGCAGGTCGCCGTAGCCCTGTCGCCGTCCACTTGAATAGAAATATTGCCCAGCAGGTGCTGAGTCGCCGCGCATTGAGTTAGCACACTGGTGACCAGGTCTATAATGGCCTGACGACCCTCGCATGCACCGATACCAACAAAGTCGGCTACAGCATCTTCGGTAAATACACCTTCTAGTGCCGACCATTGCTGCTTGTCGAGCGCTGAGGCATAGAGGTATATTACCGATTGAATCTCTAGGTGATCAGCAAAGTTCTGTGGTTCGTTAGTCGCCATTTCGGGCCTCCATAATGTGGGTGTCTGCGCTAACCCTGACTCGAAACCAGAGTTGACGAAGGTTACCTGTTAGTCGCTGTCTATTGCCGCTAAACAGCTGACATACGCTTTATAGTACTTTGGCATATTGAGTCAGTCAATAAAAAACCATCAAACATGATTGTTATTTACCTAGCCAATTCGCTGAGGTAACATGATCACTGTAGAAGACGGCAAATATCCTGTCGTGGAACTCAATAATTGCAATGGAACTTAGCTTATGACACAGATGAATACTCGCGTATTGCTCGCCCGCAGGCCAGCGGCCCAACTGGTGGCTGCTGATTTTGAGGTAGATACTCAGCCATTGGGCAGCGTTGGCGAAGGGCAGTTTATGGTGAAGAATACATACCTGTCTTTGGACGCCGGTTTCCGTCAGTGGATGAGTGAGGGCTCAGGGGACAATTATCTCTCTTCGATGCCGATTGGTGAGCCTGTACAGAGTATTATCATGGGTACGGTGGTTGAGTCTCGTCATGCAGACTTTCCTGAGGGCAGCGTTGTTATGGGCCGCACGGCTTGGGAGCAGTATAGTATTGCTGACGGGTCTGATTTTATGAGTATTATTGAGCCAGATCCCGCTGTTGAGCTGCATGAGTATCTCTGCAGTCTCGGGCCCTCTGGTATGACCGCCTATTTTGGCATTATGGATATAGGTGAGCCCAAAGCCGGCGATCTGTTTGTGATTAATGCCGCCGCTGGTGGTATTGGCTGTATCGCCGGACAGATAGCCAAGGCCGAGGGTTGTAGCACCGTGGGTATTGCCGGTGGAGCGGTTAAATGTGACTGGTTACAGGAGACCCTAGGCTATGATCAGGTTATCGACTACAAATCGTCAGAGACTCTTGAACAGCAGCTACAACGAGTAGCGCCCGACGGCATGGATATTGTTTATGACAATGTCGGTGGCCCCATGCTGGGCACCATGCTGGGACAGCTGGCAGAAAATGCCCGCGTAATTCTCTGTGGCGCGGTCTCTCAATACGAGAGAGAGGGTGGCCATGAGCCAGTTGCCAATATGTGGGAGCTGATTACTAAACGAGCCAAAGCTGAGGGCTTTATGTTTTCAGACTATGTTGACCGCTATCCCGAGGCTATTAATTATATAACTGACATGCTGAAGGCAGGCTCAATGGTAAGCCCCGTTAACTGGTCAGAGGGTATTGAAACCACAGGCCAGGGCTTTATTGACATGTTGGCAGGTAACAATTTAGGCAAATGTCTGGTCAAGCTCTAATACTCGGACCAATATTCAACTTAGAGCGAGAGATCTCCCCCAATCTCGATCACTTCAAAACCCTCCGCATGCTATGCAGAGGGTTTTGTCGTATTAGGGTCGTAATAGCGCCATTGAGAGTTAATGTTGAGTTATAGCGGAGTCCGAGATGTCGATCTGACCTCAAACGAGACTTATGTCAGCAATTGAATCTTTTAGGGGTAATGACACAATCCCTCGTATACCAGACTAAAAAGTCCACAGGGTTTAACCGTCGGCCCTAGTCTAAGGGCACCAAAGGCTTTCCGCTGAATAACTGTATTTTCCAACTACGTCTACCCGGTTAAATTCGAGATGATATTGGACATAGACCATCACACGCTCGCCTTCGACTGGTTGTCCCATGGCAATGGCGTGGCTTTGGCCGCTCGCGCTGTTGTCCTCTAACGGCTTTATCTTAAAGTTAGCCACAAAATGTACGCTGTGTGTTAAGTTGGAAAATACTCCTGTAAAGCATTCTCGTAAAGCGCCTATACCATGACAGCTCGGATAGGCCATGGCGCTCATATCAAACACCGCATCTCAGATAAAAAACTGAGCGTAAGCTAGATGTCTGATAGGTCATCTAGAGCGACAAGATAACGGCTAAACAGCCGTTGCAGTTCCTGACGGTCCTCAATGATTTTGATACGTTCTTCGAGTGTCGATATGCGGTTAATTTCCCATTAGGGCTATCAGCTAATAGCCTTTTATTTAGTCGGTAAAGAAATCGGCGCGCGCGGTACCGGTATCGTCATACACCGGTTCGCAGTGATCTATTCTGTATTTAAGTATATCTGTAGCGAAAATCTCATACTGATACAGAATTTCCAACATATCAGTATAAAAGTGGCTGGCTAGGTGCGCACGCAGATGCTCAACAGACTCCCAATTCTCATGCACATAGATTCTTCCTGGCACCACGGGGTCGAGGCTCCATACATAGTGTCGACAGCCTTTTTGTGCGCGTGTATCCGCCATTAACTGCGCTGTGTCCGGCAAGACTCTAATCGCATCTTCCGGTTTAAAATCCACTGTTCCATTAATTAGTACGGTCATAGGAATACCCTCAGTCTCTAAGGTTATTCACCGTAGAGCGAATTGAAAATACGTTCTTTGAAAAACCACTGGCCGCCGATCTTGACTAACATGTCGTCATATTGGCCGCGAGGTCTAATTTCAGTGCCGTCGACCGTAGTGCCCAACTCGGTGGTGTAGCATCTGGCTGTTGCGGTGTCGCCATCGACCCGAATAAAGCCGACAGATATCGACATAAAGATAAACGGGAACATAGCCATGCCACCCTGCCATGCACTGACGATATTGTCCTTTCCACTAACATTTTCCATACCCGGAATAACAGGTAGTTTCCAACTTGAATCTTCTGTCCAAGTCGAGGCCCAAAGGTCAGTGTCCCTTTGGTTGACTGCGTCGGCGTAAATATCCATCAGCTCGCGTATAGCGAGACGATCTTCAGTTGATCCTGAAAAAGTCATAGTATTGTCCTTTCTGTTATTGGCCCTATTACCCGCAAATGACTATACAGGATAGAATGCCAAGAAAACAATCTCAGTTGATTTTTTATTCCTAAAGGGGTACCTTGAAGCCTAGATTTCAGTCTTCGAATCAGCAGGTCGTCGACAGCCAATTAATTCACATCAAAATGGAAGAAAACATGTCAACAAAGTATAAGCAATACTACCTCCACCAACGCCCAAACGGTCCCACTACCGATAACGACGTTAAGGTTCGGACAGTCGAAGTTGATGGT
>TARA_B110001452_G_scaffold143587_1_pt1 | contig 16898 bp, 4 predicted proteins | sample TARA_B110001452 | Tara Oceans TARA_B110001452 (sample SAMEA4396971) | marine metagenome | biome: Polar Biome; feature: [DCM] deep chlorophyll maximum layer (ENVO:01000326); material: water (ENVO:00002006), including particulate matter (ENVO:01000060) such as... | depth 25 m
TGATGAAAAAAAGCATTTTATTAGCCACACTCTTTGTGTTACAAATCCTTGCACCTACGCTTGCAAGTGCACAGACAAACCCTCCTGTCAATTCAGGCGATTGGACCATTCCAGTCAACGATGTGACTTACCTCAACAATTCACAGGCTCTTGTCCAAGGTGATGTCAATGTCTATGGTACGCTGATTTTACAAGATTCTAGCGTCTTTCTTTGGGGTGCGAACAACGGAGATCGAGAGTTTACTATCTATTCCGGTGGAACCCTCATTGTCAACAATTCGATTATTTCGGCATACTCCTCTGCTTGCATCGATTTTAGAGCAAACACAGGCACTGTCATCTCTTTTGAAGGCTCCCGTCTTGATACGATGTGCAGGGTTTTACTGAACTCAAAAACCATGCATTTTAACGACACAACGTTTGAAAAATCCTTTGTCGAACTTGACTTGGATGAATCAACGAGCATATTTGATTCATCGACGGGACAAACCACCTATCACGCCAATTTGTCATTCCAAAACCTCATTTTTTCAAATCGCACATCTGACAGCAATTATTACACGACCATGCTGCTGATCGCCCCCCCTCATCAACATATCACATCTGAATTGCTCTTCAACAACATCACCTTCGTCATTGACAAGTGGAACTTGAGGGGTATTCAAATTCAGGGCGCGCCAACCTATGGTAATCTACGATTTGAGAATTTAACAATGCACTCAACCTATGCTCTAAGTCCATCAAATACCGCCGGAGAACTTGGAGAATATCACACTTTCATCTATGTCGTTTCAATGAATTCAGTTCAGGCCATTACTTTCAATAATTTTTCCCTTCAAGGAGGACCACATCATGTTGCCATTTTTCAGGATACTGGATTGGATGGCCAACTTAATCTTATGAATGGAATGATATCGGGGTTCGGAATTGTAAATTATTCTCAATCCCAACAAAATATACCTTTTGATTTAGACAGCTCTACAAATGCTCTTTTGGTACGATTAAACGAGGTTCATCTATTGATGGACAATGTTACCATCAGCGGTAACATTCATTCGCATCGCTCAACGAATTCGTACGATGGTTTGGTTGGTCACAAAAAGTGCAGTGCGCTTCTCATGACGCAAATGGAATCTATGGATATTTCAAATATTACGATTGAAGATAATTGCCATTATCAATACTATAACACTGCAGGCCGCATAACTGATTACCATGGGGGGAACTGTGGTACCACAAATTCTCAAGGGAATTTCTACAATCGGTTCGATGAAATTTCCTATTATTGCAATGCATGGACGTTTTCTGCAATTTCTACATCCTATAGCCCTTTGATGCGCATCACAGACTCCATAATACAGAACAACAATCTCTTGATTCACCAATACAATACAACAAGTTCGTCATACTATGATAAAAGACATGCTCACCTCACCTCGGTAGGTGTTTTATCTGACGGAGAAGTCGAAATCAGCAATTCAATCATTGAAAACAACACCAACGCTCAATTAATAAGAGCAAGTATACACCAATATCAGCACTCTCATGTAGCCTCAATTGTGAACAATCATGAATTGGTGCTGTCTCCGTCATCGACAACGTACTCTTACATCAACAACACAAGGATTCACCTGCCAACATGCTATACCCAATCCGTAGGAACCTACCAGTATGCTGGTTCGTACTGTAAGGCATTGAGTTTCGACGATTCGACCATCAATCTTGTCAACTCGACGGTCAACCAATCTGATCTTGAGGTGCTCGGTGGTGAGGCCATCGTTTACTTCCACCTTGATGTTCGAGTCACGGACCCTGACGGTCAGTGGACACCAAATGCTTCGGTTCAGGTCACTGAAAATGGGTTCTGGAATCTTGGTACGCAATCGACAGGCAGCAGTGGGGGCCTCACTCGTTTTACTGCAAAGCATTTCAGTCAATCCACGACGCAATATTACACCTACACACCGCATCAAATCACGGTGACGATGACCAATTATTCGAACTCGACAAGCGTCAACGTCACACAATACACCTCTGTGATTGTGTTCGATCCGACACCTGATGCTTTCCCTGGCGACATCACCCAAGACTGGGACAACGACAGCGACGGCTATGGCGATAACATCAGTGGCAACAATCCCGACCATTTCCCTAACGATTCAACCCAATGGAACGATACCGATGGTGACGGCTGGGGCGATAACCAAACGGGCAATAATCCCGACCGCCTACCGAACGACAGCACCCAATGGAACGATACTGATGGAGACGGCTACGGTGATAACCAATCTGGAAACAACCCTGACCGTTTACCTAATGATGCAACCCAATGGAACGATGCTGATGGTGACGGTTACGGTGATAACCAAAACGGCAACAATCCAGACGCCTTCATCAATGACAACACCCAATGGTCAGATGTTGACTTTGACGGCTATGGTGACAATCAATCAGGAAACAACCCCGATCGATTCCCGAATGACATCAGCCAATGGAACGATACCGATGGAGACGGCTATGGGGACAATCCATTAGGGACAAATGGAGACGCTTTCCCGCTTGATTCAACTCAGCATTATGATGGTGATGGCGATGGACTTGGTGACAACCAATCCGGTAACAATCCAGACCCATACCTCGATGATTCAGACAACGATGGCTACAATAATTCAGTCGATACCTTCCCTTGGAATCCAACACAGCATGAAGACTTAGACGGTGACGGGCTCGGTGACAACACTTCAGGTACGGCAGCTGACCCGTATCCAAACGATACCGATAACGATGGTACAAACAACACTGTTGATCCGTTCCCCCTTGACCCAACACAATGGGAAGACAGCGACCAAGATGGTTACGGTGACAATCAATCCGGAAACAACCCTGATCCATCACTTGACGATTCAGACAACGATGGAGTCAACAACACCAACGATGCGTTCCCCAATAATCCAACCCAAACCACTGATAGTGATGGTGATGGCTGGGGCGATGATCCAAATGGCTACCCTGCTGATGCTTTCCCGAATGAATCCTCTCAGTGGTTAGACACTGACGGAGACGGTCATGGAGATAATGCCAACGGTGTCAGCGGCGATGCGTTCCCGAACAACCCCACCCAATGGCAGGACAGCGATGGTGATGGATACGGCGATGACCAATCCGGCTTCCCTGCTGACGCTTATCCTAATGATGCCAGCCAATGGTTTGACAGCGATGGAGATGGCTATGGTGACAATGCCTCAGGAACAAACCCCGACGCTTTCCCGAACGACCCGACTCAATGGGCTGATCAAGATGGAGATGGCTATGGAGATAATCCAAACGGCACACTTGCTGATGCCTTCCCAAGCAATCCAAGTCAATGGGCCGACCACGATGGCGATGGTTTTGGTGACAATTACACCTTCTCCATCAATGCTCAAAGTGGACTAAGGGTCCAACTTGGAGACGCATTCCCACTTGATTCAACCCAATGGTCTGATGTTGATGGTGACGGATACGGTGAGAACTTGAACGGCACAACTCCCGATGAATATCCTTACGATTCCACCCAATGGCGCGACTTTGATGGTGACGGATTCCCAGACAACTACGATTACACCACAGATTCAAGCACTGGATTGCGCGACTCACAAACCGGTGATGCATTCCCATTCGATGCAACGCAATGGTCAGATATTGACGGAGATGGGTTTGGTGACAATTCATCAGGAAACAATCCTGACGCATTCCCGAACGATCCGACCCAATGGGCAGATGCAGATAACGATGGATTGGGTGACAATCCAAACGGAACAAACCCCGACCCAACGCCTGGCGATACCGACAATGATGGTGTCCCAGATTATCTTGACGCATTCCCAAGTGAAGTAACACAATGGGCAGATTCAGATGGGGACGGTTACGGCGATAATTGGGGTGCAACAGCGTGGACTTCGCTCCGAGACAGTAATTTGCCAGGTATGTTTGTCCAAGATGCAGTCATGGTCGATTACTTCCCACTCATTGCTGCGGCAGTTAACGATACAGATTTCGATGGATTCCCAGATGAATGGGGTGCTCAAGATACCGGTTCAAATCGAGCTGGCTTGATTCTTGACGCTTGTCCATCGATCTACGGTAGTGCGACCTCTGCAGGACCGGGTTGTCCTGATTCTGATGGCGATAACACGGCTGACCAAGACGATGCTTTCCCAATTGACCCCACACAGTGGGCAGATGTTGACGGTGATGGCTACGGTGATAATACAGACGGTTCATTCCCTGACTTCTTCCCGAACGATGCGACCCAATGGGCTGACGTTGACGGTGATGGCTACGGTGACAATCAGTCTGGAAATAATCCAGATGCTTTCCCGAATAATCCTACGCAGTGGAACGATACCGATGGTGATGGCTACGGTGATGAGATCAGTGGCACATCAGCAGATTCATTCCCGAATGATGCGACTCAATGGGCTGATGCTGACGGTGATGGTTTGGGCGACAATCCAAACGGCAGCAATCCAGATCCTTACCCAGGTGACTCTGATAATGATGGATATCCGAATGCCCAAGACGACTGTCCTCAAGTCTCAGGCACGAGTACCTACGACCTGAAGGGATGTCCAGACTTTGATAACGACGGCGTTTCTGACAGCAATGATTTGTGGCCAAATGACCCAAGTCGCTCCATTGATTCAGACGGTGATAACGTCAACGACCCTGAAGATGCGTTCCCGAATGATGCGACGCAGTGGAAGGATGCAGACGGTGACGGCCTGGGAGACAATGCCAATGGCAACAATCCAGACCCTTCTCTAGACGATACTGATAATGATGGATACATCAATCAAAACGACCCGTTCCCGACCGATTCGACCCAATGGGAAGACCTTGATGGCGATGGATTTGGCGATAACCTCACCGGAAACAATCCAGACCCGTTCCCGAACGATACCGATAACGATGGTGTGCAAAATCCAAGCGACCTCTATCCACTTGAAACAACCCAACAAACGGATTCGGACGGCGACGGATGGGGCGACAATCCATTTGGCGTTGATGGTGACCAATTCCCGAACGACCCAACCCAATGCTGCGATACTGATGGCGACGGATGGGGTGACAATCCAAATGGTTCGATGCCAGATCGATTCCCGAACGATCCTTCACAATGGATTGACGCAGATAACGACGGTTTAGGAGACAATCCAGATGGTTCTAATCCAGACCCGTTCCCTGGTGATACGGACAACGATGGCGTTCCAAACGATGCTGACTCTTTCCCCGAAGACCCAGAAAAAGCCCTTGACACAGACGGTGATGGAGTTTCTGATAATGATGAAAATTTCATCTTAGCTCGAATTCCTACGACCAGTACTTCCATTGTTCTCTCGATGGTCTTGCTTGCAGCGATTGGTGCAGGTGTAACAGGATTCCTTGTTGGAACCCGTCGATTCCAGCCCCAATACGACAGATCACCAGCGTTCTCGAACCGAGATTTCAGTGATGAAGACGGCGATACAATTTGAGGTGTAGACAATGAATGCACAAGTGAAGAGAAACTGGTCCATTGGCCTTTCACTGCTGATGCTCGTCTCTTTAGCTGCTCCAATTGCCGCACAAACGCCTCCGCCAAGTTCTGCAGGTGATTGGACCATTACCGCAAACGACGTCACCGTGATCAGTGCCAATACATCCAACAGTGGACAAATTCTCATGCAGGGTGATATCAACGTCTATGGCGATTTGACACTGGACGGTATGACCGTCTACATGTGGGGCACGAGCAACGGTCACCGTGAAATTCAAATCTTCAACGGTGGAAGTTTAGAACTCAAAAACGGAGCACAAATTCTCCCATACAATGCAGCCTACTGCTATGATTTCACTACCGATGCCGGTGGAGAAATTACGATGACGGACACAATAATTGACCGAGCTTGCGAAGTTGATGTCAATTCACATTTGTTTGAGTTTGACCATCTAACCATCAAAAACTCTCAAGGTGACGCTTTAGATATTCGAACTTCTGTTAACGTGAACTCTTCAATTCAAAACATTACGTTGCAAAATACAGGGGGTTCATATGGCATTTATGGTGCATATCCGATACTGACGAATTCAACCTATTGTTACTGTAATCTTAGTTTGGGTGATAGCGAATTTTATTGGGGAGGCCAATCTTACACGATTGAGACTCCTAAAATTTTGATTAATAATGTGTCAAACGGAATGATTCGTTACTATGGTTCATATGGGACTGATAAAGTAGACACATTCAAGATTTCCGACATATATTGTACGCTAAATTCTTGTGATGATGGTATTTTCCTCAGTAACGATGCTATGACAATTAGTACAGAGACTCAATACATCTTTGATAACATCTCTTTAAGCGACAGAATGTATGTCTCCATAGATCACGGTCCAAATACTTCATTTAACGACATTACAATTAACCATGCAGGTGGTCAAAATGAAGCATTTTATTTGGATAGATTATTGGGCAATTCAACGGTTCATCTTTCCAATATTACCTTGTCGCTCGCTCAAAGTTCCACATATGAAGGATTGAAGATTAACAACATCAATTCAGACCTTATTTTCAGTAACCTCGATGTTCAAGGATTCGCATACGATCAAGTTGAAATTACTAGTAATCCATGTTCAACATGTACAATCACTTTTCAGAACAGCACGATATCTAACGGGTCAAGCAATAATGAATGGGGGATTCAGAGTTCTAGTAATGTAAAAATAATCTTAGACAATACAACAGTTTCAGGTAATGCGCAAAATAATCAAATGAGCGCAACAAAAAGCTACGGCGGTGTATATTCCAACAATTTAGAAATTATAAACTCAAATATCTCTGATAATTATCATTTCTCATCATCATCTTCATACGGCGGATTAAGTATTCACAAAATCCAATGTTTTGGAGTGCGAAGTAATACATTAATTGTAAAGAATTCTACGATTTCGGATAATTGTAATCGAGATTTATCGGTTGTCAGCACCACTAGGAACAATAATTATGATTCATGGCATTACAATTGTTATGGTGATCAAACTGAATTAGGTGATACAGATTGTTACAGAATCGATGCATTTGGAATTAGTGGAACTAATGTTCAAATCTCAAACTCTTCAATTAATAATAACTCTAAAATCTCTATTACAGATACCACCAATAATAATCAATATGAATATCATCGAAATGTTTTTGTCCGCAATTTTGGAATACTTGCGTTCGATGGAGGTTTGATTATCGATGATTCCACTGTTGTTGATAATTCCGAATCGGTTTCAGGTTCTTATACCACATATGCTATATGGTATGGAATGATTATGAGAAACCGAAATATTGCTATTATAGATTCTTCAACTAATTCATACATCAATGAATCAATTGTAACAGGTGCGGCTTGTTCCAATGGCGGTTATTCATACAACAGATGTCAACCAGCATACAATTTATATGTTGAAAATGCAAAAAATGTAAATTTAATCAATTCTCTCACAGATAATTCTGAAGAGGTTATTGGAACTGGCGGAATCTATCGATACTGGAACGTCGACGTAGATGTCTATGACCTCGATAACCAATCCACTCCCAACGCTACAGTCGTTCTCAAAGAATCCAACGGTTTTGCCATTGGTTCACAAAACACCGGTTCAGGCGGTACAGTTCGTTTCGTTGTCAAGGAATACTACGAAGATGCCTCGTCAAAGACCTACTTCACGCCTCATAATCTGTCGATCTCGGTGAACGGGTTCAGCAATTCAACCACTGTCAGTATCAACTCAGGAACCACTGGAAACCAGCGTGGAAACCGTGTTGTCATCATGTACGATGGTGCACCGGATGCTTTCCCTGGCGATGTATCCCAAGATGTTGACACCGATGGTGATGGCTATGGTGATAACCAAACTGGAACCACACCGGACCGCTTCATCAACGATTCAACCCAATGGTTCGATGTTGATGGTGATGGATACGGAGATAACATCAACGGCAACAATCCCGACTACTTCATCAACGATTCCACCCAATGGAACGATACTGACGGTGATGGTTACGGTGACAACCAATCCGGAAACAATCCCGACCGCTTACCAAACGATTCCACCCAATGGCATGACGCTGATGGCGACGGATACGGCGACAACCAATCGGGGAACAACCCTGACCGACTGCCAAACGACTTAACCCAATGGAACGATGCAGATGGCGATGGCTATGGTGACAACCAATCCGGCAACAACCCTGACCGCTTCGTCAATGATTCTACGCAATGGAATGATTACGATAGCGATGGACATGGCGATAATCTCAACGGAACAAGCCCCGACCAGTTCCCGTATGATGCCACGCAATGGTTCGACGGTGATGGCGACGGACTTGGAGACAATCAATCAGGTAACAACCCTGACCCTTACCTCAATGACACCGATAACGACGGGTACAACAACACAGTTGACGTGTTCCCTGGCAATCCAACCCAATGGATTGATGAAGACGGTGACGGGCTTGGTGACAATCAATCAGGAACCAATCCTGACCCGTACCTCGAAGATTCAGACAACGATGGTACCAACAACTCACTTGACCCGTTCCCGAATGACCCAACCCAATGGGCAGATGGAGACAGTGATGGCCTTGGGGATAACCAAAGCGGAACAAACCCTGACCCTTCACTGGATGATTCGGATAACGATGGTTACAACAATTCAGTCGATGACTTCCCTTGGATTGCTTCTCAGTGGTTGGACAGCGATGGTGACGGATGGGGCGATAACCCGACTGGACTGCTCGCCGATGATTTCCCCAATGACCCAAGCCAGTGGCTCGATGTTGATGGTGACGGTCGAGGCGACAATCCAAACGGAAACAATTCCGATTCATTCCCCAACGACCCGACTCAGTGGGGTGATTATGACGGTGATGGACACGGTGATAATCCAAACGGAACCATGCCAGACCAATTCCCCTATGATGCCTCACAATGGCTGGATGTAGACGGCGATGGATTCGGTGACAATTATTCATGGTCAGTGAATTCAACCACTGGACTACGTGAACAAAACGGCGATGCATTCCCTTCCCAAGTCTCGCAATGGTCTGACCTTGACGGCGATGGCTATGGCGATAACAGCAGTGGCTTCCAAGCTGACCGTTATCCCTACGATGTCACGCAGTGGCAAGACAGCGACAACGATGGATTCCCAGACAATTACTCTTACACTGTAAACCAAACATCCGGACTTCGAGAGAATCAAATTGGAGATGCATTCCCCAACGACCCCACTCAAGGCTCAGATATTGACGGCGATGGCTATGGAGACAACCAATCTGGAAACAATGCCGATGTATTCCCTTACGATCCGACTCAGTGGGCGGATGCGGACCTCGATGGACTTGGCGACAATCCAAACGGCACCAATCCAGACCCAACGCCGGGTGATTCAGACAACGATGGTGTGCCAGACTACCTTGATGCGTTCCCATACGAACCAACCCAATGGGGCGACAGCGACAACGATGGCTACGGCGACAACTGGGGCGCGACCGCTTGGACGACCCTACGACCTGCTGGACTCCCGGGTATGTTCATTCAAAATGCAGTACAAGTGGATTACTTTCCAACCATAGCAGCAGCGGCGAACGATACTGATTTTGACGGGTATCCAGACGACTGGACTGCAATGGACACCGGAAATAATCGCAATGGACTTGAATTGGACGTCTGTGCTCTCGTGTTCGGAAACGCTACGACTGCAGACCCTGGATGCCCGGATTCAGACGGTGATGGTTTTGCCGATATCAACGACCCGTTCCCGAACGACCCTACACAATCGACCGACCAAGACGGTGATGGATACGGAGATAACCCCAACGGTTCATTCCCTGACGCATTCCCTGAAAATTCCGAACAGTGGATTGATGCCGACGGTGATGGATACGGTGACAATCCGGCTTCAGAACCATTCGATGCATTCCCGAACGATGCAACACAGTGGTACGATGCTGATGGCGATGGATACGGTGATAACGCATCTGGACTCAACGCAGACCAATTCCCCAACGATTCAACCCAATGGCAAGATGCGGACGGTGATGGACTCGGTGATGATCCAAATGGAAACAACTCCGACCCGTATGTTGGCGACACTGATAATGACGCTTATCCCAATGAGCAAGACGATTGTCCGTTGACCTATGGCAACAGCTCCTATGATGTTCGAGGATGCCTCGACACAGACGGGGATGGCGTTTCTGATGAAGGCGACATGTGGCCAAACGACCCGAGTCGTTCCTTGGACACCGATGGCGACGGCTGGAATGACCCTGTGGATGCATTCCCTCTGGATGAAACACAATGGCTCGATGCAGATGGTGATGGTTTAGGAGACAATCCAAACGGTAACAATTCTGACCCATCCCTTGATGACACCGATAACGATGGTGTGGTCAATCAAAACGATCCGTTCCCGAACGATGCAACCCAATTCCAGGACTTAGACGGAGATGGGTATGGTGAAAACCAGTCTGGTCTCAATCCTGATCCATACCCCAACGATACCGATAACGACGGGGTGCAAAATCCTGAAGATTTGTATCCACTTGACCCATTGCAGTCTTCTGACAGTGATGGCGATGGCTGGGGTGATAATTATTGGAGTTTAGGAGGCGATAAATTCCCGAACGATCCGACCCAATGCTGCGATACAGATGGTGATGGGTGGGGAGATAACCCGAACGGTAGTATGCCTGATGCATACCCTCTGGACCCATCGCAATGGATGGATGCTGACAAAGATGGGCTTGGCGATAATCCAAACGGCACCAATCCCGACCCGTATCCAGGTGATACGGACAACGATGGCGTTCCGAACAATGCAGATTCATTCCCAGAGGACCCGACCAAAGCACTGGATACAGATGGTGATGGAATTGCTGATAACGATGAGAATTTCTACCTTGCTCAAATTCCGGAAACCAACACATCAATCGTTTTCACTCTCGTGCTCATGGCGGCCTTCATCGCAGGTGGAGCGGGCTATTTTGCTGGTATTAAGAATCAAAAGCAGTTCAACTTCTCTGACGATGAAGATTCTGAGCAATTATGAGGTGAATGAGAATGAATTTAGACCAATATCCACGTTCAAAACGCTTTATTGAAGACTCTGGGTACATCAACGAGTCTGATCTCTCCGAAGTGCAAGATGAATTTACCCAGAGTAAGGATGTTCTTGCTGTTGAAAAGGGTAAATTGACTCGTGCTAGAAATAATCAAGATTCCAAATCGTTCTATTCTGAAATGGAAAAAATTCTCGAACGAATCCAGTACGCTCAAGTCCCAATTCCAAGTGAACCCATGGCGCAACGCTCATCATTGCTGAACATGGGTAACGATAAAACACAACAAACAAGGTTTGAGGGAGCAGCCGTTTCTGAGACAGAACGAAGTGGTTCTGGTCCTGTTCAAAGTCTTACGAAAGGAAACGTTGGGCCATTGTTTGGGCGCAGTGCTTCCATTCAACGGCAGCCAATTGGCACCAATTCAAATTTGACGCTCTTTGCTACATTGATTGTCATGCTTTTATTTGCTTGGAGGCTTTTCAATGCAGGTGAAGACATTTATGTCATCATCACGCTTTCAGTGTCTTTGAGCATGATTGTTCCGTTATTCATCGCAGAGGTCCTGAAAAAATCTGGCACGGAAGATCTGTTGTTGTTTATTTCAAGCATGGGTTGGATTGGAATCGCACTTGCAAGCCAAATCGGATTGGAATGGGAAAATTCAACCAATGTATCGAAGGTCTTTTTTGCAACAGAATTGGAATCTATTTTGGTTCCGCTGCTCCTTGCTTTCTCTGTATTTTCAATGCCGGCATCTTGGGATTATTCTAAATCCAGTAGACTCCTACAAAATCCATGGAGCATGCCGATTTTCGGTGCGGTTCTTCTCAACGCTATTTGTATGTTCATACCAATCATGAGTGTAGAACATCTTGGAAATATTACGGTTACATTTGTATCCTATGGCGCTGTTCTTTCCCTGTTTCACGATCGACGTTCCCCTGTTGTCGCACTTGTGGTCTTAATGCTCATTTTCCGTCCACTTCTTCTCGCAGAAAGTGCTCTTTCTTCTCTTTTCCTTCCTTTGGTTTTCATTCCATTACTGGTCTGGTTTGTGAGTTACGCAGCATCTGATGCTCGTTTGATAAAACATCGAACTCTGATTGTCCTAACGGCTATAGCCTTGCATGGAATTATGAATCTGATGCAAAGCAATTCCATCCAAGAGTTTACACTCCAATTGACACTTTGGCTTGGCTTTGCTGTTTTGGCAGAAGCGCATCATCAAAATAATTCTCCAGCAGAACACACAGTGCTGAAAATACTCGACCCTACCTCCGAAAAAATTTCTGAAAAAGTAGTGCTTGAGCGCATCGTCGCCGTCATCGGTTCTCCTGCTTCGGGAAAGTCGTGCTATCTTGGAGGATTGTGGACGCTGCTGCGAGACCCTATCTCGCGTGAACTATGGTATGGTTCTGCTAAATACCTCAACGATGATCGAAATTTACCATTCGCAGTTCAAGACATACAAAAGTTACTTGCTTCGACGGAAAATGGGAATTCCTCATTTCCAATAGATGAAAAGGACCTTCTTCAAAGCTATCTTGCTCATCGCTCTGCCGACTTCACAATGCTAAAAGAACGAGAATCAGGAGTTCTCCCCCCGACCAGCACTCCGTTCCCTTTTGAAGTCACTGCCAAACCCCAGACCCGTCGTTTCCTCAACGAATACATGTCTCGCCTTGGAAACGATGACCTCGAACAGCGAAAGAATCTGGTGCCAACAGTTGACGTCAATACTGACTTAGAGATTAAGCTCGAGTTTTGTGCTGAAGTTGAATCGGAACGATCAATTTTGTTTGGTTTGTTTAAATCTTCAAAAAGAACGAATCAGAAAGTCAAGACTTCATTCCGTACCCTCGATATGCCTGGTGAAGATTACCGTGCAACCCTCGATCGACTCGATGGTATGGAATTGACTTCCAACAGTTTGGATGAGATGCTAGCGCGGATTCTATCATGGGGCGACGAAGATGCCCGAGATGCGGTTGAGTATGTGGTGAAACTTATCGGTTATTCTCATGATGTCCTTCTTTTGATTGATTCTGATTCTTTTACTTCAAGAAACTCCACTGCCAGAAATGAAGTGAATGCCTTTATACGACTTTCCGATCAAATTGCGGGATTAAAAGGGGCTAATACTGGCCATGTAAGTTGTTTGCTTAACAAAGCAGACATACTCATCCATCGAGGTGATTCGAAAAACCGGATGATGAAAAATGGTTCTTTAGAAGATTGGAGTCAACTCATGGATCAAGACCATGCATTGGAAACATTGATCGAAAACATTGGAGAAGCCCAATACCATCAACTCAGTAATATCGATGTTGATGCTTATTATGCATGCACACTCGGAGGTCTAATCTCTGGAAGTGATGAGGAATATTCAGGAATTCCTCCGTATCCAATGGTCCCAATCAATGTTTTTGAGCCATTGCTCAGATGTTTACTTCCCCGGAATTGAGTTGAGGACATGAATCACTACAGGCTTCCATTAATGGTATATGACCACGATGGTGGTTATTTCCACCGCCATGACAATGGACCACTGGAATGGAAGAAACTTCTTGAATCTGAATTGAGTGCAATGAATTCAATTGATGAAGCCCATCTTCCGTTTCTTGTTCACTCGAAACCTCTCCCTTTCGGTTACAGCATTACGGTCGGCGAACGTTTTCGTTCAAGTGATGGGCGTTCAGCATTAAGAATACACAGCACTTGCTGGCCGACTTCTTATCCACCCCTGAAAAGACTCGATCTATTGGTACAAATCCTTCGTGATCAGAGTTTTGAATTAACTGTAGAGGAGGGAGATCCTTTCGATGTACCATGCTTCAGTTTTAGCGACGACTCACCTGAAGGTTTTGATATTGACAGTGAACATGCAATTGAAATGAGTGGTTTTGGTTTTTCTCAAATGGAAAAAATCCGCACATCGGGTCCAAGTGACATGCAAATCTGCCGTGCATGGGCGTTTTCACCACCGGATGTTCGCCTCAATACTGAACTCCTCGTCGGCTATTCTGATTTTGCAAAAGACACCTCGCAGCGTGTTTGGTTGCATGAAATTAAGCCTGACTTCCAGTCTTCACTCGAAGAACACGATGAACTCATGAACAATGTTTTGACAGAGTATAGAGATTCGTGGTTCAACCTTCTTTGTAAGGTCGATAACTTTGGAGAGTTAGGTTCCAAATGGTGGAAGAACTTGTGCTTGAGCCTCGATGAAGCAGGAGTTTCCTCTACCCTTGACCTGAATGCTTTGATTCGTTTGAATATTCATCATTCAGAACGGTCCAGTATCTCGGAGGACTCTGAGAGGTACCGAAGTGCTGCTTTACGTAAACTCGCTGTTGGCCTTCGCCTATCTCAAAAGGAATTACTCGGTGTTTTCTTGAAAAATTCCCCCTACATGGAAGGCAATGAGGTAGAGGAGTTCGATCCAGAACATCGCTTGTTGATTGTTACTGAATTGTTAGAATTAACGCCGGTAGACAAAATGCGTGAACTGATGAAATATTCCTCTGTTCTTGATGATCAGCAAATGAGCATTCTCATCACTTCAATCGACTTTGCCGAATTATCTTCACTCGAAAATTCAATTGATTCGATACAAAACCTCAGAACACGCAACGTGGATTTGTTCCATCAACTTCTTCAAAATCAATTACACTCGGAGAGCCAACACCTGGTTCATTCTGTACTGTCTCATCTCTCTTCAAAACAGTATACACCGGTCCTGTATACTAATGCTCCACTCCTCGCATTATTATCTAAATTTGAAGCAACTGAGCAACACATACTTGTAAATCCTCAACTGCTTTCGAAGCTTGAGTTTTCACCTAAAGACATCAACAATACAGCGTTTCAACAACAACTTGTGCATGCACAACACACCTTACTTCTCGATGGTCAGAGTAAACAACTTTCCATTGCCGAGTCAATGATCATTCAAACACCTCGTGTCTTGATGAATAAACACCATGCATCGAATGCAAGTGTTCTGCTATGGCTTCAGTTGATGCAAGAGCGGATGTCTGAAACGCAATGCGCGCTTTTTGCCGCTGACTTGGCGAACCTCCACCTTGATTATAGAACGAACAAATTCCTGTATTGGATCTTTAATAATTCCACTGATTCTGAATTAACCCAGTTTTGTAAGAGCCATTATGGCACCGAGGCTTATGCGAAAATGATAGCGACTGTCGATGATTCCTACTTTGAGCAGTACTTATCGAAGAAACATCCAACAGGTTTGGCATTACCCCCTTCTGCTTCGAAAAAGAGGATTCAAAGAATGGGACGCAGAGAAATACTTGTTGAATCATTCCGTTTTACAATCATGAAAATACCGAAAGAACGTTTTAATTTCATATCTACACTTGTTCTTTTCTCCGTGTTTGCATTTTTCCCAATTCTAACTTACTTCGAAGTTACAGACCTATTCAGCGGAGTTGTTCTTCCTTACTTTGGTTCATTTTCCAATGCGCAAGGGAATCTCCCGTATCTATTGGGCAATGTTTTGTTTGTTGCACTTCTCTCTACGCGATGGCTTCGCCGAAGGAAGAATTGGAAAACAAAATTGAAAGAGGTGCTATCATGAATTCAGATTTAATCGACGATTGGTTTAGATTTCTTCGCGACATTAATGTAAGTCCTCCTGAGTTTCCGAACTCAATGTCCATTGAGGCATGGAGTCCCACAGGTACTAGAGATACGGTTCGAGTTCAGCAAAAACGTCCTCTCTTACGTAGATTGTTGAATTCACTTGAACAAGGAACATACGATGAACGCGATTACCCGAAAGCATGGATTCAACGCCGCTCATTTCAGAAACTCACTGCCAATGCGGCACACTCAAACTCCTTACAACACTGGATTTTAGATCATATGAACGGTTACGATGAACATTTTCTTCTGGATCTACGGCCAAATTTGAGACAAGAGCTCGAAGCGCAGTATAATCGAATCACTAAGCATGAATCTGAACTTTACTTCAGTTCAATTTCGTTGTTCGAAAAAATCACAATGTTGGAACATGAACTCAACAAAAGAAAAAGGCGTAATCTTACCAACAGAACATCAAAAACTCGTGAACGCTCAAGTCTATTGAATCGCTACGAGAGCAGAATTATCGAACCCCAAAAAGAGATTTGGTCTCAAATTGAAGGCACGAGAATAACTCTCTATGAATACATGAAAAATTTAGTGTTGGATATTGACTCAAACTCTTTAGTAGGATTCAAAGAATTATCCGAACTTCCTTCGATAGACGGAATTTTAACAATCCTCAACGGAATACCTGACTTGACTGATACCGATGTTTTACAGACCCTCGATTATCAACAAATTGAAACAAGTATCCATTCCGAAATGGAAAGTTATGTGCAGAAACTCAGTCAAAGTCTCGAGATTGAACCCTCTACAATTGGGCTTGATTACATACTCGGTAATGAGCCTGCTCAGCCGATGAATGTTCAAGTGAACATCAATACGTCGGGAAAGCAGACCAATGTAATGCAAAACACCTCCATTAACGGCACGCCTGACACAGATTCCGAAATAGAATAAATTAAACTTAGCTAATCTTATGTTGGTAAATCATAGGTTGTTATCACGCGCTTCTCCATGTAAATCAACGATGTGCAAGGCAATTCCAGCATGATCAAGGCGAGCATACTTGCTGTCATCCCACGTCCACCATTTGAGCAGATTCGAAAAAAGGTGTGTTTTACAACACCTAATTTGAGGGATTAAACCAACA
>TARA_B110001452_G_scaffold139085_1_pt1 | contig 16892 bp, 14 predicted proteins | sample TARA_B110001452 | Tara Oceans TARA_B110001452 (sample SAMEA4396971) | marine metagenome | biome: Polar Biome; feature: [DCM] deep chlorophyll maximum layer (ENVO:01000326); material: water (ENVO:00002006), including particulate matter (ENVO:01000060) such as... | depth 25 m
AGTTTTCTCAAAAGCAGATGTTTCGCTATATAGCCCTTTTACGGGAACAAGATCACTGAGAAGATAAAACAGTGTATCGACATCTTCGATTTTATAATTACCCGCAGCCATACGGATAGTGTCGCCCTTGTTAGACTGCAATCCGGCATAGTTAACCGTTTTACATGGCTGTGCAGGGTCATCACATTTGCCAACATCCATACCATCAGCAGAGACATAACGGGCTTTATCATGATCTGCGTGAGTCAGTCCTGATACTGAATAAAAACTGGCCATAAAGCCTGCAGTCAACAAGAATAGTCCGCGTCTAACTGCCACTATTGGCATACTGCTGCCTAGCATATTTAGAGTCCTTTTTGACGAGAATGTTCGGTTATGAATGAGCGATGGTAGAGCAAATACACAACAGATGATAGCCACCGAAAGTTCTGTCATAACTATCAGAAGAAATCTTAATAAAAATTATGGCAGGATCAATTTCAAGGTGCTTTTTCCTATCTGACTCTTATAATGTAAACAAAGGAGGCTAAGACCTAACATTGTTCATTACACGCTGCTGAATACAGATATAATGGGCCTGCACCGAACGGTATGCCAACAAACTAATTTAACGTTACCGCAGTAGGACATTACTATTGAGTATTCATCGAAAATTCTGCGTTGCACCCATGTTGGATTGGACTGACCGGCATTGCCGGTTCTTTTTACGCCTAATCAGTGAACATGCTGTCCTGTACACAGAGATGATAACGACGGGCGCGATCTTACACGGTGATACCGAACGTCATTTAGCAATGAATGCCGCAGAACACCCCGTTGCACTGCAACTCGGTGGAAGTGACCCCCATGACCTTGCTGCGGCCTGCAAGATCGCTGAAAAGTATGCCTATGCTGAAATAAACCTAAATTGCGGCTGTCCCAGTGATCGTGTACAGAACGGTATGTTTGGCGCAGTGATGATGAAAAATGCCGAGGTCACTGCCAACTGCGTCTCATCAATGATTGAAGCCTCCTCACTCCCCATAACGGTAAAGCACCGGATTGGCGTCGATGATTATGATTCCTATGACTTTCTGTGCCAATTTGTTGGTACGGTTGCCGATGCCGGCTGCAATACATTTTTGGTTCATGCACGTAAAGCTTGGCTCAAAGGCCTGAGTCCAAAACAAAATCGTGAGGTGCCCGAGCTAAACTACGAGCGGGTGTACCAACTCAAAAAGGACTTTCCCAACATCGAAATTATTATTAATGGCGGCATTACCACCTTAGAAGAATCAGCAGTGCATCTTAATAAAATTGATGGGGTTATGATGGGTCGAGAGGCCTACACAAACCCCTACCTGCTGTCAGATGTAGACAAGCTAATTTATGGCAGTAAAACTCCGACTAAAACTCGTGAAGATATCGCTGAACAATTCCTTCAATATGTGGACAATGAGATGTCAAAAGGTGTTAAGTTACACGCGATGACTCGCCACATTTTGGGTTTATTCCATGGTATGCCCGGAGCACGGCAATTTAGGCGACATATCAGTGAAAATGCCTATAAACCTGCATCAACTATTGATGTTTTGACTACGGCATTAAAGGCCACTTCAGAGGAACGTAACAAATGAGCGCAATCAGTAAACTAGCACAACTGAAAGAAATGACCACAGTAGTTGCCGATACCGGCGATTTCGAAGCTATTAGCCAGTACTCTCCTGAAGATGCCACAACAAATCCATCGTTGATACTAAAAGCTGCTCAAATGCCGAGCTATGAACGCCTAGTCAAAGAAGTCATTACTTCCGTGTCGGGAGGAACATTGTCCAGTGATGAGCAACTGTCACTGTGCATGGATAAATTAGCCGTTGGCATCGGTAAAAAGATCATTGAGGTTATTCCTGGGCGCATTTCAACTGAGGTAGATGCGCGACTCTCTTTTGATACTCAAAAATCAATTAACAAGGCGCGTCAGTTAATTGATCTCTATCAGGCTGCCGGCATTGGAAAAGAGCGCGTGCTTATTAAAATGGCATCGACGTTTGAAGGTATACAGGCAGCACAGCAACTTGAAAAAGAAGGTATTAACTGCAACTTGACACTGCTGTTTAATTTTACTCAGGCAGCCGCCGCAGCGGATGCAGGCGCATTCTTAATCTCTCCCTTTGTAGGAAGGATATTGGACTGGTACAAAGCCAATACCGATAAATCGGAGTATACGGCTGCTGAAGATCCGGGTGTGCAGTCAGTCACGCGTATTTATAACTACTACAAACAGTCCGGGTATGACACGGTAGTAATGGGTGCGAGTTTTAGAAATATCGGAGAGATTATCGAGCTAGCCGGGTGTGACCGATTAACGATTAGCCCGCAGCTACTGCAAGAATTAGACGATGATTTTGGTACTCTAGAGCGTAAGTTAGACCCCCAAAATAGCGGAAGTAAAATTGAGTATGCCATGGGTGATGAGTCTGCATTCCGTTATGAATTAAATGATGACCCCATGGCGACTGAAAAACTAGCACACGGCATTAGAAGCTTTGTTGCTGACCAAGTAAAACTAGAAAAATGGTTAAAAGAGATAGCTAAATGATTGATAAAATAAAGAGTTTTTTCTCAAAAAATGTAATCGAGCCTGAGCAAGATGGGGCAACCCCAGAGCAAATTGCGTTAGCGGCTCTATTGATTGAAGTCATGGTGATTGATGGAAATCTTGACGAACAAGAGCTTGAGTCCATTACCGGGACACTCTCCAGTATGCTCGAAACAACCAAAGAACAGGTCGATGAACTAATTACTCTTTCCAGAGAAGAGGTGACTGAAGCGACCTCTTTGTATCAGTTCACGCGAGAAATTAATGATCATTTTGATGAACAGAAAAAGCTCGAACTAATGACCGGAATGTGGCGAGTCGCTTATGCCGACGGCCATCTAGATAAATATGAAGAAAACATAATGCGCCGAGTAGCCGATCTATTGCATATTCTGCACAGCGACTACATACGCTGTAAAATAAACGCCCGAGAACAAAGCTAGCAATAAACCGATATTTTCTTTGTTTCGTGGTGTAAACCGTCGGCGCTTGGCCATTGTCAGGTCAGCTGGTCAATATCAGCACTAACGCTGAATAAAGGGATTGCATGTCCAGTATTCGAGAAGTTGCTAAAAAGGCCAACGTTTCTGTTGCTACGGTATCACGTTACCTTAACTCGCCAGAGAAAGTGGCAAAGCAAAGCGCTCATGACGTAAAAGACGCTATTCGTCAACTGAACTACAAACCCAACCTGCTGGCGCGCAATTTTTTCAAGTCCCGCTCTTACGTCATTCTTGTGTTAGTTCCCAATATAGCCAATCCATTCTTTTCAAGAGTTATTCGCGGTATTGAAGATGTCGGCCAACAGAAGGGGTATGCCGTTTTATTGGGTGATACCCGGTTCTCTAAAGAGCGCGAAGCAGAGTATTTTCAGCGGGTCGAAACACGACAAGCAGAGGGTGTAATCCAGTTAAGCCCCAATTTTCCTGGAGAGCTATCCAGTAACAATGAGCATATCCCTTTCGTTAACGCCTGTGATTGCTTTAGCGATGCACCCTACCCTACGGTACAAATAGACAATGAAGCGGCAACAAAGACTGTTGTTGACTACTTAATTTCACTAGGTCATGAGCGTATTGGCTGCGTTTTGAGCCCAGACGATAATTTGCATGCCAGCCCCATTAGCAAGGCTCGACTGGCCGGCTACCAACAAGCATTGCAGTCCGCTGGTATCGAGTTCGATGAGAGTCTTCTAGTGTCTGGCGATTTTAGTCTGAGTTCAGGTCTTGCAGCGGCACCATACTTCGCACAGATGGAGCGACGTCCCACTGCAGTTTTCTGCATGAACGATGAAATGGCCATTGGTCTTATTCAAGGTCTTAAAGCACAGGGACTGAAGGTTCCAGATGACATATCAGTCGCAGGTTTTGACGATATTGAGTTTGCTAAATACTGTGATCCCGCACTTACTACCATCGCGCAGCCCGCTGAAGAAATAGGTCGAGCCGCGATGAGCGTACTGTATGGCTTACTTGAAGGACAAACAGATACTAAAATGAAACATACTCTTCCAACAGAGCTCGTAATACGTGAGAGCACGGCACCCCCTAAAAAAACATAAGCGGATAAAATCCATCTTTTAGATTAGGATCAGTCACCTGACTCCAGCGCTTTAATTAAATCTTGGAATTCTTGATGGTTATCATCGCTCAGTCGAACTAGTATCTTATGAGCCTCTAGAACCTGCTGACGGAGCTCATCCACAGGTAAGTCTTGGGCGCCTATTTCATGGAAATCTGTGTTGCTATCAAAATCGGGGAGCTGATCAAAAATATCAAAAATCTCATCAAAGCTCATACTCTCTAGCGTTCTGAGAATACTTGAGTTCTGGCAAAAAACCTCAATATTTAGTCCATATTGCTGCCGACAATGCAGACCTAACTTAGCTAACAAGCCAAGGGTTGTGCTATCTAGACCTTCAGCTTCGAGCATGTCAACAACGACTCGTTTTACATTCTTACTACCAAAGATAGACTCGATATAACGATTTAAGGTTCCACATAGTGTCACCCGTACATCGCCAGTAAACTTTAGAAGGTGATTACCCAGCTGGTCAGAAACCAATATTTTCCCAGAATTCAAGCTACATACCCCTAGCTAACAGACACATAGAGACATCATCTTGAGGATCTTCCAAGAAATCAACGTTCAAAGCATCCTTCAGGGAGTCCAGACTATCTGAACTGCGGGCAAAGAAACGCAGCAGTGTTTGCTCCTTATCAAGTAAATCTTTATCGTCAACTAAATCAAAAACACCATCGGACAAAAGAACTAGTGCGCAGCGCTTTGGCAGAACTATTTCTTCTACCTGCCAGGACGCTTCTTCAAAGATACCCACTGGCTTACCTTTTCCCGGCAAGTAATTAGCCTCACCATCAACAATCAAAATGGGGCGTGGTAATTGGGCTCCAACAACATAACGCAAGGTGCTCTTTTCAGTATCTAAGCATCCGGCGACGATTGTCAGATGTTTCCCCAGCCCTGTTGCTAGAACTTGTTTGTTGACATGCTCCAACAGGCCCTCAGGAGCTGCACTAAGAGACTCATAGTCATTTTCAGCGACATGCCGTCGAATTACACGACCAATCATAAACCTCAGTAAAACGGTCACAAAAGCTGATGAGGCACCATGCCCCGAGACATCAGCAAAATAAAACACCAAATAACGGCTCAGCACAAATTCATAACCGACAAAATCACCACTGAGATACAGCGATGGTGTGACAGAATGAGATATTTCGTAGTCTGCAAAGATTAATGGGCTTTCGGGCATTAGGCTTTTTTGCACCTCAAGCCCTGCGAGTTGATCCTGCTTGAGCATCTGCAGGCTGCCTTGAAGTTCTGAGTTAGCCGCCTCTAATTTCTGGCCATAGGCCATTCTCTGACGGCGTAAATCTGCCAATTCTTGAAGTCGAGTAAAGGATGCTGCAAGCTCACTATTGGACATGTCATCAAACCACACGTCGGCAACACCAAGCCGAAAAAAATCGATGGCTTTGGCGCGAGAAAAATCGTCAAGTATGACTGTCAAAAGGTGCTGGGCTGCGTAGTCTTTTAGCAGCTGACTACTCGACAAGTCTTCGATCAGTTCCTGTGCCGGAGCAAATGCGACAATTTGTGAGTAATCATCTTCACAGACCGAAGACAGATCATTGAGATCAGACAGGCTCGTACAAACCCGACCACCCTCTTCGACTCTTGAAATTAGCCATTCAAGCTTAGTGTTTTTCTCACCAATGAGAAATACTGCACTTTTACCTTGACCCATGGAAACCCGACTTAGTAATATCTTATAGTTATTAATTCAGCACAAATAGCGGCATGAAAAACCAGCGTAAACCTGAACATGACTCGGCGCTTCTAATAGTCGTCTAAATCGTCAAAATCATCTTCAATTGCACCATCACTGATAACATACTCTCTATTTTGTAGATAAACATCCCTTACAAACAAATATTTGTCACCGCTAATGACGTCATCAATACCTAACAAATCAGCTCGCAACGAAACGAGATCGACCCCTTTTATGGCAACTCGCACCGGTAGGTTATTGTTATAACTAAAGGGATCTAACAGGCTATCGACAAAGTTAGACGGTGCATCCCTCAAAGTTGATGGACCAAAAAACGGCAACATTAGATATGGGCCATCCGGCACACCCCAGACAGCCAGTGTTTGGCCGAAATCTTCTTCCTCTCCTGGCTGCAGCCCCGCTTGTTTTGCGATATCAAAAAAACCGCCTAAACCCACTGTGGTGTTCATAAGAAAACGGCCGGCATTGTTGCCCGCTTGCGCAAATTTTCCCTGCAAGACGTTGTTAACTAAACTTGGGATTTCATCCAGGTTTGAAAAGAAATTTCTCAATCCTCTTCGGATAGGCTTTGGCGTGGCCTCGTCGTAGATGATGGCAATAGGTTTTATTATCAATGGATCGAGTAAATTAAAGTTGAGCTCATAGAACACTCTATTAGCGCCTTCGAACGGGTCATTCTCTTCAAGCTCTTCACTCCATGTAAAGTTAGTAGTAGCCAGAAGTAGTATTACTAAAACCGGTTTAAACATTTTCACGTCAACTCTTGTCTCTAATTTCAATATAGATGCAAATTATACTCTAGACCTATGCAATATTGCTCATTTGTTGGCAGCGTAAATGACTTTAAAATGTGTGACAGTAGACAGTTTATGGGTAATCTGGCAAAAATCGTCGCAACTGATCATTTAAATCCGACCATCTTTTGGCCAACCGTTTTTCTGAAACAGGTCTCCGCGTTTTCAATTGTTGTGCAAATAGAGAGACGCGGAACTCTTCAAGCAACCACCGAAATTCCAGTAACGACTCACTCAGCTCGGTCGATATGGGATACTTCTTTTCCTCAACCTGCTGCAAGGGCTCTGTAAATGAGCTAATAGTTCTGGTGTATTCGGAATCTTTTTGAATTTGAGATAAGAGCTTTCCAATTCTAAAGTCTATCGCTCGAATGTATCTTGAATATTGCAAAGTATCTTCTACCGATACCCGCGCAAGGGTCTGGGGTGAAAATAACCAGCTAATCTGCGATAAAATATCGTCTTTCGCACCCTGTTCACCCGCCGACATAGATCTTAGACGTTGCTGTTGCATATGTAACGAGGCCAATACTGATTCAATGGCATCACCATGCTGACGGGCAAGCCCTACAACTTGTCCTATTCCTGCAGTGTAAAGACCATCGAACTCATGCTGCTCTCTGACGACAAGATTCTTTGAAAAAATAGCCTGTTTAAAGCTGGCCAAGACAATGGCTGACACAATAGCATTACGCGAACTTAATCCGGCAGCTTTAAGCTGAAGCTCCCTGCCACGTAATAAATCTTTACCTAGGTATTTACATTGATCTTTGCCACGCAATACCGCTAGCCGCAGTTGCCCCTCCATTGTTATAGCATCTGCAACTGCAGGACTTTCCATCAATTCAATGGCCACTGAATCACCGTGATCTCGCAATGCTGGCCAAGCTTTGATATTCATGTTGCCCCGCGGCAGAATCACCTCAATAGGTAATTTTTCAAAGTCCCATTCAGTAATATTATTACGCGCAATAGTCTGCGCCGCCGATTCAGCCAAGCTACTGCTAATACGTTGCTTAAAATCTCTGCGTAATTGACCAAGATCTCTCGCCATAGTAATTAACTGGCCTTGGTCATTCTGCAAAATAAAGTTCATTTGATACCAAGGATCAAGTTTGTCTGAACTCCAGTTCTCGCTGGATATCTTTTGCCCTGTTAATTTATGTAATTGTTCACCTAAGACCTCTGTTATAGGTCGATCTTGGGCGCTAATATTAAGCAATACTTTGTCCACATAATCAGGGACGGGCACAAATGTGCGACGAATATTTTTTGGCAGGCCTTTGACTAGAGCAATGCACTTATCACGTAACATCCCAGGTACCAACCAGTCGAAAAAGTACCGCGGTGATTGATGCAGTAGAGCCAACGGCATGATCAGACTTACCCCATCTTCTGCATGACCTGGCTCAAAGTGATAGCGAAGACTATACTCAAAGTCATCCATTAGCAGTTGCTGAGGGAACTGCGCTTCCTCGCTAGCCGCCAAATTCCGTAACAACAGAGCATCTTTACTCATAAACAATAGCTGGGGATCATCTATTTCAGAGTCCTTGCGCCATTTTTCAAAATCGGGCAGATTATAAATAGATGAGGGGATACGCTGATCATAATGGTTATAAATCACTACCTCCTCAGCGAGCAAATCTCGCTTTCGGATACGATCTTCTAGAGCCTGAAGATCAGTCACTAGGCCTTGATTATGGGCGTAAAATAGACCTTTACCGCAATAGCCATCTTCTACTAGCGCCTGCTGTATAAAGATTTTCCTTGCATCAACTGGTGCAATCTTGCCATAGACTACGCGCTTACCTTCAACAATGCTTAATCCGAATAGCGTTTGCCGCTCTTTAGCCATGACCTGGCCGGACTTATGATGATAAAAAGGCTCACTGTGATTCTTTTTTACAAGGTGTGCGGCCAATGATTCAAGCCACTCTGGATCGATTTTAGCCACATTTAATGCGTACTGTTTAGTCGTCTCCATCAGCGAACCCGCCATTATCCACTTCGGCGGTTTTTTACTCAAACCAGACGATGGGAAAACAAAGAACTTACGATTCCTGGTACCTAAAAACTCCCATTTATCCTCCCGAATACCCACCTGACCTAAGAGACCTGTCAGCAGTGCCCGATGAATAGCGCCATAGGCAGCTGGTTGTTTATTATCCTTAAGCTTAAGTTTTCTACATGCGGTATGCAGTTGACGATGGAGATCTCTCCATTCACGCATACGAAGATAGGAAATAAACTGCGATCGACAATATTTGCTGAACTGATTGGTTGATACGTTTTGTCGCTTTTCCTCAAAATGAGTCCACAGATTTAACAAGGACATGAAGTCTGACTCTTTATCCTGCCATTGCTTGTGCACAAGATCTGCAGCCTGCTGTTTTTCGCCTGGGCGCTCTCTTGGATCCTGGATACTCAAACCGCTAGCAATAACAATCAACTCATTCAGTGAGCCGTTATGACTTGATTCTAAAATCATTCTGGCAAGCCTAGGGTCGACAGGCAATGAGACAAGCTTTTTCCCTAAGGAAGTCAGCCTACCGCCACCATTAACCGCCTGAAGTTCTTCTAAGAGCTTATAGCCATCACTGATTAGTCGACTGTCGGGTGGATCAATAAACGGAAAATCACGAATATTACCAATTCGCAAATGGAGCATTTGTAAGATAACTGACCCGAGGTTGGTACGCACAATCTCTGGATCAGTGAATGCTGGTCGCGTATCGAAATCCTCAGCCTGATACAACCGATAGCAAACACCATCGGCAACCCGTCCGCAGCGCCCTGCCCGCTGATTAGCACTGGCCTGAGAAATAGGCTCAATCGGTAATCTCTGGACCTTGGTCCTAAAGCTATAACGAGACACCCTAGCTCGGCCGGTATCAATAACGTAGCGAATGCCTGGCACAGTTAGCGATGTCTCGGCAACATTAGTACTCAGAATAACGCGACGACCTCTGTGAGGAGCAAAAATTTTGCTCTGCTCCGCTAAACTTAATCGCGCATACAGTGGGACGATCTCGGTGTGGGGTAGTTGCTCTCGCCGTAGGGCCAAACTCGCCTCGCGAATCTCTCTCTCCCCACTCAAAAAAACCAGTACATCGCCTGGCTTTTGATTTTGCTCGATATCTTCTAAGCAATCTACGATCGCTCGATTTCGGTCCTTATCAACTATGTCAGGACCACTATAGATAACCTCTACAGGAAATGTTCTTCCAGAGACCTCTATCACCGGAGCCTTATCAAAGTGTGTGGAGAACTTTTCTATATCAATAGTTGCTGAAGTGATAATGAGCTTTAGCTCAGGCCGTTTCAGTAATAAGTTTTTAAGATAACCGAGAAGAAAATCAATATTGAGACTGCGTTCGTGAGCCTCATCAACAATGATGGTATCGTACTTGCTCAAATACCTGTCACGTTGAATCTCGGCCAATAAAATACCGTCGGTCATTAGCTTAATAAAACTATTAGGTGATGTCTTATCAGAGAATCTCACCTGATAACCCACTGCATCTCCCAAGGGTGACCCCAACTCTTGGGCGATTCGCTCCGCCACTGTCCGCGCGGCAATTCGTCGTGGTTGTGTGTGGCCAATAAGTCCTCTGACACCGCGACCCGCTTGAAGGCATATTTTAGGAATCTGAGTAGTCTTACCAGAACCGGTCTCGCCGGCGATAATTACTACTTGATGTTTCTCTATTTCCCCTCTTATTTCCTCGGCGCGACTACTTACCGGTAGATCAGGGTATGTAATTGACGGAAGCTTAAGACGCCTAGACTCGGCGATCGCCTGTGATTTAGTTACCGCTGAACAGAGTTTTAACCATTTGTTTGAATGTTCTGGCAAATCCGAGGTTCGATTTTTAAATGTCAGCAAGGAACGCGTCAAACCGAACAAATCTGCACTCAAAACAGTCTGCGAGAGCTCAATCGCAAGCCGGTCAATTTGACCCGCAGTCTTGGGGGCAATTTTGGTGAGGTTAAAACTATCTGGATGAGGCATAAAAAGCGCTACTCGCCTGTCTCCTGCCAGACACAGAACCCGCTAGACTTCTTAATGGCTGCGAGCTTTTCCTCATGGCATAGTAATTCCGTGGCACTCGCGCGGACAATAGGGAGAGGATTGCGATCGCTCGGCAGGCGTCGAATTGACGCGGTAGTACTTATTTCTCCACTGCCTGTATCCGCCTGTTGATTGATATTTAAATTAACTTGGCCGCCGGTCATCAATAAATATACATCTGCAAGAATTTCAGCATCTAATAGAGCGCCGTGAAGATCTCTCTGAGAATTGTCGACGCCATAACGCTTGCACAAGGCGTCAAGATTGTTTTTTTGCCCCGGATGTTTTTGCCGAGCAAGGGCTAGTGTATCTATGATTTTACAACGAGAAGCCAAAGCGCTGTGCTTACCACTGAGTTTTTTAAGTTCGTGATTAATAAACCCAACATCAAAAGGAGCGTTGTGAATCACCAATTCTGCGCCATCCAAAAAATTTAAGAAATCAGAGCTTATAGCCGCATAAACAGGCTTATCTTCTAGAAACTGATCCGTAATGCCGTGCACTTCCATCGCGCCTTCATCGACTTTTCGTTGAGGATTGATATATTGATGATAGTGTCGCCCGGTAAGCTTTCGATTAACCATTTCCACACAGCCGATCTCGATAATCCGATGATCTTGGGAGGTCTCTAAACCAGTGGTCTCTGTATCTAAAACGATCTGTCGCATGTATCCACGCTATTGGTAGTTTGAATAGGATTGAGCGCTAAACGGGCGGTCAAAGCTCATCGATGCCACGATTTGCCAAGTCATCAGCAATCTCATTCTCACGATGGCCGCTGTGCCCTTTAACCCACTGCCAGTCTATACTATGCACCCCAATCAGTGCATCGAGTTTTTGCCATAGATCGACATTTTTAACCGGCTTTTTGGTGGCTGTTTTCCAACCTCTTTTTTTCCAATTGGGCATCCATTCTTGAATGCCTTTAAGCACATAGGTCGAATCAGATGTTATTTTGATATCGCAAGGCCGTTTTAATGCTGACAGCGCTTCAATAACGGCCGTCAGTTCCATCCGGTTATTGGTAGTTTCAAGCTCACCACCAAACAGTTCCTTTTCCTCTGCCCCAAAACGCAACAGAGCACCCCATCCTCCGGGGCCAGGATTACCGCGACAGGCGCCATCAGTAAAAATTTCTACATTACTCATTGGTAACCTCTATGACTAAAATTCGTGCTCCGCAGAGCGCTTATCTATGATTTTTTTTGAACCCAGTGATTGGCTCGTAGAGACAGATAATCGGCCACGTGCCGCTGCTGTCCAGCTTCGCGACGGATTACCAATGACTCTGCTAACGCGCTTGACTGCATGGATCATATAAAAATTACCAAAGGGCAGCCCAATTTTTTGGCACCCACGATCCCACCTGTTACCTAATCTGAAACTTTTAAGTCGCTCTGCTACTTTAGAATCCGCACCTCTGAAAGCAATAGGCCACTGATGAGCACCATGATTAATACCATCTACCTCGAAGTTCAGCAACGTTAACCAATCGAGCACGCGTCCAACACGAAGAACATGGAACCGATATTGAGGGCTATCCGTTAATAACTGCATGGATGATTTAGCGACTCCCATCGGACCAAACGGATCCAAAACACAAACTATTAGGTGTCCGCCTGGAGTTATCGTCCGGCATACCTCAGCAAGAACTGATTGAGGCGATTCGGAAAATTCTAGAGTGTGCTGCAGTAAAACCACATCAACCACATCTGACGGTAGCGGCAGTTCAGTCAAGTCGGCAATTGCTGAAACACCCGACTCGCAATGATCACTATGCGCTTGGAAATTAAACCGATGTATCTGAGAAAACTCATCCGCAGATTGTCTATCGGTTGTTAGCCCGAGATGCATAACCCGATAGCCCGGAAGTGCTGAATATTTATCGGCGATAAGATTCCGCTCAGCGGCCAAGACATAGTTCCCAAAATCGGTCTTCGACCAAAGTGACAGCTTTTCGCCAGTGGCTTTGAGCCCTTTTATGGAAAATCGTTCTAACACTCGTCTATTAAATCTCAAGGTTACTTTGATTGGTGGACTTACTTATGTAAATCTATAAGTTCATTATGGCGCGTGCTTGCTTTAAAAACCACTCCCTCTGGCGGCACAGCAGCATCATAAGATGCTTCAAGCCAAGTTAAGTGGCACACTAAGGGTGAGAAGATTGGCATTTCTAATGCCTAGCTATCTAGGCGGTTAATTATTTGTCTAATGCTCATAACCTCGTTACACTCTCGCGCAAAACATCGGTGAGACCTCTGTGATATCAGCGCCCAAACAAATTTATGCAAGCGTAATTCTATTGCTAACTGTATGTATGCCAGGCTGTAAAATTGCACCACCCTCAGCACAGCAAGCTCCCATACCAAAAGCAGTCATCGAGCTTGAGCGACTGTCGAATACTCTATCGCAGACTGTTGATCTGCAAACTGAACCAAAAGAGCCCTCTGCAAGCGTAGAAGCATCTCCTTTACCTGATGAAATCATAGCGTCAATACAAGACCGAACTGATCTTTGGCAGCGTATTCGCAGAGGCTACCAGCTTAACCTTGAAAGTCTTCCGGTTAGCGTAGCGGAACAGCGGGACTGGTACCTTAGTAACCCTAAGTACATTTCTGCGGTTTTAAATCGCGCCAAACCATTTATTCATTATGTTACTGAGCAGTTATCCAATGCTGGGTTGCCCCTGGAGATAGCTCTCCTGCCGATCGTGGAGAGTACCTATGATGCTTTCGCCTACAGTCCGAGTCATGCCGCCGGGCTTTGGCAGTTTATTCCAACGACGGCACGTAGATTTGGTGTTGACCGAAACCGCTGGTATGACGGGCGCAGAGACGTTGTGGCATCAACCGCCGCAGCGATCGCCTACCTCTCGTACTTGCATCAACGTTTTGACAATGACTGGCTACTGGCACTAGCCGCTTATAATTCAGGTGAAGGGACCGTGGGTAAGGCGGTGCGAGCAAACATCAAAAGAGGTAAGCCAACTGATTTTTGGAATCTAAAGTTGCCCAAAGAAACTCGCAACTATGTCCCTAAATTACTGGCTCTAGCAGTAATCATTCAAGACTCGGACGCATTTAATGTCAGTCTTCCTAATATTAAAGATGAAGCCTACTTTGATATTATTCAGATAGAAAAGCAGATTTCGCTACCGAAAGTTAGGGATATCACAGATACCGATGATTGGCTTTTCAGCCAACTGAATGCGGGCTACCGACGATCTATAACGCCTCCACAGGGCACTTTCCAGCTTTTAATCCCTACTGCAAACTCTGCCGCACTCTCGGCCTTTATTGCAACTACTGATCCAAAGAATTGGATTCCATATACCGAATACATCGTTGTCAATGGTGACACTCTCTCAGACATTGCTATGCGTTTCGATACACAAACTGAGGCTGTCAAAAACAGCAACAATCTAGTCAGTGATCTCCTTAGCATTGGGCAGTTGCTCGTCATTCCGAAGGGTAATGGCGATGCTACCCCGGAAAAAACTGGCCGCTATGAAATAATCAACCACAGGGTCGTCCCTGGCGACACCCTGTCGGCACTGGCGGAGCAGTATGAAAGCAGTGTCAAAGAAATCCGATCCTTAAATGCTCTTAGAGGAGAATTTATTCAGGTGGGTCAACTACTCGATATACGCTCGCCTAGCCAATCGACCAAGGCTACCTCCCTAAGAAAGCTTTCTTATAAGGTGCGGCGCGGCGACTCTCTGTATGTCATTGCTAAAAAATTCTCATTATCTATTGCCGATATTACCCAGTGGAACAGGATTAATAGAGAAAAGTTTTTGCAACCGGGCCAACGGCTGACGCTGTACATCAACCCACGAAGCATTTAAAGCTTTTATGCTAGGCAAAAATAAAGGCGGATAAACCGCCTTTATTGAGCCACCCGAACCATGTCCCTACTGAACAATGTCCGCATTCTCTCTCAGCGTATCTTGATAGGCTAAAATGTCGCGGCTAGCGTTAATTGAGCGTGTAGCTGCAACCATAGAACCTCTCTCTGCTTGGGATAAGGATCTGACATCGCCAGAGACGACTTTCGTCAATTCAGCGACAACATAATCACCATTACTGAGATAAAATCCATCGATAACTGACTCTGTACCAGGCAGCGGAAAAGCAAATACTCTCGACCTCACCTCAGTATTCACGTCAATGCCACGACGATTTACAGACTTCCCAACTTGCCACTCAAGCTTCCGACCTTTCGCAACTGATTCAACAGAACTTCCTGCTATTATCTCGGCGAGTACTTCGGCTCCCAAATCTGCAAGCATTTTTGCTGACTCGCTGGCAGTCAGTGACACTACAACTGATTCTCGCACCTCAGAAAGTTCTTTTTGACGTACCTCGACATATTGATTCAGCTTCAAAACAACATATCTATCATTACCTAAATCTAACACTTCACTAGCATATTTATCTTTGACTACCTCATCACTAAAGGCCGCTGCGCTAACCTGCGCGATGCCTGTAACGCCCTGCCCGCCCGATCTTGGGAATGCTTCTGATGTCTTAAGCTCTAGGCCAACATCTTCAGAAACTTCGCGAAGGGACTCAGCATTAAAGCTTAGCTCTTTGAGAAGCTCAAGCTTTGCAATCAGTTGATCGGTAGTTGCTTCACGCATTAATTCACGCTCAATACGAGGTGATTCATCAGCCAACACATACGTATCCTGCTGAATATCTAAAAGTTTAATAAAGTGAATACCGGCATCCGTCATCACTGGCGCAGAGACTTCTCCTATTTCTAGTGTTGCCAGGGCACTTTCAAAGGCTTCAGGAAAAGTGTCGCCGGAGGTATAGCCTAGATCGCCCTCGGATTCCGCCGATGCAAAGTCATCAGAATACTCGCGCGCAAGCTCGCCAAAAGCGTCCCCCGCTATAATCTTACTTTGAATATCAGCGACTAACTCATCGTTAGCGTCTTCCAATAAAATATGCGCGGCTTGGCGAGACTCAGCCAAATCTAGGGTTAAAAGTTCCTCTTCAAAACGAGCCGAAATTTGTGCACTAGTTACGAGTGCTGGGTCAACCAACTGTGCGGGACTTAACTCAATGTAATCTATAACGACTTCGGGAGCAGTCTGATAAGAGAACAAATTAGTCTGATAATAATCAGATATTTGCTGATCGCTCACTACCACAGACTCTTGAATCGGTGCTACCGGGATCGTTAGGTAGTAAAAATCTCTTTGCTGCTCTGTAACTGACGCTAGAGTGGACAGTTCAAGATCTGTGACAAAAACAGTGCCTATAATACCGTTTACAAGTTGCTGGACTCTCATTTCATCACTCAGCATTGCCTTGAAACTTGCACTCGTATAACCCTGCTGCTGAAGAGCAAATCTATATCGATCTTGGTCAAAGCGCCCATCGGACTGGAATGCTTCGCTACCGATTATATACTCATTAATTGTCTGCTCAGACACACCCATTCGCTGACGTTGCGATGCTTGCGCTAACAACGCTTGACCAATTAATTGCTCAACCACAGTAGGGCGGAGTAGCTCGTCATCGAGCAGGGAGGCATCAAGGCCCTCATTATCATTTAAAATTCGTTGTTTCTGCGAGGAAATCGCACGAATTACCTGTAATTCCGTAATAGTCGAGTCGTTGACAATCAGTGCGGCATCAGCTCCGCTACCGCTCAAAAATAACGTTCCTGTGCCGGAGAAAGCGAATATAGCACCGATAACCACGGTAATAGCAATCGCCATCCCTTTCATGTTGGTTCTAAAACTGTCTAACATTGTGTGTTTCCTAATCGTAAAAAAGGCGCATCAAAGATGCGCCTTTCAGGCCTGGGAAAATCCAAATGGATTTCCCAGACAACTATTAATTTACTGCGTCTTTCAATGCCTTACCAGCTTTAAAGCTAGGGACGTTAGCCGCCTTAATCTGGATTTCAGCACCAGTTTGAGGGTTACGTCCAGCACGCGCTGCGCGATGCTTAACTGAGTATGTTCCAAAACCAACTAAAGACACTTGGTCACCATTTTTCAATGCGCCAGTAATTCCTTCGATAGCAGAATCTAGTGCGCGTCCAGCAGAAGCTTTAGAAATGTCTGCACCTGCAGCGATAGCATCAATCAAATCAGATTTATTCACGGTATTC
>TARA_B110001452_G_scaffold78039_1_pt1 | contig 16881 bp, 13 predicted proteins | sample TARA_B110001452 | Tara Oceans TARA_B110001452 (sample SAMEA4396971) | marine metagenome | biome: Polar Biome; feature: [DCM] deep chlorophyll maximum layer (ENVO:01000326); material: water (ENVO:00002006), including particulate matter (ENVO:01000060) such as... | depth 25 m
TTTTCAAATCCATTTAATCACCGGAAAAGTACCAGTATTCTACTAATATTGGTGGGTAAACCGCCGTATCATATAGATTTGTGGCGGCAAGAAAGTATGCGGAAAAGCCAATCAAAGCAAATGCTGATTTGAGTAGAAATGAAGCCCATAGGCCCAAACCACTTAGTGTTCCAACCATCGGTCCGTAGGTTCGCTTCAAAAACACATACGAGCCACCGCTAGTAGGCATTCCTGATGCCAATTCGGACTTTGATAACGCCCCAGGAATGACAACAGAGGCGGCGCCTGATATTATGGTCTCAACAATATTTTTAGCCATTCCACTCCCCCGATATCCGACACAAAAAAACTGAGTAACGTGTGTTAAAAACTAATACAATATATTCTATTGCCTCATATGTGAAAACATTGGTCCGGATTCCGGTAATTCGTGCTTCGCCACAGATGCCTAACGTTTTGCAAGAAAGGTTAGGATGAAAATACCATCAATACCTTACCTTCTTTCGGGTAATGGTTCTCCAAATTCGCTGAAGGGGGTCGTAATAGCGATCCACAACGCGCTCTTTGAGTTGAATGATGGCATCATCTGTGATTTGAATGCCAGCCGGACATACTTCAGTACAGCAACGGGTGATGTTGCAATACTCAATGCCAAATTCCTTTTTGATTTCTGGAATTCTGTCTTCTGTGTCAAGTGGATGCATCTCATATTGAGCCAAACGGACAAGGTTGCGGGGTCCTGCGAACCCGTCAAACAATGCATGGTCTCGCAAAACGTGACATGTATTCACACAAAGGAAGCATTCAATGCATTCTCGGAATTGTTGGACACGGTCTGCTTCCATTTGATTGAATTCCCAGTTCATCTCATCTGGCCCGTTGATCGGCTTGATACGCTGAGCAACTTCGTAGTTCCAACTCACATCGGTAACCAAGTCTTTGACGTGAGGAAAGGCTTTCATTGGGCGCACTTCGATGGGTTGTCCTTCTGGAGTTTCGGCAACAACATCGCTCATTCGCGTCATGCACATTAAGCGGGGTCGACCGTTAATTTCAGCCGAACATGAGCCACATTTCCCAGCCTTGCAGTTCCAGCGAACAGATAGATCTGGTTCCTGTTCGTGCTGAATTCGGTGAAGGCAATCAAGAACAACCATTCCTTCGTCGAGTTCAACACTGTACGATTCAAGACTTGCTTCTTCACCTTCGCCTCGTAGAATATTGAACGCTTGCTTCTTTCCTTTGAGTGACATCACTTTTCACCTCCTGCTTCGGCGGCTCTCTCAGCAATCATTGCTTTGACCTCGTTGAGGGCCTCCTCAAGGTCGTCGCGTATGGCTTCAACCGGTTCCTGCCGAATCTTCATTTCGCCGTCTTCCATCCAAATGATGTTGAGGGTTTTGCCCCAATAATCATCTTCTGGGGTCGGGAAATCATCTCTTGTGTGACCGCCACGGCTTTCTTCCCGAGTCACTGCAGCAAGTGTAGCTGCGTGGGAAACATCAACCATATTGATCAGATCAAGGGCTTGGTGCCAGCCAGAATTGTACTTGCGTGAAGTTCCGGAGGAACAGGCCATTGCTCGTGCTTTGTAGGAATTCAAATCATCAAGTGCTTCCTCAAGTTCAGCCTTCGTACGAATAATGCCAACCTTAGATTGCATCATATCACGCATTTCGTCGTAAATCGCGCCTGGGTTTTCTCCACCTTCTCGCATGAGAGGGGCGAGCATGTCGTCAATAGCGTTACCAACTTGTTCGTCATCAATAGTCGGTTGCGCCAAATCTTTGGCTCGCTTTGCAGCGAATTCACCTGCGCGCTTCCCAAACACGATGAGGTCTGAAAGTGAGTTACCACCGAGACGGTTTGCGCCGTGAAGTCCAGAGGCGACTTCTCCACAGGCAAAGAGTCCAGAAACGGTAGTTTCTTGAGTTTCAGCATTTACAAGAACTCCACCCATGACATAGTGTGCGGTTGGTCCGACTTCCATAGGTTCCTTTGAGATGTCAACACCGGCAAGTTCCTTGAACTGATGATGCATGCTCGGTAGTTTCTTCAAAATGGCTTCTTCGCCACGGTGAGAAATATCGAGGAATGCACCGCCGTGGGGTGAGCCACGCCCTGCTTTGACTTCAGAATTGATGGCCTTTGCAACAACGTCACGGGTGAGGAGTTCTGGTGGTCGGCGAACGGTAGCAAGTTTTCCACTCACGACTTCTTCAACCCACTGGTCCGACTCTTCGATGGTGGCAGCATGGTCGCCTGCAAACATTTCAGGAACGTAATCAAACATGAATCGGTTTCCTTCAGAATTGGTCAAGCGTCCACCTTCCCCCCGAACCCCTTCAGTTACGAGAATACCTCGTACGGAGGGCGGCCAAACCATGCCGGTTGGGTGAAATTGAACGAATTCCATGTCTCGTAGTTCTGCGCCAGCCCAAAGAGCGAGAGCATGCCCGTCTCCGGTGTATTCCCATGAGCCAGAACATACCGACCAGCAACGGGTGATACCACCAGTAGCCAAAACAACAGATTTGCCTGAGAACGCATGAACGTCCCCGTCCACACGATTATAGGCAACGCATCCAGTGACGCGGTCTCCTTCCTTGAGCAGGGTTCGGACGGTGTATTCCATGAAGATGTCAATCCCTTCGTGAATACCTCGCTCTTGGAGCGTACGAATCAATTCGAGACCAGTTGCATCGCCAACGTGGGCGAGACGAGGGAAGGTGTGTCCACCAAAGTTACGTTGATTGATCAAATTGTTGGGTGTTCGGTCGAAAACAGCGCCCCATTGCTCTAGTTCCCTAACTCGGTCAGGGGCTTCTTTAGCATGGAATTCAGCCATTCGCCAGTTAGCAAGCCACTTACTTCCTTTCATGGTGTCGTGGAAGTGGACCTTCCACCCATCTCGTGGGTCGGCGTTTTGGAGTGCAGCCGCACATCCGCCTTCGGCCATAACCGTGTGGGCTTTACCGAGAAGGGATTTGGTGATGATAGCAGTTTTTGCTCCGCTTCGGGCTGCCTCGATAGCAGCTCTCAGTCCAGCGCCTCCGGCGCCAATGACAATAACATCGTATTCGTGGTTGGTTATTTGTTCAGTCATCATCTCACCTCAAATTACAAACAATGCAACGTCGCTAACGTAGCCTTCACAAACTGCTAGGACCCAAAGGTCCCCAAGGAAAACGAAGGTCAGGGATGTCCAAAACCAAAACCCGTGGGAGCGATTAAAGATACTGATTTTTCCGAAGAGTTTACCTCGGAGTTGACTCAGTCCTGTTGTCCAACGGTCTAGCATTCCACCGGCTAGATGGCGCAATGCGTGACAAGAAGTGACATACATAGTAAGCAAGAATGCCTCAATACCCATTACAAGGGTTCCAAAAGAAAGACCAATACCGTCTTCAAAGGTCATGGCGTGAGTTACATCCCACCACTTGATGATAAGAATCACCATGGCGGCATAAAGGAAATACCTGTGCAGGTTGTTGAAGATGAATAAGCGCTTTTCGCCCTGATAGCCGAGTTTTTTATTGATATCAGGTTCGTCAACCCAACAAGCAACTGGGCTTGCGAAAAAGGTACGATAGTATACTCGGCGCATGTAGTAACATGTCCCCCGGAAACCAAATGGAATCCAAAGAATCAACACCGCAGCGTTAACCCAAGTCGGATGGTCCCATGAAGATAGACCAAACAAGTCCCATTCCAACACGTTGGGTGAAAAGATGGGCGACATTACCGTGTGCTTGGCGTCTAATCCGTAGGAAATTGTTCCTTCTGTCGTGTAGATGAACAGACGCCAGAAGGTATAGATCATAGCCGCAGTCAAGCCAATACCCATGGTAAGCGGTTGACTCCACCAGTTGTCTATTCGGTTCGTTCGACCCAAGCCATTGATGACTGGGAGTTTGATGCCGTCGCCCATGGTTACACCCTCATTTCCCCTAAGGGAACATGCTACCCAATGCCGCAGGGTCTTTGAGGTTCACCATTGGACCACAGAGATTTTGAAGGTGAATATCAAGCCAATTGAGTCCAGTCAACATCAGCTTCCGCCATCTCAACTTCTTCAACGTCCATCTGTGCAAGTTGGAGTTTTCCAGACAATTCGTCGTTGACCGCATGCCAGTAGGAATATGCTTCAATAACCCAAATTCCGGATTCCCTGGTTCCGTTTCCTGAGCCTTTCACTCCACCGAACGGAAGGTGAGCTTCAGCGCCTGTGGTGGAGTTATTGATTCCAGTCATCCCAGCCTTGATACCGGTCTTGTATCGGTATGCTTCCAAACGGTCATTGGTGTAGATTGCGGAAGACAAACCGTAGGGGCTTGCATTCGCCAGGTGAAGGGCATGGTCGAAATCGTCGGCTTTGCAAATGGTAACTGCGGGTCCGAAGACTTCCTCATGGAAGCACTTCATGTCTTCAGTGACTTCGGTGAAGACGTGGGGCCACATGAACACACCATCTTCTGCAGTTCCGAGGAAATTTGCAGGTTGGTTATCGCTGGTAATGCGGCCCTTACCGAACATATGGTTAGCGCCTGAGGCCTTGCACATTTCTACTCCTATTAGGAAGTCCTTGGCATATTTTTCAGACAACATTGGCCCGTACAATACGCCCTCGTGTGCAAGAGAGTCACCAATGGTTGTGGACTCAACTTTAGCCATGAACTTGGTCATGAATTCGTCGTAGATGTCCTTGTGGAGAATCAAGTTGCCGAGCGAAGTGCAGCGTTGACCTGCAGTCCCGAAGGCACCCCAGTATGCTCCTTCAACAGCATTGTCTAGGTTAGCACTTGGCATAACAACAAGTGGATTCTTACCACCAAGTTCAAGCGAACACGAGACGAGGTTGCGGCCACATACTTCCCCGATCATCTTACCGACTTCGGTAGAACCTGTGAAGGAAATTTTGTTGACCCGGCCTTCATCTACTGCATCAACAAGATATTGTCCAGCGCCGCTTCCTTTGCCGTGAACCAGGTTGATAACTCCGTTTGGAACTCCTGCCTCATGCATGATACGAGCAAGGGCAAAGGAGAGGAGAGGTGCATCTTGTGGGCTCTTCCATACACATGTATTTCCGCACATGATAGCTGGAATCATCTTCCAGAAAGGAACCGCTGCAGGGAAGTTGCAGGCGTTGATAATACCGCAGACTCCAAGAGGGCGGCGGTAAGTAAACAATTCTTTGTCCGGCAATTCTGAGTTGACAGTTTGTCCGTACAAGCGTCGGCCTTCAGATTGGAAAAATAGACAGGTATCAATGGCTTCTTGAACTGAGCCAGCGGATTCTTTCAGAGTCTTGCCGATTTCCCGGGTTTCAAGTGCGACGATGGCATCTTTGTGCTCCATCAACAGTCGGCCCATGTTTCCAATAATCTGGCCACGAGTGGGAGCGGGAGTAGCTGCCCATCCAGGGAACGCAGCGTGTGCAGCATCAAGGGCAGAGTGGACATCCTCGCGGGTCGAGAGAGGAAATTCCCCAAGGGTATCGTTGAGGATGGCTGGATTGATGGACGTAAAAGAGGAACCATCGCTCGCCAGTAACAACTGACCGTTGATGATGTTGTATCCCTTAACGCTAGGCTTACCGTTAGGGTTGTTTGAGGTCAAAAATTCGAGGCCGGTTTCTAGGACGTGAACCATGAGCAAAGCGAACAACACTCGTCTCTTGAATGTGATGGAACGAAAGACATGGTCAATATAAGGCGTGCATTTAAGTGAGTCCTGCACTTTTGCACTTTGTAAACTGACCTGAATGGCGTGGTGGAGTCTTCATATACCGTCGTATGCCAATAGGAAATGTTGAGGAGCGAGTGTTATGTCTGACAAAGAGGAATCTGTTTCATTGCGAGTATCAAAAGCCATACCGTCAGACGTAGGACATGGGCGTGCCCGCATATCTGCCGACATGGGGTTGGACTTGAAGCCCGGTGACATCGTCGAAATCAGCGGCGATAACCGCTCAACGGCTGCCATTTATTGGCGAAGTCGTCCCGAAGATGCAAAGATGGACATTATTCGTGTAGACGGAATCATCCGCAAGAATGCTGGAGTCAGTCTCGGCGACCGAGTTACCGTGACGAAAGTTGAAGCAAAAGATTGCACTAAACTCACCATTTCCCCGGTAATGGCCAACAAACAGAAAGTAAAGTTTGGCCCAGGCATTGAAGGATTTGCACGCAGGGGCCTTGCAAAGCGCCCAGTTGTGGCCGGAGACCGAATCTTCATCCCAGGAATGACATTGTTTGCCGAGGCACTACCGTTTGCTGTCGTGCAGACAACCCCCAAAGGTATTGTCAAAGTTACAACTGACACAGAAATTGTCATCAAGGACGAAGCCGTTGCTGAGGAAGACGTTGGCCAATCTGAAGGAATCACCTACGAAGACGTTGGCGGAATTGGACAGCAGTTGCTCAAAGTTCGGGAAATGATAGAATTACCACTTAAGCATCCTGAGTTGTTCCGAAGACTCGGTATTGACCCACCAAAGGGTGTGCTGCTTCACGGACCACCTGGAACTGGAAAAACAATGATTGCAAAGGCTGTTGCAACCGAAGTCAACGCCCACTTCAAGAGTATTAACGGCCCTGAAATCATCTCCAAGTACTATGGTGAATCCGAAAAACAATTGCGAGAAATTTTTGATGAAGCATCAGACAACGCTCCAGCAATTATATTCATTGATGAAATTGATTCAATTTGTCCAAAGCGGGAAGATGTTTCTGGAGAAGTTGAGCGACGTGTTGTTGCTCAAATGCTCACTCTAATGGATGGAATGCAGGGCCGTGAAAATGTCGTGGTTATCGGTGCAACCAATCGGCGTGATGCCCTTGACCCAGCACTCCGTCGGCCAGGTCGTTTCGACAGGGAAATCGAAATCGGTGTCCCTGACCGTGATGGCCGAAGTGAAATTATGGATGTCCATACGCGACAAATGCCGATTGCAGAGGATTTTGACATCTCATGGGTACTTGACAACACCTACGGATTTGTAGGCGCTGATCTGGCTGCCCTTGTTCGTGAAGCAGCAATGCGTGCTCTACGAAGATACCTTCCAGAAATGGACTTGGAAGAGGAAACCATCCCTCCAGAAGTCCTCGAAAAAATGGAAGTCTGCATGGATGACTTCAAAGAAGCTATCCGTGACATTGAACCCTCTGCTCTAAGAGAAATTTATGTTGAAGTTCCTGAAGTTTCATGGGAAGAGGTCGGAGGACTCAATGAAGTCAAAGACCGCCTCAAGGAATCGGTAGAATGGCCACTCACTAAACCTGAACTGTTTGAGCACTTTGGAATCAAGCCACCACGAGGAATCGTACTCTTTGGCGCCCCAGGTACTGGAAAAACCCTGCTTGCAAAGGCCATTGCGAACGAAGCTCAGGCTAATTTCATCAGTATCAAGGGTCCAGAACTCATCTCGAAGTGGGTCGGAGAATCTGAACGAGCAATTCGGGAGATTTTCAAGAAGGCTAAGCAATCAGCCCCCTCCATCATCTTCCTTGATGAGTTCGAATCCATCGCATCCATGAGAAGCGGCGGTTCAGCTTCAGAGGGCAGCGATGTATCAAACCGAGTCGTGAACCAACTTCTTGCGAGCATGGATGGCGTAGAGTCACTTGACGGCGTTATCATCGTTGCCGCAACCAACCGCCCAGAAATGATTGACCCTGCACTTTTGCGAAGTGGTCGCTTTGAGCGAGTTCTGCACGTACCTCCGCCAGACGCCGGCGCTCGAGAAGTCATCTTCAACATCCACAGTGAAGGAATGCCGTTGAGCAAATTCTCTTTCAAGGATATTCTCACAGGCATGGATGGATTTACGGGAGCAGACATTGAGGCAGTATGCCGAGAAGCTGCACTCATCTGTATGCGTGCCGGTAAGAAGCGTGTCACTAAGTCCCACTTTGAGGATGCTATCTCTCGAGTACGACCAACTGTCACTCCGGACATGCTGGATTACTACCAGAAGATGGAAAGCCGTTTGACGTCTGGATTGAGCAATATCAAGCGAAATCGTGACTTCAGCCGTGGCATGGAAACCATGTGATTTGGCCTCACCATACCGACGCATTCATTTGGCCTCGCTGAAACGGATTGACCACAGAGGTAGATGAGATGGCGATCTTCGGCAGGGAAGTTATAGGACGTCTGGTCGCTGACCGCACGGGAACCGACCTCGGTAGTTTGACGGACATCCACTTTGACCTCAAAACAGGAGCTATTAGCGAACTCATCGTCACTGTTGAAGCAACTGTAAGTGCAGCAGCACTTCCCTTTGAGAGCCGTGAAAACATCGTTATAATTCCCGTAGACGCTGTCTCTAGAATAGCAACAAAAATTCATCTGAACCGTTGAAACACCCTAGTTTATTGTAACACATTGGATGAGCATTTTATGTTCTTGTTTGGACAACCTTCTAAAGATAGGTGAAACCGTGGAAGAGTGGGTAGTTTCTCCCAAGTGATGTCTATGGTCGGCCTGCCTGCTAATTTTAACGCCAGAAGGATTGCCCTTCAAGCGTCATTTTGGCTTGTTATGCTTATCCTACTAATGACAATCCTGCTCAATTTCATCAACCTGAGCGCCACAAACCAACTCTCGGCTTACGATGATGATTGGAACGATATGTCTGCGTTCAGACAGGATATCAAAGACATGGGGATTCAAACTAACTCACTCGTGAGTAGTCCGTTGCTCCTCGGCGACATCGAAGACCCCCGTAACACAACCTACATCCTTGCCGGTGTAGAGCGAGATACACTCACTCTTCCACAATTTGATGAGGACGGTTTCATCACCATTGCATCGGGCAGTGGATACTCGCCCTCAGAGATCAACGCCATCGTTGAATTTGTCGAGGCCGGTGGAACGGCGCTTGTCTTGGAGGATTATGGCTACGGAAGTTCTGTTGCAGAGGCGTTCGGAGTGAGGTTCATGGGCGAGCAGGTATACGATACCAACTACGTCGCAGAACTTGATTTCAATTACATTTGGATGTGCGTTCAGGAGAACCCATGTGGCATGAACGGTACTAAGATTGACCCGAGCACCCTGTCATCTCACGAGCGCTGGGCCAATGTCGGTGAACAAGGGGAACACCCTTGCTCACTCTTGGATGGAGAAAGCATGACCGAGGCTGAAGCTGGCCTTTGTACTCAACATTGGAACAGTGGCGTCATTGAATACAACGGCACCTATCAGATGCTACTCAACAATGTCACGGGACTTGAGAAAATCCCAGGCGTTCGGGGCCCGCTAAGTGAAGTTGCAGTTCGTGCTATGACCAGCAACGGGGCAACCGTGGACGTTAACGGAGATGGCGATATACAATTTGGAAGCGAAATAACACCGGCAACACCAGACCGGTGGGGCCAATTCAATCTCACTATCGAAGCATGTGCACGAACCAGTTGCGACCCATCCGATGGTGGAAGAATTGTCTTCATGGCTGACGGGTCTGCACTCATTAACGCTATGTACGATTACGAAGGCTTCAACGAAGGAAAATACGGTGAAACCGCAACGCTCATGCCCGCAAATGACAATCGCAAGTGGGCCATGGATTTCATCGCTGAAGCCTTGATGAGTCAACTGGAAGGCGAAGAAGGTGAACCTGCTGAGAACGCAATGGTCATTTTTGATGAATCACGACACCCCCAAAGTGCCCTTGCGGCTGATTCTTACAACACGGTTTACTTCCTCCTTGTCTACTTCACTGGAGAAGGTCTAGCCATGCTCCTTCTTTTCCTCATTCTGTTCGTAGCCTTTGAAGCAGTTCTCATCAAGAAACGTGACCCAGAGCCATGGCGCCACGTATTCAGCATCATCTACTACGGATTTGGTGATGCCAATAGATATGCTTACTATTCCAAAGTGGAGAAGATTCGCCAAGTGTTCCTTTCTAAGGTTCGAAACCAAAACGGACTGAATCGTGAAGAATTCCAAGGTATGCAAGCCAATGAACTCGTTTCAATGATAAGCGACCCTGTTCTTGCCAAATTTGCGGTTGAATCAAACAACCGATACACGCTTGAACAGACGGTCGCTCTGGTCAAACGGATTAAGGCGTGGGGACGTCAGTGAGGTGAGATGAATGTGGACACGTAAGGCTGCTTTCACCTTCACTGGAGGAATTGCTCTTGTGTTGATTGGAATGATGATTTCCAATCAGCAAATGATGATACTTGGCCTCAGTTTGGTGGCCTTCATCGTGGTTAATTCATGGATTTCTGGTCATGGTGACGTTGAAGTTCAGCGAACACTCTCCGCTGATAACCTGTACAAAGGAGATGATTTGTATGTTGAACTCCTTATTACGAACCGTAGCAACAGGAAAACCCAGATGCTGGACATCTACGATAACATCCCTCACGAGATGAAGTTGCGAAGTGGATTGAATCAGATGCAACTGAACCTCAAACCTGGCGAGTCCGCTCGTATTCGCTATGTGCTCCGTTGCCCGTTAAGAGGACACTACTCTCTAGGACCTGTATCACTACGTGCCCGAAACACATTCAATCTAGGTGTTGAAGACATGTATGTTGACCATCACAGTGACATTGTTATCTTCCCGCAAATCAAGGACATTGAAGAAGCATTCTTGCGAAGCCGCACACCCAAGATGTACACTGGGGCGACAACTCTACGAACACCAGGGCAAGGGTCTGAATTTTATTCTCTACGAGAGTATGTCCCTGGAGACCCGTTCAAGAACATCAATTGGAAAGCATTTGCCCGAACTGGTGAACTGATGGTGAACGAAAAATGCCGAGATGCGGTAACCGACCTCTATCTCATTCTTGACAGCCGAGACCTCGCCCGCATTGGGACCGTCCTCAAAAATCCCCTCGAGATGGGAACCGTGTCCGCAGCAAGTCTAGCAGCCTTCTTTTTGAAACGCCGAGATTCAGTCGCTCTTGCAATTTATGATGAAAAATTGTCATATCTTCCACCAGACACCGGTGACAAACAGTACTTCAAGATTCTAAGTGCACTGGCGGGAGTAACACCGAAGGGAACTATGCCGCTTCAGGCGGTAACAAACTCGCTCAGTGGAAGATTTAGTCGGGGAAGTCCAGTGTTCGTCATCTCCTCATGCGAAGGCGACGGTACTGTGCCCGCCGCTGTTCGCGACTTGGTTGGTCGAGGGCACGAAGTAACTGTCTTGTCTCCATCTAGCGTAGACTTTGAACGTCTCGTGAGCAGGATTCCACGTATGTCGTACGAAGTCCTGAAACTAGAACGACAGAACCGACTCACAACGCTCGCAGGTTCGGGAGCACAAGTCATCGATTGGATGCCCGACATGGATCTGTCACAGGCATTAATGCAGGTAAAGGGGTACTGAAGATGGCAGGTGAAGTAGGTCTCCAGTCAGATGTTCTTATGGAAGGCACCGCTCGTCCAAGAACACTTCATCTGAAAAATTTGAGGCGTCAATGGCAGATCCTTTGCCTCCAAATCGTTGCAACAATTGCCCTCATCACCATGTATGTCCAAGTGGTCCAAACTTACGTCGTAGGATCCATAGACCATACCATCCTGTTTGACTCCATTGAATTACTGATATCAGACCAGCTCCCTCTGGGTGACTGGTTAACAGGAGAAGGAAGAGAGGGTCTTTCGAGATTCTTTGTTCCAATGGTCATGGGACTTGGCTTAGGCGGAATCATGGCCTTCATTGCATTCCAAAGTCCCAAGGTTCAGCAGAGAATCAAATTAGGATTCATCGTTGGCCTGATTGTTCTTCTCGTTGGACGCCTTCTTCTTTCTTGGTTTGCTGGAATGCTGTTTGAATTCAACCTGCGACTACCTGACGAAGGTGAATTAGAAACCCTTCAGTGGCCTCTCCTCATGATTTTGTCACTCATCATCCTCTTCATCTATCTCTTACCCGTTATCATGGGTACTCGAGGCATATGGGGTCTATCACGCCGTTCAATCGCTTGGGCAATCGGTTTCACACTCCTTTTCCTAGGAATTCATGCCATTCTCACCTTCCCGCTTATCAAAGGACAACTTGGGTCCTATGGTGGAGTTCTAGCCACGCTTGAGAGTCAAACATCAGACCCTACAATCGGACTCTTTGGTCTGAATTTGGTTACAAAGGAACAGTTCGACCTCATCCTCATAGCAGTACTCATCATGGTGTTCCAAGAAGCGAGTTACGGCGTAATCCGGAACCTTGAGTATGCATTCCGCCTTCCTGAATCGTGCAAGCGCGACCCAGAATATGTGCGCCAAATGGATAACGTACTCAACACTCACTTGCGCCATACATTCTTTTTCTTAGGCTTGACAGGACTAGCGACGATGGTCGCATTAGGTTTCCACAAAGTTCTCCTCACCATCGTTTCAGATACGACAGGCAGTCAGTGGGCAGGACAGGTTTCAGAATCCATTGAATTAACTCTTACCTACGGATTAGTCATCTCCGCTTTGCTGTTCCTTAGCATCATGTCTGTGCTGAGGTTCTTTATCCCATGGCAGCGAGTCATAGGGCTGATACAGTCACGGGGAGTGAAGGATGATACGAAGCCCGCAACTAAGGACTTCACACAACTTTGATCATTGATTGGACTGAATCAATCGCCCAATCATCTCACTTGTTGCCAGTAAAAGCAATGGGAAGGCGATAAAGCCAATCGTAAATCCAATCCAATTCGTGTTGAACTGGTCGCTAATGCTGCCACCATAAACGCTGGTTATGACAACGACTGCAACCAGCATGAATCGTTCAAGAAACAGGGGGTATGGTCGACCTTTCGCTTCTTCCCGCCCTAGGAGAGTTGTCGGTTCACTTGACAACTTTAGCACCTCAGAAATCAATATTTGAAAGGCGTGATTCAAGGTCGGCTAAAGCAGAATCAGAAGGAGAACTTGTAGCGGTTGGCGTCGTATCTCTATGACCCCATTCAGCATCGATACGCGCTAATTCAGCCTCGAGTTGGGCTCGTTCGTCATCAAGGTCAAGTTTAGTTGGCTGTGTCGTACCTTGCGCAATGGTAGCTGCTGGTAGTGAGTCGCTTGGTGCGGGTAAATCTGACCAACCATCGGTATCGGTAGTCGAGAGTTCCGCCTGACCCAAATCGATGTCTTCTTCATGAAGCAAAGATGGCTCAAGGTCAACTAGCATGTCTTCATCAACTGGAAGACGTTGACTTGATGGGATGGATTCTCTCTCGAATGGAAGAAGACCGTCCCGTTGGAATTCCCAAAGCATACCTCTTGGAATACCATCGGTAAGCCCGGAGGCATCAAGTTGAGTAATGAGTTCTTCCAGAACACGGGCTGTTTCCTCCAATCCAATGGCTTCACCAGCATCTCGTTGATCTGCTTCAAGGTAAATGTCATCCAAAGCAACCTGAATCAATTTCCGAGTGCCTTGGGCGAGACTTGGAAGCGCTTCAGGACGTTGACAGTTGGTCATCAAAGCGTGTACTTCATGACTTGGCGCCCCCAGGCGTTCAATTTGCTCAAGAACATTCCTAATTCTGCGTAGCATGGTGATGGAACGGTCGTAATCTTCTAGCAGATGTTCCAAATCCAAAACAACGTGGTTGACGGTTTCTCCGAGTTGATGTTCCAATCGTTGTTGAACAGACCAGCGGGCGAGTCCTCGAACCGCCCCTGCTGTTTGTGGAACCTGACGCTCGAGTAACGTCATAACCTCAGATGAAAGAAGATGACGGGGGGTGGCAGCGACATGGTCAACGGTTGATTGAATGACCTGAAGTGCACGCTCAACGGCACGGTCGAGCATGGTCACTGAGTAACCGAGTTCACGAGCATGTTCAAGACGTTCAAGCACAGGGCCCAGACCTTCGAAGGTGTTGTTGTCGTCAAGAAGAGCTTGTGCAAGGGGCTCTTCTGCAAGACGGGCTCGTAGGCGTTCAGCTTCCTGGATATCTGCAAGGGCTTCTTCATGCGCTTGAGAAAGAGTAGTTGCCTTTTCAACAAGAGACGAAAGTTCTGCTTCTGCGTGACCGCGACGGGCGCCCATGTCTCCAAGTTCACGGAGAAGTGTTCGGCGTTCATCCATTAATTCTCGGAGTTCAGCCTGAACGTTTGAACGGCGGGACTCATCCTCTGCACGACGAAGGCGGTCTTCTTCCATACGAGTCTTTGACATGGATTCCTCAGTTTTGATAGCTTCTAATTCGAGTTGATGCACGTGAACTTGTTCCTGGAGCGTGAGCACATCTGATTGGCTTCTTGCATGACGCTCTCTCGTCGTACTGACTTGCTCTGTGAGTACACGCAAGCGACGCTCTTCGTCCTCGCTTTGTTGCCGTATTGTATTCAGGCGCTTACTACCCTCTGTCAAATTAGCCTGAAGTTCGGCTTCCTTGAGCGCAAGTGTTTCTATCATTTCTTGAAGTTCACTACTCGCTTCTGCGTCACCCAAAGCTTTCGCCAATTCTGCAGCACGCTCGCTGACTTGATATTCAAGTTCATTCACCCGGCGTACGAGACGTTCAGCACGGTGTTCTGCATCTTCCGATTGGTTACGAGATTCTGCAAGATCAACTTGCAAACTGTTGAGGCGAGCATGTGCCTCCTCAAGGGCAACGGTATGCTCTTGGCGTGTTTCGCTTGCCTCACGAGCAACAATCTGGGCGGCTGTTTTCTTCGTTTCCAATTCCTTATTCTTACCTTCAAGGAGGGCTTTAGCCTTAGTCATTTCATCCAGAGATTGCTGAGCAGACTCGAGTTTTCGGCGTAAGCCAGCGTCAACAGCAGCAACTGCTTCCCCTTGCATTACTGGTAGACCATCTCCCACTTCCATGCCTGCGGTTGAAAAATTGACCTTCCCTCGTTGAAATCGTAATTCTTCCAAACCTGCTTCAAAACCAAGCATTTCCTCCAAAGAGGCCCTAATTGATGCCTGCCGAGCCTCTGAACGGGTTCGTACGGTTGATAACTGGTCGCAGAAAGATTTGAGTTTGAACGTTTCAAAGGAGCCTGAATTCGAAGAGACAACCGTGCCAGCTGGAAAACGAATTAATTGCAACTTTCGCTTTGGTTCAGTAAGCATTGTCATGGCAGCGCTTTCGTCATCTGCGTTTGGAGCCCAAAGAGCCACAGGAACTCCCCGTGAAAGAATGAGTGAGACGGACTTTGAGGAAGCTCCGGATTGAATGTGGCCGGTGACCTCCTCGTCCATGCCCGCTTTGAGCAGAGAAAGGATGGCATCAGGGCCACCTCGCCCTTCGCGAAGAGGGAATCCATCGGGCAGACTTGTGCCGTGCTCTCCAATCGATGCAACATCTCCCTCAAGGATGAGTGATGCAGAAGAGAGGAGACGGGCATGGTTTGCTTCCCGTTCGGTCCAAATTGCAAGAGCAATTTCTCCACTTTGTGCCAGGAGCAGTGCACCATCCGAAGTGTGCAGGGTCCAATGACCCGAAGGCCCCAATCCCAATCCTAGATTGATATCTTCTACACGGATATCAGAGAGAATGCTGTGAATCTGAGACGAGAGAGACTCAGCTTCTCGCGGGAGGTCCCCTGCTTCATCAATGAGCATACCTGAATCAATAGCGATGGCTCCCCGTACGGTTTCATCTTCAACGAGGTGGTTCAGAACTTTGGACAAGTCTCGTGCGAGGAGACGCTCGACGAAATTCGTCATTGAGCGAAGTCCTTGTCGGTCTGCTTGGTGAACAAACGCTTCTGGGACGAGCTCCGCCACATCACCAAGTCCGGCGATGGTGTATTCTGTAGCAGTGAACCTTACTTTCTGTTCGGATTCTAGTGCGAGCAGAGCCTGCTGAGCCTCATCACCGGCAAGCAAATCTCGCTTCTGAGTGTATTTACTTCCTTCAGCCAACCATCCAACAATACGTCCTGCTCGAACAAGACGATGGCCCGCTGGAGTTTTTCGTCGCCCCACCCATGTTGAGATCACACCATGAGCGAAGGGTTGCAGCGTTCCAGCGGTCAAATCTATGTCTTCATCGACTGGAGTTCCAAAGGGCATTTCAAACATGTTAGTTCACCTACATTTCAGGGGTTGTTGCAAGAGACTTGCGATTGAGGTCAACGCTGTGCCTCCACCTCGCAAGTTTTCCGCCTTTTCCGTGCAGCATCAGAATGCGGTACGGTGTGACGATGTCGATCATGGTCCGGGTATCACTCTCTTCCCAAATCTCGTAAAGTTCACCGAGGCCAAGGTTTTGAGTTGCTTCCAGAGCGGTTGATGTCATTAAGACCGTGCGTTCAACGTCCGGAAATGACCCCGATTGTCCAATACTTGCCATGAGACGTCCTCGGTCATCAATCATCAGAGCTTGTTCGACACCGTTTTGGGTCGTCAAAGCGGATAATAGCCGTTGTAGCATGGTCGCTCAACCTCAGTGACACCGCTGTAGCCTTCAAGAAGTTTTGCGCTCAAGAAGGGTTTTGAGTGGATTTGAGGACCCTATTGGAATTTCCAACTGGAAAATATATTTGAACCTGAGAAAAACAGTACGATATGCATTGATTGGCATTGACCTGACCTCTCGCCAGCCATCATGGCTTCGAAAAATTTGGACCGCTACCGCCTCATCGCATCAAGAAGATTCAATTAGAAAATCAAATATTCAATTGGAAAATTATACCTGTTTTTTTAACCTCGGTCGGTCATTGCTGAAGCCGTTGATTTGAAACACTCCAGCGGCGCCCCACGAATTATGGCCGAGGCAGCACCGGAGGGACCTTTTCAAATCCCTTCATGTGATTCGTGCAACAACCCTGCTGTTGTTGAACAGGCGTACTCAGGCCGGGTTTTGTGTGGAAAACATCTCGCAAAGTCAGTACGAAAGAAAATCGGAAAGGAACTTCGCCTGCAACTTCCATTGAAACGAGGGGAACACACAACGATTT
>TARA_B110001452_G_C15241725_1_pt1 | contig 16757 bp, 15 predicted proteins | sample TARA_B110001452 | Tara Oceans TARA_B110001452 (sample SAMEA4396971) | marine metagenome | biome: Polar Biome; feature: [DCM] deep chlorophyll maximum layer (ENVO:01000326); material: water (ENVO:00002006), including particulate matter (ENVO:01000060) such as... | depth 25 m
TTAATAGCAAAACTTCTTTCATTAGATGAGGTTTTAGAAAAAAGCTCTTTTTAAAGTCAAGTTTTACAAACCGTGGTTTGTTATATATTTAATCGTTCGACTATACCCAATGATTATTGCTATCCACAAAATAGGCCTCATAGTAATTATTATTACTTTTTAAGGACATAAGAGTTCAGGATTTATAGTGTAAAATGTTAATTAATATGTTAAATTAAAAAAAGGAATAAACTCCGGATATTTTGTTAATACTTTACAGTGTAAATTATATTATTTGAGAATTTGTTAACAAATATCCTTAAAGTATTGATGCATTAAATATAGTCAAATTAACAACAAGATACCAAGTACAAAAAAAGCTACTTTATAAATATTTTTGATTGAATTCTCTTAAAATCTATATTAACTCCGACTATATAAATTCCAGTTTTAAGAGAATTTAAATTTAATGTATTTAAAGTTTGATTAGACAATTGAGAATTAACTAATAATTTACCTGACAGATCACATACAGTAACAAATGCTTCATTAAAAGAAAAATCTTTAGAAGAAATGTATACTGTCTTGCCATAGGAGTATATGGTAAAATTGTCTATTTTTAATTCTTGGTTTCCTGTCGTAATTGGGGTACTAACTACAGGTTTACTTTCAGAAGAAGGACTAAATTTTGGACTATTTTGCTGACCAATGACCACCCCTACTGTTGCAATAAAGAAAAGACTGGTTATTAAATTTTTCATATTAAATTTCATTTTATAATCTAATTTAGTAAAACTTATTGAAATCAACAATTAATAACTAAAATTCTTTAGCTTCCAATAGACTTAAATTGTAAATTACATTTTCTTTTAAAGGGTCTAAGGACAAAGCTTTTAAGTATAACTCTTTAGCTCTAGTAAACTGTTCTTTAAAATAATATACATTGCCCAAATTCACTATGGCATCTACATGAGTCTCATCTAACTCCATCACCCTGTTAAAGCACTTAATAGCATTGTCCCAATCTTCTACCTTGGTGTAGGTGTTACCTAAATTGTAATGAGACCACAAATTGCTGGAGTTTAGCCGTATAGAATTCTGATAATTCCCCATGGCATTCTTCAAATCTCCTCTAGCTCTATATATATTTCCTATATTGTAAAAAACTATGCTGTTTCCCGGATTTATTCGTGCAGCTTTTTTGTAATTCTTTAACGCTTCTTTGTATGCATATATTTTTTCCCAAGCCTGACCAATATTAATTAAAACATCTGCAGATAATGGGTTTAATGCAAGTGCTTTATTGTAGTAACCAATAGCTTTTTCTTGCTGATTAGTTTGATAATATACTTGCCCTAAATTATTTAACGCATCTACGTTATTAGAATCTAATTCTAAAGCTCGGAGAAATGATTTTTTTGCCATTTCTACCTGATTTAGACCCATGTATGCTGCCCCTTTTCCAACATGAACCCTTGATTTTTGAGGTGATTTTAATTCAGAATCCAACCAAATAGACAACTCGCTTTCCCAAACTTTATTTCTTTGATAGGAGAGTAGTCCATATCCTAGAATTAATAAAGCAATGATAATCTGCTTTACTTTATTTTTTTTAATAGAAAAAAATAAAGCAGTTAGGATAATTGAAAACCCAAACATCGGTAAATAAAGTCTGTGCTCGACCATTGGGTCTCTTATGGGTATTATAGAAGACTCTATACTTAGACCTATATAAATCCATAATATTCCAAATGAAATAAGCTGATATTTTTTCTTTAGAAAAATTGCCAAAGACACAAGTAAAATACTGGAGATCATTCCAATAATTGCCCCAGGTGTTATGCTAGACAATATAGTAAAATCGTGATCCAAATTTAAGCCAAGCGGAACCCATAAAAGTTTAAAATATGATAAAATAACACTGCTTTGGGTAATTAAATAGTTTGTCCTTGAAATAGTAATTGTGTCACGAGTAACACCATTATATAACCAAACGTATAACATAATCGAAATTAAGAAAAGTCCTAATATTGTTACCGCTAACCTTTTTGATACTTTTGATTTGCTTGAAAAAAAAAGAAGCTCAGTAGTAACTAACATTAATGGGAAAGAAGCAACATTTTGTTTTGAAAACAATCCAATAAATAAAATAACCCCACTAATTGCATAATAAAATAAAGCAGAATAGTTTAAGCCTTTTTGTAAATGAACTATTCTTGCCTTGATATAAAGTGCTATGGCACCAATATATCCTGTTGCAGCAAGGATAGACATTCTCTGAATAACATAGTTGACAGCTTGTGTTTGTAATGGGTGAGCCAAAAAAATTAAACCCACAACCAATGAGAATCCTGTTCTATTTTTTGCAAATAAATGATCAATTGGTGTCAGGCTCAGTAAACCCCAAGCAAGGAAAGAACACATTAGCGAGCAAAGTATATGGAGCAATACATTTGTTAAGTGGTAATATTCTGGGTTTAATCCATCAATCCAATAATTAATGGCCAGAGTAAACATCGAAAAAGGTCGGTTCTCAATTGAAATCCAATTATCAAGTGATTTGAAATGCTTAAAATCTTTTATATTTGCATTTTTTATGATTAATGGAACATCATCAAAAATAAAAACATCTGTTATCGAATTACTGTAAATCAGAATACCAAATAATGGCAGTAAAATAAATGATAATCGATTTAGCCTCATGTAAATAATATTTCGTAAAATAACATAAATTTGAATTCTTTACCAAAGATTAAGTTGGCTGACCAAAATAAAAAAACCAAGATACAAGCAAAATTAATTAAACACCGGTTTAAGTCTATTGGGAATATTATGGTTTCACGAAGCTCATTAAATAAATACCTAAAAGAGCCTTCAGTCACCAAATACGCTATAGATCATATTGGAGGAAACGGAATTGATAGAAAAACCAAAGACTTATTAATCTATGGCTATGAAAATTTCCTTTTAATAGATGGTTGGGCGGTAGACAAAAAAAATAGCAGTACCCCAAAAGAAATATGGGTTAAAATTAATGATAGTTATTACAGAACACAAAGTAAAATCCCTCGTCCTGATGTAGCGACAAGTTTAAATAACATTGATTATCTAAATGCTGGATTTCACTTAAAAATTCCCAGGATATTTTTCGATGAAACCAAGCACCATATTTCACTAATTATCATATCTAAGCATGGGTACTATTATTCCACAAAAGAATTAACATTCAGCCTGCATAGATATCCTGCGAAACTAAATGGAGTCCATACTATATCAGGGAAAGAACAAAAGCCTGATGAAGTTATTGATCACCTGTACGACCAACTAAATATAAAAGATCAGCTAATTTCAAACTTTTACAATTCCTATTCATGGAAAATAACCCATCCTTTGAGAAAAATTATAGACTATTGGATATTAATAACTTCCATTTTTAGGAAAGCCAATTATCAGGAATTTGCTAAAGTGTATAAAGAACAAGGATTTTTATCACTGTTTAATTTAGTGAAAAACACTACAATAAATAAGCTTTTTAGAAAAGATATTACTAATTATTCACTAAGAGATGATAACTATAAAAAATTTATTGAATTAAATAAATTAAACCCTCAAATAGTTGAAAATATGAAAAGCCATAATTTTGGCTATCAGCCCTTAATATCTATTGTAACTCCAGTATACAATGTTAAAGCTAAATGGTTAGATGCCTGTATATCTTCTGTCCTAAATCAATACTATACTAACTGGGAATTATGCTTGCATGATGATGCTTCTAACAACAAGTCCACTGTTGCCTGCCTAAAAAAATGGGAGAAGAAAGATCCTCGAATAAAAATATCTTTTGGCAAAAAAAATGTTCATATATCACAAGCCTCAAACGAAGCCATAAAGCTCGCTTCAGGAGAATTTATTGGCCTATTAGATAATGATGACGAACTAACTCCAGATGCTCTTTTTGAGGTAGTAAAACAACTAAACAATAATCCTAAAATAGATTTTATTTATAGCGATGAAGATAAATTAGAACTTAACGGAGAAAGATCGCAGCCCTACTTTAAACCAGACTTTAGCTTAGATTTATTTCTTTCTAATAATTACTTGTGTCATTTTAGTGTTGTGAGAAAATCGCTTGGAGACAGCGTAAGCTGGTTTAGAAAAGGATTTGAAGGCTCACAAGATTATGACCTGTTTTTACGGATATTAGAAAAGACCCAACAGGTTTACCACATACCAAAAGTACTTTATCATTGGAGGAAAATTCCAGGTAGTACAGCTGTAGTCTACAGCGTCAAGTCTTACGCTAATAAAGCTTCTTTAAATGCGCTTTCTGATTACTTAAAAAGAAATGATATACAAGGTGGTGTATTAAATGGATTATGGCAAGGGTCCTTTAGAGTTAAGCGAGTTGTTAACCATTCCGAAATGGTAAGTGTGATTATCCCATTTAAAGATCAGGTTTCCTTTTTAAAAGAATGTGTAGAAAGTATCCTAAATATCACTGCATATTCTAACTATGAAATACTACTCATTAATAATAAAAGCAATCAAAAAGAAACAAAAAAATATTTGGAAAAGGTCTCTGGCATAGAAAAAGTCACTATTCTGGAATACCCTTTCGCATTCAATTTTTCCAAAATAAATAATTGGGCGGCAGATAAGGCAAATGGGAGTATTCTTCTGTTTCTTAATAACGATACTAAAGTAATTAATAACAATTGGATGGGGAGTATGATAGAGCATATCCAAAGAAAAGATGTAGGTGCTGTAGGTGCTAAGTTGCTTTTTCCAAATGATCAAATCCAACATGCTGGTGTAATACTAGGTGTTGGAGGTATAGCAAATCACGCTTTTCTTAATTTTCACAAAGATGACAACTACTACTATGGAAACTCTAATGTTATAAGAAATTACAATGCTTGTTCAGCTGCTTGTTTAATGGTGAAAAAAGAAACTTATCATGAAGTGGGAGGTATGGATGAAAAATTAGAAATTGCCTACAACGACGTAGACTTGTGCTTAAAAATAAGAAAGCTGGGCCTTTTAATTACTTATACCCCTTACGCTCAATTATACCATTTTGAGTCTAAAACAAGGGGTTATGAAATTGGCCAAGAAAAGCAAAAAAGACTTCATAATGAGGGTTTGCACCTACAAAATACTTGGGGTGAAACACTAAAAAAAGATCCCTATTATAACCCAAATTTCACAACCAAACAAACAAATTATCAACTTAACCTAAAATCAGCCTATGAATGATTCTAAGTCATATATTGGGTTTTTAGATAATGTTTTATCGGAGACGATTTCGGGATGGGCAAAAGCTTCCGTAGATTCTAGCCCTATAGAAGTTACCCTTTGGATAAATGACAAGTTAATTGAAAAGCAAAATTCAACGCAGTTTAGAAAAGGAATCCTAAAAAAGAAAATTCATTCTACTGGCAAATGTGGCTTTGTCTTTGAGGATATAAAACTAGTAGAAAACGATAATGTTAGATGTACCTTCCCAAATGGCGTAGATTTAAAAAATAGTCCTTGGAAAATAACTTCTCTGTATAACCATTCCAAAAAAAAGTTATTCTTTATGCACATTGCAAAAACAGCAGGATCCTCTTTAAATAGCTATATAGAAAAACACTTTGAATCTGACAGAGTAAGAACCCACCTGGAAGGAGTGAGATTTGGAGAAACAAAATTTGATATAAGTAACTATAGCTTCCTGTCTGGTCATTTAAGAATATTACGAATGCAATCGATTTTAGACCTTTCAGACTTTAAAAAAATTACACTTCTTCGAGAGCCTGTAAGTCATCTTGCTTCTCACCTAAAATGGGTACGCCACATAGGAAAATCCACCACTGGTAATTTTTTTAGATCCCATTCTTTAGAAATACAATCTTTATCTATCCGATTAAACAATATGGATTTTGAAAATGCCGAAGAACTAAATAGTTTCTTTTCGAATATGAACCAAACATCATTAGATTTATTCAATAATTGTCAGAGCAGATATTTTTTGAATGATATAATTTCCTGCCCTTTAAATGAAAAACACTTAAATACTGCTATTAAAACTTTGGATCAATTTAACTTAATTGGAACCCTCGAAGAATACGACTTATTTGTAAATTCAGTTTCTAAGTTAATGTCTTGGCCAGAGGGAACACCACCCTCTAAAAAAAATGTGAACAAAGAAAATTACGGACTTGACATAAATAATCCCGAAATTTTTTCAATACTTTCTAAACAAGTTGAATACGATATTTTACTTTATGAAAATGTAAAGAGATATGGCCTAATTCAAAGATAATATAGCTAATATGACCTTAATTTCTTTAAACCCAGCTGTTTACGATACTCCTCACAGAACTGTCGTAGTTATGGGAGTTGCAAGAAGTGGTACTTCTATGATAGCAAAAGTACTTGAAACATTAGGCTTATTCATGGGGGAAAATCAAACTAAAGGTTCTCTAGAAGACAAAGAAATTAGTAGTTTGTTAGAGGGATTCTCTACAGAGCAGGAGTTTGCTAAGCTCATAAAAGAAAGAAATAATTCTCATGAAGTTTGGGGATGGAAAAGACCTGGTGCATTTAAAACATTGGAGAAGTTTGAAAAACACTTGAGAAATCCGCTGTATATTTTCATGATACGAGACATTGCGGCTATTTCTATAAGAAGATCTATGGCAGTAAATAGCGACTTAAAGAAAAATTTTTTTCAAGCCCAAAAGCAATATATGATGCTTGTAGACTTTATTCTAAATACCTCTACTCCTAGTTTAATTGTTCCTAACGAAACAGCCAACATAAATAAGGCTTATTTTATTGATTCACTAATAAATTTTCTAGGAATTGAGGTAAATAAGGAAACCAGAAAATTGGCTATTGAAACCATTGAACCAAATGACAATAATTACTTGTTGTCAATGAGAAAAAATCAGGAAAAGAAAGGATTAAACTCATACGAAAAATCTGAAAATACAGGCATTTCTGTATTGAATCCGGTTAACAAAATTTCTTCAAACAAAAGTGTAGTTATTCTTGGGCTCGCTGGATCTGAGACATATAAAATAGCAGGGGTTGCCAAAGAACTTGGTATTTATGTTGGTGTTGACTCAAATAAAAAAAAACTTGAAGACAAAGAATATATAAGACTTGTGGAAAAAGGAAATGGCGATGAAGATGTAAATACCTATATTTTAAATAATAATAAAAACAAATTGTGGGCCATAAATAGACCTAAAGCAATTAATCATATTACAAGCTACGAAAACATTTTCCCTAACATTCATTATTTAATCTTGTTTAAAGACTCTTGTTCTATTGCTGCAGCACGTTCTACTGATGTTCCTAAAGAATTCTGTCACAACTTTAAATTAACCACTAAACAACAAAAGAAATTAACCTCATTTGTTCAAGAAACTAGCAAGCCTTGCATGTTAATTTCTCACGAAAAAATGAGGCTTAATTCAAATTATTTTATCGATCAACTCATTTACTTTTTGGGTATAAGCCCTAGTAAAGAACAGAAAACGAATGCAAAAAAATGGCTAACCGGTTCTGAAAAAAATGGTAAAATGCACGAGTTCGACAGACAAAGATATGTTGGTGTTTTAGAGCCAATAAAAAATAACATAGTCAAAGGATGGGCCATTGACATAGGAGACAATAATTCAATTAAATTAGATCTGTTTATAAATGGTAAATTAATCGATACCATATTGGCAAATCAATATAGAAAAAAGTTAGCAGTTAATGGAATAGGGAAAGGACATCATGCATATATTTATGATATTTCTAGCCATATTGCTTCGGGAAAGGAATACAAAATAACTGTAAAACCTCATAAAACAGATTTATTACTAAATAACTGCCCTAAATCATTTAAGCCCTAAAAATGAAAGAATTAATTAATAATGGTATTTTTATAATCAACAAATCAATCCTCGATTCCTCTCCAAAAAAGAATAAAACTGTAGTTGTTTTGGGAATTCCAAGAAGTGGTACTACAATGACTGCTCAAATTCTTGCAGAACTTGGTGTGTATATGGGTGATACCAATGGTATTGTTACAGAAGATACTCAATTGTCCAGACTCTTGGAAAAAGAAAAAGATATAGATGCTTTTAAAAAATTAGTAAATAACAGAGACAAAGAGCATAAGCTTTGGGGATGGAAAAGACCAGATGCCTTCAGGTATATTTCAAAATTTGAAAATATTATTACCAACCCACATTTTATTTTCATGTTTAGAGACCCATTAGCAATTTCTTTAAGAGAAAATATATCGATGGGAGCAGACATTTTTGAAAAAATGAGTCTAAGCCAAAAAAGATATAATCGAATAATTCAATATTTGTCTAAAACAAGCTATCCTTGTTTAATGGTATCTTACGAAAAAGCCATTACAAAAAGGGGAGCTTTTATTAATTCGCTCACTTCATTTCTAGATTTAGAAATAGACAAGAATACTAAGGCTAATCTTAAAAATCTAATTGACACAGATAACGCCAACTACTTAAAACATACTGCTAAAAAAAATAGGGAAATAAGAGGAAATGTTGATGGCATCTATGATAATGTTATTAAAGGATGGGCCTGTGAAAAAGGAATAAATGCTCCAGTCGAATTAGAAATAATAATTAACAAAGATGAACCCAATATGTTTGTTCACTCTATATTAGCTAAGGAACACAGGGTGGGGCTAAAGAAACGAGGGATAGGAAAAGGAAACCATGGTTTTAGCTATAACCTTGCAAACTATTCATTAGATGATTCTTTACACAAAGTTGAGGTCTATGTTAAAGGAAAAAATATTGCGATAACTGAATCTCCTCTAAATTATAAAAAAACTAAACCTTTCTTTTTTGTACATATTCCTAAAACAGGAGGCACTTCATTAAGAAAAGTAATTAGCAAACCTTTCAATGCACTAGGTATTTACCCAAATGGGGCTGAAATGAAAAAAAATAATGGGTATCCATCATACAAAAATCTTCTTAATAATTCTCCTGATATTTGGAAAGAAGTTACACTATTACGCGGACATTACCCTTTCATATTCGGTGAGCTAATTGGAAAAGACACCATCTATCTTACCATGCTACGAGAGCCTGTAAGAAGGTGTATATCTTACTTGCACCATGTCCAAAGAAAAAAACCAAATCTATCATTAAAACAAATACTCAAAAGTAAACCAAGAGAAACTTCAAATCTGCAGGTTAAGTTTTTTGCAGACAACAAACTAGAAAAAGACCTCACCTACTTTCGAGAAGATGTTATTGATAATGTAGCTCTTAAATTTGCCAAAAAAAATATTGACAGATGCAATTTTATTGCTATAAACGAAGAATTTGATAATTCCGTGATGCTTCTAAATAAAATGTTTAATTTGGAAGTTGAATTGAGTGTAAAAAAAAACGAAGGAAAATACAACAAAGTAACAGATCCTGCCATAATAAAAGAATTAGAAAAAAGGAATGAACTTGATATAGAACTTTATAACTATGCCAAACTAAAATATGATAAACTCAAAAAAGAGTTTGGCATAGATTAAGAATTTCTACTTCTTGTTTTCTTTCTTGGATTTTTTATAATTCTCATATTTAATTTTCTGTTCATCAGAAAGCAACTCTGCTATTGTTTTTTTATACTCTTCTTTTGATGTCTTTATCACTTGTTTCAAAAACTTTATTTGCTCTTCATAAGCTTTAATGATAACCTTATTATCATGAAGGGTTCTTTTGTTTTTATTGGACGATTTCTTTATTTCTGTAACCTGAGAATCTGACAAACCCACGGCTGTTTGCATTTCTTTCATATTAGCAACAGACTTTCTTTTTGAATTATCAACGTCTACAGCCTGAGCCAGAGATGTTAAGCCTATGGATGCTAGGATAATTAATGTGGTTATTTTTTTCATAGTTTTAATTTTAGTACTTCAAATTTAAAATAAATATAATGCCACATTCAAAAGATCATTTATATTTACTTAAAATATTTATTGAATGCCCATTAAAGAAAAAAAAAGAAAAAAAAGAATCAGCAATGACCAATTAAAATCTAAATATTTTAAGCTTGAAAAGGAAATGTATTTCAAAGGTTTATTACCTACAGAAGAATTGAATTTCCCTTCATTTATGTGTATAGGGGCTCAAAAAGCAGGAACAACATGGTTATTCGCTAATCTTAAGAAGCACCCAGAAATTGCCTTGAAAAAAAAGGAAATTCATTACTTCGATAAAGACAAACATTTTTACTCTCCTCTTTACACCTACTGCAAGAATTTCGATTTTGCAAAAAATCGCATAAAAGGAGATATAACTCCTGGTTACAGTACACTTGAAGATGATAGGATTAAACTTATTAAGGCCTTAATGCCCAAATTAAGGCTTATTCTGTTGCTTAGAAACCCAATCGACAGAGCTATCTCTGCTGCTAAAATGCACTTTTTTAAAAACAACGATACAAACTCGTCTTCCCTTGACAGCGAAACCATCATTAAGTTTTTAAGTAGGCCGGGGGTTATTAATAAAGGTAAATACACGAATACTATAAAGAATTTTCTTAAGTATTTTAATGATAACCAGCTGTTAATCGATTTTTATGACAATATTTCTTCTCAGCCTGAAGAATTATTAAAGCGAATTTTTAAACATATTAATGTCAAGGAAGATGTAGATTTAAATAAATTCCCTGTTAGAAAAGTTGTTCATAAAGGAAAAAAAGAGGACTTTGTTATCCCTAAAGAGGTAACAGAATACCTAAGGTCTATTTTTAGAGAAGAAATTATTATATTAAAAGATAAATATGGTGAAGTAATTAATCACTGGTAAGAATTGAAATTCTGAATTTAATAGACAAAATATACCAAAAATTACCTGAGAATAATAGGTTTGAACGTATCTGGATTCTTGCAAAAACTGATTACATTCAACGCTATTATGGATCTTCACTTGGATTGCTTTGGGCTTTTTTAAACCCCATGTTTCGAATCCTTGTATATTTCATGGTTTTCTCTTACTTAGTTTTTAAGAATAGAGATCCAGAGTTTATTCTTTACTTATTCATTGGGGTTATAACTTGGATGTTCTTTTCTGAGGGCAGCAAAAAAGGCATGAAGTGCTTAAACGCGAAACGCTATTTAATCGAGAACGTTCAATTAAATAAATTAGATATTTTCTATTCTACTGTTATTACCTCTACTATTGGTTTTTGTTTTAATTTATTTATATATCTCATATTTAGTTGTTTTTTCTCTCTTGAATATAGCTGGCATATTATAGTAGTTCCTCTCATCATTTTTAATTTAATACTCACCATATTTGCTGTAAGTCTCATTTTAGCCACATTATATATTTATTTTAAAGATCTGGATCATGTGTGGGATATAGTATTGCTTATAGGATTTTGGACAGTTCCTATTATTTGGGATCAAAAATTCATCTTCGAACACTATTCTTTTATGCTATACACCACTCCAATTACTGGAATATTAATAAATTTTCGACAAATTTTTCTTTATAATCAAGCTCCTATTTGGGAACTCTTTGTCTACGATTACATATATGCAATATTAGCTATGTGTATAGGGCTTTTCATATTTAAAAAATTCTCACTAAAAGCTGCAGAAATTCGATAAAGTTGGTATGAAAGATAATACTGTTATAAAATTAAAAAATGTTAGCAAGACCTTTATAATAAAGGAGAATGCCAGTAATACCATACGCGGTAAAATTATGGGGCTTTTTGGCAGAAGCAGTAAGAGAAAGATTAAAGCTGTTGAAGATGTAACTTTCGAAGTTAAAAAAGGAGAATTTATTGGAGTAATTGGGCGAAATGGAAGCGGGAAATCTACCCTTATTCATTTAATGACAGGAGCTTACCCACCTGATAAGGGTGGTAACTCATCTATAAATGGGAAATATATGCGTTTAAGCTTAGGTATGGGTTTTAACCAAGAACTTACTGCTAGACAAAATATATATGTAAATGCCTCCATTATGGGGCTAACATTTCGAGAAATTGATAAAGTATTTGATGAGATTATTATGTTCTCTGAACTCTATAATTTTATTGACACCAAAATAAAATTCTTTTCTAAAGGTATGAAAAGTAGACTTTCGTTTGCCATAGCCATAAATGCCAAAGCAGATATTTTCTTAATGGATGAATTCTTTGGCGGGGTTGGAGATGAGCGTTTCAAGGAAAAGGCTAATGAAGTATTTAAAAAAGTTTTGATTGAAGGCCGAACTATAATTCATGTAAGTCACGGGATGAAAACAATTAAAGAACATTGCGACAGAGTAGTATTAATGGAAGATGGAAAGATTCATGCGATTGGAGAGCCAGAAGAAATTATTAAGATATATCGGGAGTTATCTAAAAAACCCAAATTAAGAGGCTAACCTACAACACTTTCATAGATGGCCGAAAAACTGACCCCTATTATTGTATTAAACTGGAACGGTATTGATGATACCATTCAATGTGTTAATTCAATTAAGACCCAATCTTACAAACACTGGAGATTGCTTCTTGTTGATAATGGGTCTGATAAATACAATGTTGATACTCTAAAAGAAAAATACAACAGTGATACAAATATTGAATTAATTTTTTTTCACAAAAATATGGGTTTTGCTAAGGCCCATAATAAGGTGTTTAGAGATTTCATTTTAAATAGCAACTATGATTATGTAGCATTGTTAAATAATGACGCTGTAGCTTCTCCCCATTGGCTTAAAGAACTAATAAACTATTCAGAAAAACATGGCGGGACAATTATTTCTAGTAAAATGCTTAGTTTTCATCATCCAGAATTAATCGACAATACTGGTCACATTATGCTAAACACCGGAGAAATTATTCCTAGAAGTTTTGGGTTGAAAGATGATAATGACCTTCCGCATAAGTTAACCAATATTGGTGCCTGTGCAGGAGCTGCATTATATTGTACATCCACATTAAAACGTATCGGAGTATTCGATAACTATTTTAATACTGGATACGAGGACGCAGAATTTGGCTTAAGAGCTTTTCTTTGTGGAGAAAAAATGATCTACTGTCCTAACGCAGTTGTTCATCACAAAATGGGTCAATCGATAAAAAAAGTAAAAGACAATAATTATCTCATTTATATCCAATGCTGCGTTTTTTATACCTATTTCAAACTTATGCCTTTAAGATCAATTTTATATCATCTTCCCTTTATCATTTTTAAGTACACAATCGTAATAATAGTAGATCTCTTATTTTTACGAATTTCATCTTTTAAAAGAATAAGCACAGCATTACTTTTATCTTATAAAGACAGGAAAAGAATATCTAAAGCTCGCAAATCTTTTTTTAGAGTTAACTCTGTTATAAGGTCTACTAAAGAAATAAATTCTGAATTAACTTTCTTTTTATGGTTCGACATTAAAAGATTCCTAAAATATGTAATAATGAATAACAAATCGTTACTCGAAGAATGAAAATTGCAATTATAGCAGATTCTATAGACACCCAACAGGCAGGTATATATCAATATACTTTACAAATGACTCAATCTCTCGCTCTATATGACAAGAAAAATGAATACTTTCTAATTCACAGTAAAGAATTTTATCCTATTCCCAATTTAAATCAGGTATTGGTTAGGTCGTTTGGTACTACACACAAGCTAAACCCGTTTCGGTTATTTTTTGATATTCCTAAAACCATTAAAGAATTGGAGATTAATCTGGTAATTGAGCCAGCTCATTTTGGTCCATTTAATTTACCTAATTACGTTAAGCGAATCACCGTAATTCATGACTTAACACCATTGTTATTTCCTAAATTCCATACCATTACAAGTATAATTGCTCACAAATTACTACTCAAACATATCATTAAAAAAACTAATCGAGTTATTGTTAATTCACAAAACACAGAGTCAGATGTACAAAAACTATATCCTAAAGCTAAAACAAAATTAATTTATCCTGGAAAAGATGTTTTCTTCTCACCCAATAAAGACAGCCAAATACTAGACAAGTATAAAATTACGTTACAATATATTTTATCTGTTGGGACAATTGAGCCAAGAAAAAACCATTTAGTTTTACTAAAAGCTTATGAAAAATTCAGATACAATTACAATGTTGCTGTAAAACTTGTTATTGTGGGGGGATATGGATGGAAAAATACAAACTTTTTCAAAGCACTTGACAAACATCCGTATAAAGAAGATATACTGCTTCTAGGGTATGTGTCAAAAGACGATTTAAGGGTTTTATATAGTATGGCCAAACTCATGATTTACCCTTCATTCTACGAGGGGTTTGGGTTTCCTATACTCGAAGCAATGTCATGTGGTTGTCCGGTAATTGCAGGTAATAATTCCAGCTTGTTAGAAGTTGGCGGAAGAGCAGCAGAGTTTTTCGATGCTGAATCGGCGTTAGATTTATCAAAAAAAATAGAGGAAATTTTATCGGACATGGAGAAATTAAAAGAAATGTCTAAGAAAGGCCTAACTCAATCCAATCAATTTAGCTGGAAAAGATTTTCAATTCAAATGTCAGATGTTTTTACAAATCTATTTTAGGATTAACTCTTGGTAAAGTTTTATATATTGGTCAACAGTCTCAGACAGTTCAAAACGAATTAAAGGAGTCTCTATCCATTCATTTTTTAAAGCTCTAATCATGACATTTTCTAAAGCTTCTATAGTAAATTCTTTCATTTCTAAATGCTTACCAGATATCACTTCTTTTAATGCCCCTCTTCCAGAGCTTATTACTGGCAAACCATATGATACGGCCTCTACAGCTGAAAAACAAAACCCCTCGTTGTAGGACGGTATAACAACACAATTGCAGACAGCTAGTTTTAATTCTAATTCTTTTCTGGAGAGATCGTGTAAAATGGTAACGTGATTCGACAATTTAGCAGATCTTATTTCGGCAATTAATTTAGTGCTTAATAAGCCTGTTGTCCTAGGAATAATAATTAGCAAATTAAAATTGGCCTTATCTTTTAATCTTTTGGCAGACTCTATAAGAAGATTTAGCCCTTTAGAAACTCCCAATCTCCCAAAAAACACAAATGAATATTCTTTTACTTTCAAAAGAGGAGCTTCTTTGTATTCTATTCCATTATAGATTCTTCTCGATTTTAACCCTTTGTTTAGCCTTCGATGAGTATAATTTGAAACAGCAATCCAAAAATCAAACGGCAAAAACAAGATTAACTGTTCATAAAGCCAATACAACTTACGTTCCATAAAACCCAAATAGGGCAACTCAAACCACAGTTTTCCCCAGACTTCATGAAATGTAATAATACACTTTTTCCTTGTTAATTTAGCAGCAATAAATGCAGGCAATGCAGCATTATAAGATGTAGTATGAATTATATCAAACCCTTTAGCGTATTTAACCACTAAAGGAAATCCAAAAAAAGAAAATAAAAATCTGTTTACGAGTGGAACCCGAATAATCTCCACACCATTAATGGTCTCTTTGCTCTGTAAAGTATTTGAATATTTACATGTAATAACCCTTACAGTGTGACCGCGGTTGACCAACTGATCAGCAAGTTGTTTAAAAAGCTCTTCTACACCACCAATATGTGGATAAAAATGTTCTAGGACCAATAATATTTTCATTGGGACTTATCATTCTTTTTTGAGGATTCGAAGTCCTTTTTAAAATCTTCTAGCTCTAACTTTAATATACCCAATTCCTGAGCTAGTGTTTTTAGACTTTCTGAATGTTTAGATATTATAATAGAAAATTGAATTAATATAATAAAGATAGATGTTAACAACAACAAAAATAGAGCTGCGGGAGGGTATGCAATTCCAATCAATTTAGAGAGGTAATCAAGGCCGTCTCTCCAAATAGAAAACACTACAAAAATTATGCTAAAAAAAAGCCAGAGTAAAGAATACTCCTCTTTAATCTTTTTATTCCTGATCAGTCTTAAAATAAATAACATAGCAAAAGTACTTCCAAAAATAGCAAGTATTTGAATTCTATTAATATCAATATTGGGATTAGATAAAACCTTAAGAACTACCATAATATTCTTGGTCTAATATACGTCATAAGAATAGCTAGGGAAACCTTTATCATATAAAATCCTCCTTTCATATTTAACGAAGATTCCCCTTTTTCTCTTTTATTCATAATCGAAGAAATTTCTTTGATTTTAAATCCATTTTTCTTCAAGATAATAATTGCTTCTGGCTCAGGATAATCTGTTGGATAATTATTCGCCAAAAAAGAAATTGTTTTCTTATTATATGCTCTAAATCCAGATGTAGTATCAGTAATTTTTTGCTTTACCAATCCCCATATCAATAATTCAAATATTTTAATTCCAATACGCCTTAGACGGGTGGTTTTATAGCCTTTGTATTTATTTAAAAACCTAGAACCTATAACAACCTCATAATCTTTCTTCTTTATTTCTGAGACCATGGTTTCTATTTCGTTTATCCTGTGTTGCCCATCCCCATCAAACTGTAAAGCATAATCATATCCGTATTTTTTAGCATACTTAAACCCAGTTTGGACAGAACCTCCAATGCCCAGATTAAAAGGTAAATTAATGACTTTAACTCCTAATTCTTTAACTATTTTTTCAGTACTGTCTGTAGAGCCATCATTAATAATAAGTAAATCCCAATTATTAGTATAATCCTTAAAAGATCTAACTAGTCCTTGTATATTAAGTGCTTCATTAAAAGCTGGTATGATTATTAATATCTTCTTCAAAAAATTAAAATAATAAAGTCCAGTGTTAAACTTTTT
>TARA_B110001452_G_scaffold15488_4_pt1 | contig 16734 bp, 18 predicted proteins | sample TARA_B110001452 | Tara Oceans TARA_B110001452 (sample SAMEA4396971) | marine metagenome | biome: Polar Biome; feature: [DCM] deep chlorophyll maximum layer (ENVO:01000326); material: water (ENVO:00002006), including particulate matter (ENVO:01000060) such as... | depth 25 m
CACATTTTGATAATAATGACGCCATAATGGACGTATTTTTTCTTGACCTCCAACATCCCATATGGTCATATTCAATGACTTGAATTTTACATTTTCTACATTAAAACCAATTGTTGGTATTGTAGTAACAACTGTATCTAATTTTAATTTATATAAAATTGTTGTTTTACCTGCCGAATCTAAACCTAACATTAATATATTAGCTTTTTTATCAAAAAATGACATTAATTGAGAATAATATGAACTAACTATATTACCCATTATAACTTATCATACGGTATTTATTTTAAATACATTTTTTATAATTTATATATATATATTATGAATAATTATAAAAGATTATTTTTATAAAAAAAACAAATTATTTTAATTAAAGATATTATCTAGTTGTATTAAGTAAATTATAAGTTATTAATATATCTGTTAATATACTATTAAAAATTTACTGAATAACAAAAAAAAAATGGGTTTTTTTCTGGGAAAACGGCACTTTTACTTTCTATTTGAAAATTTTGTAAAGGATTTTCTTTAGTAAATTTTTTTCAAAATACTTTCTAAAATAAAAAATTCCCCCCCCCCTTTCTAAAATTAAACGAAATTAAACGAAATTAAACGAAATTAAACGAAAAAATTAAACGAAATTAAACAAAAATATAACAACTAAAATTAAACAAATTAAACGAAATTAAACAAAAATAAAAAACGAAAATAAACATATTTAAAATAAAAATATTATATATTATTATACTATGAAATATGAATGCAAACGTTGTGGATATATAAGTAATCACAAAGGAAATTTTACAAATCATATAAATCGCAAAAAAATATGCTATCCTATACTAGAAGATATTAGTATAGAAACTATACGGAAACTCTATAATTTGGATTATATAAAAAAACAGCACCTAAACAACACCCAAACAGCACCATTTAACACCTTTTGTGAAAAAAAACAATGTCAAAAAACAGCACCCAAACAGCACCCAAACAGCACCCTGACAGCACCCAAACAGCACCTTTTAGCACCCAAAAAAAATATGTGTTGTTTTTGTGAAAAAACTTTTACTAGGAAAACCGGGTTAACAAAACATCTAAATTGTTGCAAGCAAAAATATATATATGAAAGTGAAAAAAATAATAAAATCAAAGAAAAAAATAGTGAGATATGTGAATTGAAGGACATAGTTGAAAAATTGTTGCTAGATAACAGGGGTAATATGAATATTACAAATAATACAACAAATAATAATAATACAACAAATAATATTATAAATATAAATAACTATGGGGATGAAGATACTAAATATATTACTAGTGACTATATATTAAAATTATTAAAAAATAGACCAGCCAAAACGATTCCCGAACTAATAAAATATACTCATTTTAATGACGCTCACCCAGAAAATCAAAATATAAAAATAACAAATAAAAAAGAACCATATATTAAAGTTCTTAAAAATGATAAATGGGAACTGCAGGACAAGGATACAACAATATCAGATTTAATTGATAGACAACAAGTTCATTTAATGGATGAACTGATAGAAAAAAAAATAGAATCTAAATGTAATAATTCTGAAAAAATAAACATTGACCGGTGTAATGATTTATATAACGAAGATAATAAGGAATATATGAAACGTCTTTATAATGAGAGTGAATTGATTATTATTAATAATAGTTAAAAAACTTTTTAGAAAAAAGTTTAGACAAAAATGAACTTTTTAGAAAAAAGTTTAGTTAGTATTTTTTTTTAATATTTTATAGCTCATATATAATATTATACTAATTATAATTAAGAATTCGTAATAAGAATTAAAACGTCCGTAAATATATTCAGAAAAATTGGCATATATTTTTTCAAAGCTATAATCATACATATAATCTATTGTAAAATTATTTTTATTAATATAAATAAGATAAATTATAAATAAAAATATATAAAATAAAATAGCGTTGTTTTGTTGTTTTATTTTATATGTTTTTTTTACAGGTGTGTCTTTATTTATTTTATATAAATAATATAATGGTATATAATGAATTAATGAAATCATAAATAATTTAAATATAGAAATAAAATTAGTATTAGAAAATGTTATTTTTGTATTTACATAATTAAATATTATAAATAAGATATCTCGTAGTGCTATTATTATAAATAATGAATATGGATTAAATGGGTTCAATTTATAAAAATATAAAATAAAAGCTATATATACCCAATAAGAAAACAAGAAGAACCAATACATATTTATATACTATATTTTTTTTTATTAATCAATTTAGTTTGAGTTTTAGTATACTCGCTAAAATATTTATCTAATAGATATTTCATAAAAATTTCTGGTGTATTAGATATTTCAGTTGCGTTAAACATTAGATGAACCCAATTATTTTCACAATCTTTTTTTATATTTGCTAATAATTCTATTGTGGTTTTAAATTTTATAGATAAATAATCATCTTTTTTAAATTTAGAATATAGATATGAAATAATTCTCCATATATCAAATGCGAATAATATTATCTTTATATTTGTTTTATTCAATTTCTTAAATATTTTCTTATCTAATTTAGGATTTTTCTTAAATGGTTCCTTATAAAAACGCTTACATTGATGTATTATTTGACTACATATATCTTCAAAATCATCTTTATATAATATCATAGATCTCCCAAAATCCCATATTTTTAATATATAACCATAGTTCGGAATATAATAATCACTGTTATTAATACTATATAACCAAAAACCATTTGCTTCAATATTACTAATTAATATATTACCACCATGTAAATCAAAATGACATATATTACATAACTTATGAATACTATATATTCCACTTAGTATTTGGAAAATAAAAGAATGAAACATAGTATCATTTATATTTTCAATATAATTATTTGTTAATATATCTTTTAAAGAACTATCACATAATTCATTCAATATACATAATGAATTATTTCCAAAACCTTTTTTTTTTTCCATTTTTTTAAAAATATCATTTTTTGATTTATCGTTTTGTATTTTTTTTCGTATAGTCAGATTATTGTAATATTTTAATATATTAGGATTTAAATAATCATTAATTTTACAATTTGTACATATAAAATATAAATATATTATAGGAACATTTGGACAATTATGATTTTTTATTAAATTATATATCATTTTTAGTATATATAATTCCTTCCATGATTTATAATTTAAGTCCATAATTTTACTTGATTCTGAATTAATTAATGGTATTAATTTCAATGCACAATATAATTGTTTATCCTTTATTTTTATCATAAATTTATATGCCTCAGCATCTACACTTCCACCGATTTCTCCTAAATGAGATAATATATAATCGCTGAAATGTAGTTTAAAAGATTTTATATATAATATAATTAATTCATCATGTTTCATTTTTTTAAATTTATTTTTAAATAGATTTAAAAATGATTCTCTTATCATCAGGGCATATTTTTTTCTAGATGAAATATTTACTAAATATTTTAAATCTATCATATAGATTAAGTATATATATATATTTATGTATATTATTTATTTAATTAGAATACATTAATAAATAAAAATTAAAATTGATTTTTATTTTTATTAATATTAAAAATGAGAAACAAAATTGTAGAGCTTTATGAACTGCAACTGTATAAGTTACTCAAAACAATTGAAATTAAAAAAAAAATAAATTATAATATTTTATATAATAAAGTAAATAGTGATTTAATTAATTTGAAAACAATTAAATTAGAAAAAATACAAGATACTTCTCTTTTAATAGAAGATAAAATGAATTATTTATTGAATGAAGTACCTGATTTTATAATTAGAAATAAAACATTAGAAAAAATGACTGAAAATTTTATTGTTCTGTGTAAAAAAGATAGTATTGATACACATTCTATAAACGAAGATAGTATTAATTTAATGTTAATTTCATATATAGAAAGTCAAATATAAATTATTTAGTCAGATTTTTTAAAGATTTTAATTTTTTTTCTGATGAATACGTTTTCTGAAATATTACACCTGTATATAGTTTATTAAATTCAAACTCAAAATCAGTTTCATGTTGTAGGCCCTTTAATTCTCCAAAATGTCGCGTGTTTTTAATAGAAGAATTAGACGAATTAATTGATTCCATATCATTACTATATAATTTTATATTATATTTACGTAATTCTTTTTCCAATTTCTCCATAGTCATAAATCGTTCTTCCATATATTTACTATTTGCAGTTTTAAATTTAACATCTATCAAATCGGGATTACTATTTTTTCTTAAACTCCAAAATTTACCACCAACTTCATCTTCTGTTCCCAATAAATTAAGAACTTTTGTTTTTTCCATAAAAGTACATATAAACATACCTCCTTGTTTTAATTGTAAATCTATATACTTACAAAATATTTCTAAATCTATATAATGAATAGCAAATTGACAACTTATTAGTTCAAATTGCTCACTAGTAAATAAATCTATATTTATATTTTTTAACATATTTATATCTCTTAACATATTTAATTCATATTGTGTCCTTTCAATAAAATCTGAATTGTTATCTTCTAAAATTCCGCCTCCAAAATCATGTTGTAAATTTGTCATTATTTGCTCATAACTTTTTTCTAAATTAGTTTCTAATTTATTATAATTATTTAAATCACCGGTCATAAAATAAGCAGTATTATTCTTATAAATATCAGGTATATCATCTGATACAACTTCATTTTTCATATAATCATTTTTCATTCCTATAAATCTCCCACGTGATCTATTATCATTTCCAACTGAGTCAATATATTCAATACTTTTACTGTCAATATCAATTCCTAAAATAAATTTAACACCCTTATTATGTAGCTTATCTGGAGTTATAATACCGTCATGAAAATTAGTAGATATATATTTTGCAATATCACCACCTCGACCACATCCTATTTCTAATACTTTAATATCAGTTTCATCATTTTTTTTCAAAATTGTTACAGCATCATTTATTAAATCTCTTTTTACCGAATTGTTAATCTTTTTCAATTTTTTTTCGGATTCTATATTAGTTCTACTTCCGTCCTCATCTCCATAATATGCATTAGGTCGTGTAACATATTTTTTTAAGTTCTCAAGTTCAGTTATTGTTATATTATTTAAAAATGTTTCTTCTATCGGATTAAATGAATGTCCCAATATATCATTTACTACTGTGAAATCATTTGCTAAACCAGCAATACTATCTTTTAGCATATATTCAATTGTTTTATCATATCTTATTTTTTCTAATTCAAAATATTCTTTTTCAGGGTTATATACAATCTCTATTATTTTATTATTTAATGAGTCATAATCAATTTCCTCATCTAATCCCATTTTCATCACAGGTTTTTTATGTAAATCCACAATATATGGTTTAGTACACATTATTTGACTTTTTACAGGAAATTGTTTTCTTCTATTATTATTCTTAACGATATAAGAACAATATAAAATTTTATCTAATAATAACACATCTATACTATTTTGTTTCAATGGTTTATATTTCAGAATTGACATATCTTTTATATTCTTCATATGACTTAATCCATCATTATACATAAATATTACTCCATCTATTTTATAATCTTTTGCCTCTGCCGTATTTGTAAATTCACTTATATTTTTATATTCTTTAATAGAACATCTAATATATTTTGTTTTTTCTATATATGATACACATTTTTCAGTATTTATTTCAGTTTCATTATTAATTTCATTATTTAATTCATTCATTAATGCAATTCTTTCTTCCAATGTTTTAGAGTATGTAACTATATTATTCTTCATATAAATATCAAAATATTTATACTCATATTTTCTATCAATAATTATTAATTCTCCATCTAACACAGTTTCTTTAAATTTATCTGATAACAATTGAAGTCCAGTCTTAATTACATTATTATTACTATTTATTAAATAAATTTTTAATTCTTTATCTATAAACATATAATATCTTTCTCCATCCGCTTTTTCAGTTATCTTATATATTTCACTTATTTCTTTTGTTTTCTTACTACCTTCTATAGTTTCATTACCTGTTTTTTTTAACATGTGTATTATTGTATTTTTTGTCAATGAAACAGGTTTAGGACCAATCTTAATGTTATTATTTCTAAATGATTGTAAAAATGTATCTTTTTCCAATACTGCCTTACATGCACTTATTATTTTTAAAGATTCATTCTTATTAATATTAAAATAACCTTCGTTTATAATTTGGTTACATATTGTCATATCTTTTATCATATTTTTTAATACTTCCATTGTTAATACCTCTTTTGACGTATATTCTATTTCCAATTCTATATCTTCTATCTGTTTATCAAGATTTGCTAGAAAAATATTTTGTTCTTTACCCATTTTAACTAATGTAATATCAATCTTATATTTATCGAATATATATGTAATTCTTTTTTTATATCTATAGGTTTTTAGTATTTTATTAAATGAAGACATAAATAAAGTTTTTTCAACTTCATCCGTAACTTCTTTTTCTGTTTTTAAATTTATTTTTGCATCAATTGAATTTAATTCTACACTGCTTATAAAAGTTTTTTCTTCTAAACTATATTTATCCGGAAAATTAGATTTGTTTTGTTCGATATTTAATCTTTCAATATTACAATGATCTTGTAACATATCATAATTATCTTTAATGCTTAATCTCTTATTTCTATCTGTTAATAAACTAATATCTAGTATATATTGTGTTTCTGATTTAGTAGATTTATTATTAAAATATGTATTAATTTTTTTTAATGTTTTCTCATTAATTTTTTTTTTATTTTTAAATAATATTTCAAATTCTATAGAGTTGCCCATATTCTCATTATAAGTTTCAATTATTCTATTTAATTCTGCTATGGGAAGAACTATTTGATTATTCATCTAATATATAATATTATATTATATTATTAAATCAATTTTATATCATTTTATTTATTATTATTTATTATTATTTATTATTATTTATTATTATTTATTAAATGTAATTTTAATTCTTCAAATAAATCCGTTTTTTTTTTAAATAATTTTCTATCATTTATATACTTATATATATCTATTGAATATATCTCACATATTTCTTGTAATTTAGATAATGTATAGTTTTTCAATCTATTTATCTGTTTTATTTCTTTAATTGTTAGCTCTTTTTTATTATTAAATACTAATTTATTATCTGAACTGAAATAATCTAATATTTTTATAACATCTATGTCTGTAAATATATTATATATTTTATCATTTTCTATTATATAAATAGGAGCAAAAATATTAGTATCTGTCTCTACTAAAAATATACTTGAAATACTGCTATTATATGAACCAACAAAACGATATTTGTTATTCTTTAAAATTATTATATTTAATTCTAAATAAATCGAAATATATTTATATATATTTTCATCACATTCTTCGTTATTTATTAATTTTGAATATATATTATTTTTCTCAAATCTTAATATATTAGGAAAATTAGTATATAGTTTTTTTTGAATTAAGTCATTTGCTAATTTTTTAGAAAAAATATTTACATTTGATTTTATATCATATTTAGGGCTATTGTATAAATCTATATCGATTATTCTTAATATCGCTTCTAATATACAATAGCTATTTTTTATATTTACACTATTAATAAGTTTATATATATTTTCATAATTCATTATTATATTATTATATTATCTATATATTAACATATTTCTATATCATTTATTTATTCTGAACCAATTCATTTTTATCAATATATGTTACTAAACCTTCTAATTCCTGTAGTATTTCTTCTGATACAGTATTTAGATTTACAAAAACACCGTTATTATTTTTCATTATTTTAATATTTTCTTTTTTTATTATTTTATAAATCTCTATATTTTGATCAATATCTAGTTCTAATGAATTTATTTTCGATATTAATGAATTTATCCTATCCATTTATGTATTTTATATATATATATATAATCATTTCTAAATAAATAGATTTAATTGTAATAAAATTAAATCTAATCTTGCTCACATAATAATATTAGTATTTTTAAATGTTTCCAAATAGTTTCTTTATCTTCGTTTTTTGTAGTTTTCCATATAGCATTCAAATCTAATTCATTATCAAATAAATGATTTTGGAATAAACCCATTACATCATCATTTTCATTATTTATTTTTTCTCTATGTTGATATATATATTCATAAAAAATATTAATAACAATATGTTTATCCATTAATAACCCTAATTTTATATTAGTACGATAATTAGTTATTTGTTTTTTAATTTTTTCATCTTCTACAATTGATTTTAAAAATTTCAAATATTTATTTATTTGTTCATTAAATATTATAATATTTCTAGAGCTTATTTTTAACATTTATATTATTTATGTCATATATTTTTAAATCTTTTAATGCGTATAATCTTTAATTATTTTATTTATAATTATTACATATGGACATATTATTAATTTATAGTAATAAATGCAAACATTCGCAAAATATTAAAAATTATAAAATCTTTAATGAAATAGATAAATTAAATATTGATAATAAAAATGAAATAAAACAATTACCCAAATATGTTACATCGGTGCCAACATTAATTATAAAAAAAAATGAAAAAATAACAATTTTAAAAGATAAAGATTTATTACAATGGATTCAAATAAATTCAAACAATACTAATTCAACATATAATAATAATACTACTAAAGAAGACAAATGTGAGGTAAATGAATGTAATACTTTAGTAAATGATAAATTTTCTTCAGATTTCTCTTTTATTGATTCAAAATCTGATAATTTATTAGAAAATTTTTATAGTAGTATAGATAATAATACAGTTATAGAAACACCGAGTACTGAAAATACCAAACAAAACAAAACGTTAGATAATGATTTTGAAAAACTAATGCAAGAAAGAAATAATGAATTTAAATCAATAGACCGACGCTAACTTACAAGGATTTAATAAATTTTTTAATTTTTTTTACTATTGGATTATCTTTTTTACTATAATCCTTATCTACATAATATTTTTTAAACCATTTGGCATATATTTCTAATTGAATTACAGTTATATCAGCAATAAATAATGGGGGGAGTGGTAAAGAATGACTTAACATCATATCGGTTAATCTTTCCAATTCTTTTCTATTTGGTATCCATAATCCCATTGGATCGGTAGGATTCATCATATTAAATGGTGTTCTAATATGAAAATTCTCATCTTCACCTAATGGTATCCAAACAAATGTAGAGGTGTATGGTAGTTCAAGTGGATTTGGTACATATTTTCTTTGAAGCCATAAAAATGTTAAAAAACTCTTACCATTTTCAGTTATTAACTGATCAATTCTCCTTTGAAGGGCATTTTGTTTATATGTTTTTTTTATTTTTACATTTTGTTTTCCTATAATTTCACTCTTTTTTTTTTTATCTCTTTCCAATGCTGCTTCTCTTTCAGGACCGCTTGGCATATTCTGTGATCCCTCCCCTCTTTTTTCATTTATAGGAGGACCTTCTTCAGAATTTGACGAGGATTTGACTATATTTTTTCTTCTTTCATTCTCCACCTGTAACTCTTTTTCTTTTTTTTTTTCTATATCCATCTCTTTTTTTCTCTTTAAAGCTTCATTTCTTGCTCTTTCTGGCGCTCTTTTTTTCTCAATTCTCTGTCTCTCTTCATCTATCTTTTTTTGTCTCTCTATATCTTCATCTGTCTCCCGTTTTTTATCTTCAAATCCAGCCAGTTCTTTTTGCATTTGTTCCTCTTTTTTCCGCGCCTTATCTCTTTCAAGACTACCCCCCTCGCTACTTGCTATTTTTATATTATTTTTATTTAAATTTATTATTATTATTATTAAAAATCCTAAAAAAAAAATTACTCTCATTAATTATAATATAAACACATATTATATTATTTAAATTATTTTTTAATTATTTATTTCAGTTTCTTCTATTGTATCTAAATATTCAAGTTCATCATCTAAATTTAATAAATCATTTAATTTAATAGTATTCAATGTATTTAATGAACTTAGGAAACCAAACATAATTAATATAGATATTTCTATATTATATGTAGAAGTATAAAATATAATTATTAGAATTAGTAATTTTATAATTGGATTATCAAATAAAACAATTAATTCATTATTTAATTTAAATGATATAAATATTATATAATATATCAAAAAAACTTTTATTATATTTATAAATATATCATTATTAAACAATAGTTCTAAATTATTATTAATAATCTGAATCATATATTAATATATTATATTTTTATTATATTTTTATTATATTTTTATTTTTTTGTTTTTGTTATTTTAGAAACCTCCTTATATTCCCGATTATTATATAAAAATTTTACAATTTCATGTGTTTTTTTTTCATCTCCAAAATACGCATTAAATAAATTTATTAATGTTTTTTTTGATAAACTTTTATATACCTTTGTTTTATTATATTTTATTTTACCTCCACCCATCTGTGGATTTACATTAATAAAATCTATTTCTTTTTTCTCCATAAACGGTATTAACGCATTTTTAGTTTTTTTCAATTTATCCATTAATGTTTTTTTTACATCATTTATTTTTATTAAATCTGTTTCATATTTTACACACATATTTACTAATTTTTTTATTATAACTATATCATCCTCACCACCACTAATTGTATTATTTATAGTAGATTCATTATTTTCACTATCCGTGGATAAATCATTTATTGAATTTATATTATTATATTCTGTATCACTTTCACTATTTGTTTCATAATGGCTCATTTCGTTTCTAATAATTATTAAGTATTAATTATATTTTAAATAAATTATTTTGAATATTCTATATTACCCATACCTTTATCTATTTTTAATATATTATAATTTACAGCATATACTCTTATATTACATTTACGTTGTAATTCTACCGATTCTTTAGTTAATGTAAATAATAATTGCGAAGTATCTACTTTAGAAAAATTACATGTGCCAGACGGCTGATGGTCTTCTGGATATAGTGAAAATGAATATACATTAATTCCAGTACTTGGTATATTTGTATGATGTTGATATGGTTGAATGAAATTAAAATATTTTCCATCACGTAAAGAAAAACGATCATGTCCATTTATTTGTATTTTTCCTGTCACTATAGGTGAATTACCCTTGTCAAATAATGCTAAATTTACAGAACCAGAAGACAGTGCTTCAGAATGTATTGATTGTGTTGAAATACTATGAAAACCTGTATTTGATAACGTCGTTGTATTTGAACTTTGTCCACTTAGTGGGGCTATTATAGAATTCGAATTACTATCATTTATAGTTACAGCATTATTTGTTATAGGTAACCCCCATGATATATTATTTGAATTCCCCCCAGCCATTCCTCCTCCCATTGGATCATTTGGAGTGCCACTAAAATAGGTAGTATCGATACTATCTGTATAATTATAAAATTGTGGACCTCCTAAATTATTAGTATATGTTAAATCTATATTAGAAATGGGTTGAATAACCCACGCTAATTCTTTTATAGGGTGATTAAAATTCAGCTTTATTTTATTTGTTTGTGTATTTAATATTTCTTGACCGTTATATTGTAATTGTTCAATTAAATATTCATGACTATTTTGGGCAAATGTTCGTCGTTCTACTGTATCTAAATATATGTAATCTACAAATAATGAGGCATTTACTAGTGTAGGTGGAGATAATTTATATTTACCAACTGACCAACAACAAGCATTATGATCATTTAATTCTACTATTATTTTTACATCATTATATTGTAATGCTATTAATGGTAAAGCTAACCCAGGATTTTTACAAAACCAAAACTGTAATGGAATATATAAAGTAGTTTCAGGTATTGTAGAACTTGATTTATCGATATTATTATTACCCTGAACAACCTGTGTTAATCTTGGAACATTACCAACCATATTAGCATAACCACTTTTTTTTCCTGATTTTTGTGATAATTCATTCCAAATATGTAACCATTCACCATAATGTTCGTCAATAATTTGACCCCCTATTTCAATATGTATTTTTTTTATAATATTATGACCTAACCAATTTAACCACCTAAATTTATTAGATGAACTTGTTTCGCAATCTATTTTAGGTAATTTTACAGATAAATATATTTTATAAATTAAATCTCCATTTTTTGAAATTACACAATTTAATTTGCGTCCAAAATCTACTGTTCCATTAAAATGTTGTTCAATTGATTCCATTGAAAAATTTGTATGTTGTTTATGAACCATTTTAAAAAATGTTATTTGGGGATTTCCTGTTAAAAAAACGTCTTGTTGACCCTTTACTACTAATTGCATTAAACCTCCTCCCATATCTATATTTATTTATATATATAAAAAAATATGCTTAAATGTATTTTATTATATATAAATAAATAAATATACAATTAATATATTATTTAATGAACACTTCTTTTAATTATAAAAAAAAAAATAGAAAAACTGCTAAAAATACAAACACATTGGATTATTTACATAATAAAAAAATAGAATTAATTAATAATAAAAAAAAAAATCTGAAAATATATAAAAAAGAATTGGACGATTTTCAAAAAAAATATAATAATATTTGTGAAAAAAAAAATCTTACCGAAACAGAATTAGATACAAAATTCAATTTATATGACCAAATCAATAATTGTAAAAAATCTATTAAATTTATAGAAGAAAATAAAGAGGAAGATGATTATTTATTAGATGTAGGTAACATTTTATTTGAATATTATAATAATGAAATACCGACTGATACAATAGATATTGTTAATAAAATCACTACTTCAAATCCACCAATTAAATCATTATTGAATTATTTTGATAAAAAATGTGTTGTTAATAATGTTTCAACAAGAGGCCAATTATTGGATGATTATCTGAATATTATCGATAATACATATGAATCAAAAAAAAATAAAATTATTGAAGAAAATGTTTGTATTAAATGTAATAATAAAATTAACATAAATTACATAGAGGGTATTTCTATATGTATTCATTGTGGAGAACAATATAATATTTTAATAGATTCAGATAAACCTAATTATAAAGAACCAACATATGAATCTAATTATTTTGCATATAAGCGGATAAATCATTTTAATGAATGGTTATCACAATTTCAAGCAAAAGAAAGTACTGATATATCAAGTGAGATTATTGAAAAAATATTATTAGAACTAAAAAAAGAACGTATTTTAAATGTTGCTAACATTTCTAATAATAAAATTAGAGAAATTCTTAAAAAATTAAAATTAAATAAATTCTATGAACATATTCCATATATTATTAATAAAATTAATGGTAAACCACCACCCACAATAACAAAAGAAATGGAAGAAAAATTAAGATTTATGTTTAAAGAAATACAAGGACCATTTGAATTACATTGTCCTAAAAATAGAAAAAATTTTTTATCTTATTCATATGTTATTCATAAATTTATTCAATTATTAGATATGGATGAATATTTAATTCATTTTCCATTATTGAAAAGTAGAGAAAAATTATATCAACAAGATAAAATTTGGAGGAATATTTGTAAAGAATTAAAATGGCAATTTATCAATAGTATTTAAATCAACAATTAAATTTCCCAAACTCTGAGAAATCATCTTCATTAAAAGGTTCTAAATAACTTGAATTATTTAAATTTAATTTTAAATCGTCAAATTGTGTTTTTTTTTTTTCTTTAATAACATTTTTTTTACACATATTTTCCCATGGTTTTACTGGCATATTTTCAGAATCCTCTTCGTCTATTTCACCTTCTTCGTCTATTTCACCTTCTTCATCTATTTCATCATTTTCCGTATCACTTATTTCATCACCAATCATATTTGTATTTTCAATATCATCTAAAATAACTCTTTTATTATTATTTGTTTTTTTATTATTTTTCTCTTCATCCATTAATCTCATTATAAATGTATTATTTTCCTGCTGATTTAATTCAACATCATCTTTATCCGGGCGTATAAGTATGTTTCCAAAATTATTTGCATTTTTGTCTTTCATATTTATATTATTAACCTTCATACTGTCTAACTCATTTGATATAGCATCTATTTTTGCTTGTTCATTTTTTATTTCATTATTTATATTATTTATATTAGTTCCTTCAACCCCACCATATAATTTTTTTTTATTAAAATTAACTATAGTATTTAATTTATTATTACATAATAAATACACAATAATAAATAATAAAAAACAAATTATTATTATACACATATTTAATTTACTCATTATATTATAATATATTATAATATAATATAATAATATAACATTTTACAACTTAATTTTTAATATTTGAAACTCTATACACGGTTTTTATTTAATATTTAATATATTATATTATTATAATGAGTAATATTCAATTAAAAAAATTTGATATGTCCTCGATTAAACCCGATAAAGTTATAGTATTGATTGGGAAACGTGAAACAGGAAAATCATTCTTATGTAAAGATTTACTTTATTATCATAAAAATATTCCAGTTGGTACAGTTATATCTGCTACAGAAAGTGCCAATTGTTTCTATGGTAATATTATCCCCAGTATCTTTATTCATGATGAATATACTCCTGAAACCATTCATAATGTTTTAAAAAGACAAAAAACCGTAAAAAAACATATGCAAACCGAATTAACAAAAAATGGACACACTTCTATTAATCCTAATGCGTTTCTTATTTTAGACGATTGTTTATATGATGCTAGTTGGGCAAAAGATAAAAATATTAAAACGTGTTTTATGAATGGTCGTCATTGGCACATTTTATTTATTATTACTATGCAATATCCACTTGGTATTCCACCAAATTTAAGAACTAATATTGATTATGTTTTTATTTTACGAGAAAATATCGTTTCTAATAGAAAACGTATATACGATAATTATGCAGGTATGTTTCCAAGTTTTGAAATTTTTAACCAAGTAATGGACCAATGTACAGAAAATTTTGAATGTTTGGTTATTAATAATAACGCAAAAAGTAATAAGTTAAGTGATCAGGTTTTTTGGTATAAAGCTAATGACCACCCTACATTTAGAATTGGTGCTTCAGCTTTATGGCTTCACCACAAAAAATTTTATAATCCAGAACATGATGATTCAGTTGATTTGCGCCCAACAAAAAAGAATTTTCAAAAAATTAATGTAAAAAAAATGAAAAAATAGCGAAAATGTTAGTGTGAAAAATTATTATATAATAATTATTATATAAAAATTATTATATAACATAATATATGAATATTCTAACTTATCAACTTGATAAAAATTATATAAATAATTTGAATATTCATTTAAATAATTTAAATGATAATTCTACAAGTATTATTTCGGACCTTAATAAATTGGAAGAATTATTAATAGAAATACATACATATAATAATAATGGACTCGATGTTTCAAATATTATAAATTTAATAAATACACATAATAACGATTTAATATTATGTCTTAATGAAGTTTATAATAATATTAAAGAAATTGATAATAAATTTTCACAAGACACTAATGAATTAAATAATAAAACAAATACAATCTTGAAAAAAAATGAAAGTGAAAATGATTCATCGTGTTGCTGTTTCTATTTTAAACTTTAAATTATTTTTATATATCTTCTATTTTACATATCTTCTATTTTACATATATGTCCTTCAATTTTATTCAATAAAAATGTATATATATACCCTATTATATTTTTTTCAATATAATCAGGTATTATTGTATTATTGTGTGCCAATATTTCACTTATTATTATATCCTTGTTATTATTATAATAATTTATAACATCTTTTATATTTTGTTTTATTATTTGTTTTTCTTGATTCGATTTATTATTTTTTTGTATTAAGTCTTCTATAATATTATCATATTCATTTATCTGGTTACATTTATCAATACATTTTTGCTCACATATATCTAATTTATTCTTAACAAATTTTAACTTTTTTCCATTTTCAATACCATCCCATTCAACTTCTTTATTTATGCTTTTTAGTTCTTCCATTTTTTTTTCTGTAATTTCTAATTCTCCTTCTAATTCTATATTATTTTGTTCTAAATTATATATTAAATTTTCATTATTTATTTCATCTGAGTCTTGTTTTGATATTAATGTTTCTATTTTTTTTTCGTTTATTCTATTTGCGTCTTTTTCATTACCCAAAATTACTTCTTTTTTTACTACTTCATTCTCTAAATTTTCTATAGTTTTTTGTAAAATATCTATTTTTGTTTTGTTTGAATCATTAGCTACCTTTAATTTACTATATTTTTCATCTAAATCATTATAATCATTTTTATAATTATTATATATTGAATATATATTTCCCATATACTATTTATTCTAAAAAAATTCTATATCATTTATATAAATCTATATAAATCTATATAAATATATTTTATTATAATTGTAATTTTTCAATATTAATAATTAGAGAACAGTCTTCTGTATTTCCATATTTTAATTTTCTCCTTTCTATATATCCTATAAAATATCCCTTCAATTTATCTATTATGTTTTTTAATTTTCTAATTCTTTTTCTTACAATATATCCGTCCATATATGCCTTAATTTTAAAATTATTATTATTATCTTCTGTGTCAGATAAATTATTATCTTCTGTGTCAGA
>TARA_B110001452_G_scaffold22819_1_pt1 | contig 16530 bp, 15 predicted proteins | sample TARA_B110001452 | Tara Oceans TARA_B110001452 (sample SAMEA4396971) | marine metagenome | biome: Polar Biome; feature: [DCM] deep chlorophyll maximum layer (ENVO:01000326); material: water (ENVO:00002006), including particulate matter (ENVO:01000060) such as... | depth 25 m
TCCTCTTAGGAGTAAAGCTGCTGTCTCGCTGCATTTGCCGAGGAAAATCATGATGGATAATCGCCGCGCGGCCCAGCATAACAAAATCGATCTCAGCAGCCATAGCCTGATTAACTTCTGAGGGGTTACGAAGTTTACCTGCAACACCTAATGCAATATTACCGCGTTCAAGCTCAGTAAAATAAGACAATAACGTGCGACCCTTGAACGCGTCGTCTTCCGGTTCTTTAAAAGAGTCCCACAAGGACATATCAAGAAAATCAATTTTTCCCGCTGCCAATACGTGCCTTGCCACCTCGATAATATCAGGTAGATGCACATCAAAGCGCTCAGGAGAGAGCCTTAGCCCGAGTAAAAAGTCAGGTCGACACCTTGCTCTAACTCCCTCAATAATTTCTGTAATAGGCCGCATTCGATTTTCAATACAGCCTCCGAATTGGTCCTGTCGTTGATTAATCGTGCCGCTGAGGAACTGGGCAAGAATATAGCCATGCGCACCATGAATTTCGACACCATCGAACCCAGCTTTTTCAGCTCTTTCTGCACCACTGATAAAATCTTCTATTAGCTGCTGCACACCTTCAACACTAAGCCCAATAGCTCCAGTATCCTCATGGTCGGACGGACACACAGGGGCCTGCCCAATAAGGTCTGCTGGAGATCGCATACCCGCGTGATGAAGTTGCACCACAGCCAGACTGTCTTCTCGCTTAATGCCAGTTGCCAGCTTGGTAAGCCCCTGAAGATGATCATCAGAAAAAACGCCCAGTTGCCCAGGAAACCCCTGCCCAACAGCCTGTATGTGAGCTGCGCAAGTCATTGTAAGGCCAAACCCACCTTGAGCACGCATGGTTAACCAGCGGTACTCATCATCTGACAGTTTGCCATCCGGATGGCTTTGGGTGTTAGTCAAAGGCGCCAGCATAAAGCGGTTTTTCACGGTCGCACCTGAGCTAAAAGTCAGGGGTTGAAATAGATCTTTCATAATGGGGTCTCAGGTCTAAAGGCGATTGGATTTAATGGGATTTTTGATTGAACACGTCAGTCAGTTCGACTAAGCCTCATTTATAGACCTAGGCTCGATAACAAATCAACTAACCAGAAAAGCTTTTTTCTTTGGCCCTTTTATTATCCTCAAATAGGCATCCAACACACGATGATAGGGCAACGCTTACTCTTGATAATACTTAGTATGGCAACTCAATTAAAGCTTAATATCAAAATGCTTAACTACCGGCTCAGTAATTTTCCAAGTGCCACTGAAACCCGCCTCCACCACAAAGGCGTCTCCAGATGACATAATCGATGGCTCTCCGCCGTCTGGCGTAATTGTGATACTGCCTTCTATGAGATGCACAAACTCGTACTCCGCGTATACTGCATGATAGGTGCCCGGCGTGGCTGTCCAGACGCCAGAAATCATGCTGCCATCATTTGACGTGCGCATAATCCACGTTTTCATGGTTGGCTTCCCTTCAATGACCTTCCAACCATCAAGGTCGTCTGTAATCGGTTCAATATCATGCCGGTTATCAAGCTTAAACAAATAATCCATCTGCGTTGTTCCTGTTAGTGTGATGCTTTACCCTGCGATTGAGTTGAGGATGTAATAGCACGTTATAATTCGTAAAATATCCAGTGCCAACTCAATTGACATTTTTCTCGCCACTTGCCCAAAAAGGCTTGCGTAACTCTGTCTTGAGAATTTTCCCTGCACCAGACAATGGCAATGGTTCACGCTGAAACGTGATTGAGCGCGGGCATTTAAAACCTGCAATCTGTGTTTTGCAATAAGCAATAATATCTTCTTCGGAAGCACTAACTCCCTCGTTAAGAACTACTACCGCATGCACCTGTTCCCCCCATTTCTCACTGGGAATACCAATAGCGGCGCACTGATTAACACCAGGATATTGGTAAATTGCGTTTTCGACTTCCGTTGAATAGACGTTTTCACCCCCCGATATAATCATATCTTTGACTCGATCAACGATAAACAAAAAGCCCTCATCGTCAAGGTAACCACCATCACCGGTATGCAGCCATTGATCCACAATCGCCTTGTCGGTTTGCTCAGGCATATTTCGGTAGCCCTTCATGACATTGGGCCCGCGCAGACAGACCTCTCCTACCTCACCGTTCGCTACTCTGTGATTATTTTCATCGAAAATAGCAAGGTCAGTGCCAGGAATTGCTTGGCCGGCTGATTTTGTTTTACCTGCCAAAGGACCCTCAAAGATGTGACGATTTTTGTCAAGTACCGTGACAATGGGCGAGGCTTCGGTTTGCCCATAAGCCTGATAAAAGCCCGTATTGGGAAGTTCGGCAAGGCTCTTCTTAATTACCGACTCCGGCATAGGGGAAGCGCCATAAGCCACTGCTCGTAACTCCGTCAGATCGAAATTAGCGATGTCAGGGTGGTTAACCAGCATATTGATCATCGTGGGCACCATCAGTAACCTATCTATTTGATAATCTTGAATAGCGCGCATAGTCGCCACTGGCTCAAACCCCGGTAAAAAGTAATTAGTGCCACCCACCGCTAGAGATGTCATACAATAAAAAGCATCCGCTATATGAAACATTGGCGCGACATGCAAAATTTTATCTCCAGACTGGCAATCCATAACAGCGACAGCCTGCAGCGCATTGACCACCAAATTAGTATGAGTAAGCATTACTCCTTTTGATCTGCCTGTGGTTCCTCCGGTGTAAAATAATGCAGCAACATCATCGCCTTGACGCCCTGCATCGGCAACAGGCTCTGCGCTGACTAGATCGCTGTAAGAACCATAGCCATAGGGTATGGTCTCCTCATCAACAAAGATAAAATGTTGTGCGTATTTTAACTGAGGCCGAATATGGTCAATCAGTGCCGTAAAACTGCTGTCGACCAACACAACCTTGGCCTCTGAGTCGTTCAGCCAATAGACCACTTCAGGCCCTGCAAGTCGGGTATTGATCGGCTGAAAAACAGCGCCTGCCCAAGGAACTGCATACATGAATTCAAAGTAACGATCGCTATTTAATGCGAGCATCGCCACGCAATCATCTTGCCCCACTCCCAAAGACTGAAGCCCGCCTGCGAACCTCGCTATTTTCTCATTGAATTGGTTCCAGGTCTGCTGACGATCGCCATTGACCGTCACTACTTGCGACCCTGCCGTCTGGACCATTCGTGTAATAAGTTGCGATGTTGAGAACATAGACTTGCCTGTTTGTTTAAACCTTAAGATAGCCTCAAATACTTTCACCAAAAGTGTCAAAAGACCCTATCATTTACTCACCGTGTATAAATAGATTTGTGCCAATGTAGCAATGCGTGCATAGGTTTACTTCGTATTCCCAACACTCTGCACACAGCAGCGTTGCGCTCTAGTATAGTTATAGCATCCATTTTTTCAATCAGTAACCAACGCATTAGTATTTAAAGCGCAAATAATCCAGTAATACGACGCTAAGTTAACTCCTTCGAGCGATGATATTTAGCGGCTTGATGGGCAAGTAATACGAAATCGAACACAAAAAAAGGAGGCTTGTGAAAGCCTCCTAAAGTTTAGGGTCAGATGTAGCTCATCTGTAACACATCGTTCCGAACCGATGTGTATACTTGTTCAAATGAGCATCAAAACCACCCACATTCAATAACGTGATTGGTCTGATACATTAACATTAGTCCAAAAATTACCTCATATCTAACCAATATTACATTAATTGATCAAGCCTTGCTGTCAGGCCCTGCTGGAGGCTTACAGAGACTTAGTCGCAATCTCATAGATGTCTTTGACCAAACCCGGTTCATCCGCTATTACCTGCAATTCACCACGCATTAACTGACTATGGGGCGCTGCGAACGCTTGCCAGCGTGTCAATGGTGTTACCAGTCGAGCCGCTACTTGCGGATTAGTTTTATTGAGAGACAATATCTGCTCACGCAGAAAGCGATAACCGGCGCCATCAATACTATGGAAGTTTACCAAGTTGGCATTACAAAACCCACCAATAAGGCTACGTACCTTGTTAGGGTTACTCATCGTAAATGCTGAGTGTTGCATTAGCGCCTCAACACGAGCCAATCCGCCAGTTTGACTGTTCATCGCCTGAATCTGTAGCCAAAGGTTCATCACCAGAGCTTCATCACGATATTGTTGCTCAAATGCGGTTAGTGCTTGTGCTGCGTAGTCGGCTGCTGCAGGGCAATTTACCAAGGCGCTCAGAGCAGCCGCTTTATCAGTCATATTGTCTGACTGCTGAAATTGTGACCACGCTAGTTCTGCGCCAGTATCACCCACCAGCATAAGATAGCCAAGTGCCGCATTTTTGAGGCTGCGACGGCCAATTTGATCAGCCTCAGGCTTATACTCAACCGGTGTGTTAAAGGTGCTGTATACAGCCAGTAATTCATTCTTCAACGCGCCTGCCAGAGCCTCACGCACAAACTGTCGCGCATCATGAATCGCCTCTGGATTAATCGTGTCGGTCAACTGATGCATAAGCGCTTCGCCGGGTAGTTGCAACATTAGTGCAACCATTGCTGGGTCTAAAGAATCATCCTTCAGCAACCTAGCAAAAGCATCAATCAAGCTCCCATTTAGAGCGAGTTCATTGCCGTTTAGGCTGTCTTCAGCTAACGCCTGTAAGATCGTCAAACTGAGTGTTTGAGTAGCATCCCAGCGATTAAATCCATCACTGTCATGGGCCATTAAATGCGCCAGTTGTTCATCGCTGTATTGATAATGTAATTTCACTGGCGCAGACAGACCCCGCAGAAGAGATGGCACCGGCTCACTCTTTATGTTGCCAATGACCAGGCTTTGCTCAACATCGGTGAGTTCAAAAACAATTTGTGTTTGCCCGTCGCTGTTCAAAATCTGGTCTTTTCCATCTGCGCCAACCAAGCCCAATCTAATTGGAATTACAAAGGGCATTTTATCAGTTTGACCGGGGGTGTCAGGGCAGCGCTGCTTAAAGTTTAAGGTATAGGTTGCTGCTTGTTCATCAAAGCTGGCGGTAGTCTCAAGAATGGGGGTTCCCGATTGTTTGTACCAACGCCTAAATTGGCTTAAATCTCGTCCACTGGCATCTTCCATGGAGACCACGAAATCTTCAACCGTAGCCGCTTGTCCGTCATGCCGATCAAAATACAAATCACTCCCTCTACGGAAAGTGTCAGCGCCTAGTAGGGTGTGATACATACCCACCACCTCAGCACCCTTTTCATAAATAGTCACAGTATAAAAGTTATTGATCTCCATATAGGACTCAGGTTGCACCGAATGCGCCATAGGACCGCCATCTTCAGCAAACTGGTGGGTGCGTAAAACGGCGACATCTTCAATCCGCTTAACGGTCGGTGAATTCATATCCGAGGAAAACTGGGAATCTCGATATACCGTAAATCCCTCTTTTAAGCTCAACTGAAACCAGTCTCGACAGGTCACGCGATTACCCGACCAGTTGTGGAAATACTCATGGGCTACAATCGCTTCGACACGCTGAAAAGCGGCGTCTGTGCTGGTTTTAGGATTCACCAACACGGCAGATGTATTGAAAATATTAAGTCCTTTATTTTCCATAGCACCCATATTGAAATCATCTACAGCCACTATCATGAAAATATCAAGATCATATTCACGACCATAGACTTCCTCATCCCATCGCATAGATCGCTTCAAAGACAACATGGCATGATCACACTTATCTAGGTCTTTCTCTTCCACAAAGATTTGCAGATGGACGTCACGACCTGAGCTAGTCACAAAGCTATCGTTGACAACACTCAGTGTTCCCGCCACTAGGGCAAACAGATATGCTGGTTTTTTAAAGGGATCGTGCCAGGTAACAAAATGACGACCACCATCGATAATTCCGCGCTCTATCGGATTGCCATTGGAAAGTAAAATTGGATATTGCTGCTGATCACCAATCACTTTGGTGGTAAATTCAGCCATGACATCTGGGCGGTCGAGATAGTAGGTGATATCCCTAAAACCCTCAGCTTCGCACTGAGTACAGTACATAGAGCGAGAGCGATAAAGTCCCATCATGGTGGTGTTTAGGTGAGGCTCAATAAATACCTCAGTGGTGACTACACAGTGAGCTGGAAGATTGAAGATTGTTAATGATTCCGCTTCTCGCAAATAATCTGAGGGCGCCAATAATTCACCATCAACTTTTACCCACTGAAGATCCAGACCGGGGCTTCCATCAAGCACCAAATTATTAGACTCATCATGACTGGCCATATTCCGCGCTAACGTCAATTCCGCAATAACCGACGTTTTTGTTTCACCAAGGTCAAAAGTAAGATTAGTTTTCTCAATCAAAAACACTGCGACTTTATAGTCTTTGAGATAAACCGTTTGTGGTGCTGCATCTTTCATAAAATTCTCTCTAGATTTGTAGATTAGACCTCTGCGCTGAACTCAACGTCGTAGGCGGTATATTTTCGGATATTGATAACACCTGTATCGAGGATCAAGTACTGACCTTTGATACCTTGTAAAACACCTTCTATTTTAGGTTGTTTGTCGAGGTTAAAACTTTTTACTTTTTCTGGAAAATCCTGCACAGGAAAGTCAATATGAAGCGTCTTCTGCTGATCAAGATACTGCATTGCTTGAATACCACATTCCTCTGCTAGCTGTGATAAATCTGTCTGGCACTTGTCCACGAGTTCATCTCTAAACGCCGCTAAATCAATATCTTCATTGTTACCCTTAAGCATTCTTTGCCACTGCGTTTTATCGGCAACATGCTGTCGTAAGCGATCTTCAATGAGTCCCGCTTGACGACGATTTTTTACTCTAAAAATAGGTAACCCTTGGGTCGCCCCTTGATCGACCCAACGTGTGGGCAATTGGTCACCGCGGGTAATACCCACTTTGACGCCCGATGTATTCGATAGATAGACAAAATGATCGGTAAAACAAAACTTCTCACCCCACGCTGAATCACGACATGTTCCTGCATGGAAATGGCACCTCTCCGGACTCATGATACAGGTATCACACTGCGGAAGAGATATGAAACAAGGGTAACAGTAGCCCTGGGCAAAGCTTTTCTTAGAGCGCCGGCCACAGTGAATGCAATGAATGTCACCAAGGTGCTCAATTGAAATAGTGCTTCCTATAAATTGGTTTAGCGGCAATCGATGATCGTCGAGAGGTAACTGATAGTCCACACTGCCATCAGTGCCAACGCTGGTTTCCATTTTCAGTAAATGCCCAGATTGTCGGAAAATCATTAGTTCTTCCAAGATAAAGGCTGTGGCTCGTTAGTATCGGGCGCACAGGGGGTTTTTTTAGGCGGCACGTAGCCAGTTCGCTGGTCTTCCGGTAGCGCTTGCTCATAGGCAATAATAGCCTGCATACACAATTCTTTTTGCTCGCGAGTAAGACTATTTCCGTCGGGCCATTTACCTATCTCTACACCAAGCTTCAGACGTAAATAAATATCTGGAGTGATGCTGTTAAGCAGTTGTTTGAGGTCCATATTTCTCTCATCGGTTTTTTCAACGGAGTCATTATGAGCTCCATGCTTACAAAGACTACCCTGCCCTATTTTTTTAACTTTGCCAATAATCCAAATGACAGACCGAGCAACATTCCACTCAGAAGGCCCCCCAAATGAGCGGCATTGGCAATACCTACACCTAGCAAAAACGTCACCACAGGAGTCATACAAAGCACTAGCCAGCCAATCATAAAGGTGATTATCCCTCTCGGTAGCGTCATTATTGGATGAGGTGCAATACTATTGGCAATCCAAAGATACCCTAACAATGCGTAAACTACACCGGACATCCCCCCGAAGTTCGCCGCTCCTGACCACCAAAACTGGATTGCGTTGGACATTAAACCAGTAACCAGAATGATTAGCATTAGATGAAAGGATCCCATCAATTCCTCAATGCGTGAACCCAGCATCGATAGCCACAGACTGTTAAAAACAAAATGAAGTATTCCAAAGTGCAAAAAGATTGGGGTAATCAATCGCCAATACTCAGCACTATTAAATCCGGCAAAACTAAAATAGCCTAAGGCAGTGCGGTAACTAAAACTAACCAGCATGCCTCCGAGCGCACTCAACACGACAAACAGTGTTACCGCGGGATAACGTTTAGCGAGAACATACCAATTGGGTTGTTGTGACATTGAACCAGGACCGTCCGTTAAAAAACGCTATATCTAATCATCACTTTTCTCTACGTCTAATCGACTTCCCCAGCCCAGTTTTGAACGGCAAACACTATAAAAATTGTTGTCTTGAGGATGAATCAGAAGAATGTCATGTTTATGACGTGCAATAGTAATAATGTCGCCCGGCTCGGTCACAATATCGTTTTGCCCATCACAAGTCAGTACTGGCTGTAATTCATTTCGCGTACTTACTCTGAGTTCCAGCTTTGCACTGCCGTGCAGCGCGATGGGTCTACTACTAAGAGTATGAGGATTTAACGGAACAACCACCATGGCATCTAACTCTGGAAAAAGCAGCGGCCCGCCTGCCGATAAGGCATAGGCCGTTGAACCCGTTGGGGTGGCAACAATCAAGCCATCGGATCGCTGACTATAGACAAACTCACCATCGACATAGAGTTCAAATGTCATCATTCTCGCTGACATTCCTGGATGCAGGGCAATGTCATTTACCGCTGTGCTGCTGCCAATAAGTGCTCCATCACGCATTACGATGGTCTCAAGCATAAAGCGGCGGGTTTGCTTATAATCGCCCATTAGCACTGGCAACACGCGCGCTTCAATTTCATCTGGAGATATGTCCGTCAAAAAGCCTAAACGCCCCCTGTTGATACCTAATAAAGGAATACCAAAAGAAGCCATCTTACGGCTGGCACTGAGCATACTTCCATCACCGCCAACCACAATACCTAGATCAATAGAGTCACAGAAATCTGTAATAGAAAAAACTTTCTCCACCGGCCAATCAACTAGTTTCGCTGTTTGCTGTTCATAGACAACATCACGCCCCTGACTGACAAGAAAAGTCTCTAACCTGTGCAGAGATTCCTTAACTTCAGGTAAATCAAGATTGCCGAGTAAACCAACTCGCTGAAAATGGCCCATACACGCTAGCTCTAATAGTGTTTCCGAAGATTATACAGTCTCGACTCACAATTCTATTACTTTATTGCAAAACAAAGCACCCATCGCGCAGAACCGCTTCGTTCTCTCATGCAATAATTTTTATTATTGAAAAACATATTTTGATGCATAATGCCGGATTACAATGTATCTACGCTACTGAGAGTCTGATATGGCTAATGAAACATCTAAAGGGATAGTTCTTATCGGTATGCCTTGCGCGGGTAAAAGTACCATCGGAGTACTATTGGCAAAGGCCCTAGACATGGAGTTCTTAGATACCGACCACAGCATCGAGCTTTTTCTTGATAGCGATCTGCAAACCTATGTCAATAACAGCGGCTACCAAGCGCTTAGGGACGCGGAGGAAAAAGTGTTACTCAAGGAAAGTGCCTACGGCAAAGTGATCGCCACAGGCGGCAGCGCGGTCTATTCAGAGGTAGGCATGGCACATCTAAAATCTCAAGCCACAGTAATATTTTTAGATCTACCTAAACAACAACTTGAACAAAGAATGACCAACTTTACGACTCGCGGTATTGCCCGTCGACCCAATCAGAGCCTATCCAGTTTATTTGATGAGCGCCGAACTCTGTATTTACGCTATGCTGACCTTCAGGTAGACTGCGCCGATAAATCCATTAGTCAGTTACTAGCAGAGCTACTAACTCTTTCAAGTGGATGTCTTAGCATTTAAACATCGCCAGTTATAACCCTCAATATTATCTCAATACTGTTAGCAGTGACTGCTTCAGATATTCAATGTTGTTGGAATTGACACCGGCTAAATTGATCCGTGTAGAGGATACAATGTAAATGCCGAACTCATTGCGGAGTCGCTCCAATTGCGGCGTGGTGATTCCCAGAAATGAGAACATGCCTTTTTGGCGATTAATATGGCTGAAATCCATGCCGGCATCATTATCTTGGAGGCTATCGCAAAGCAGACCCCGCATCGCTTTAACTCGAAGCCTAACTTCCTCCAATTCTGCCTGCCACTGACTACGCAGTTGCTGGTCCCCCAAAACCATCGAAACCAAAAGTGCTCCGTGGGCCGGCGGCATAGAGTAAATAGAGCGTGCAGTTGACATTGCCTGACTGACCACAACATCTGCCCGCTCAGTATTTTCAGCAATAAACGTAATCGAGCCAGTACGCTCACGATATAGACCAAAGTTTTTTGAGCAAGACGATGCTATTACCAACTCAGGTAAGCGCTCAGCCATCATACGCATTCCATAAGCATCTTCATCTAAACCATCACCCAACCCTTGATAGGCAGTGTCAATAAAGGGGATAAATCCTCTCTCAAGCGCGATATCAGCAATTTCATCCCATTGCGCATGGGTTAGGTCTGCACCCGTAGGGTTATGGCAGCAGCCATGCAGTAAAACCATATCTCCGGCTGGCACACTGCGCAGCGTATCCATCATTGCCTGCGCATTTATTTGGCGGCTACCCATGTCGTAGTAAGGGTACTGATTGATCTCAAATCCAGCACTACCTAATAGGGGAATATGATTTGGCCAAGTTGGGACACCAATCCATAATTTCGATTCTGGCCGAGCTTTGCGCACAACCTCTGCACCTACTCGCAAAGCGCCGGACCCACCTGGCGCCTGAATGCTCTTCACTCGACCCGAATTGAGTATACTGTGTCCCTCACCAAACAGCAGTTCCAGCATACGTTGGTTATATTCTGGATCGCCCGCCATACCTTGATAGGACTTGGTAGTCTCTAGCACCATTAGCCGTGACTCTGCTTCCTTGACAGCCGCCATCACCGGGGTTCTTCCGTGGTCATCTTGATAAACTCCCACTCCAAGATCAATTTTTTCAGAACGGGTGTCGGCCTTAAAAGCAATCATAAGACCAAGAATGGGGTCGATAGAGACGGGCTTCAAATTCTCAAACATGTTGGGTGTCCTGATAGTGTATTTTTAATAAAAAGAGTCTACTACGATTAAAGTAATTTGTTCAGGGGCTATTAATAAATTCAACGACATTCGCATTAAATTCATCTGGCTTTTCAGCATGTAGCCAATGCCCAACACCCGTAATAATCCGAAGTTCACTGCTCGGGAAAAGCTGACCAATGATCGGTTGATGTTTCGTCTGAATATATGCTGAGTTTTCACCCTTTAGGAATAAACTAGGACCCTTGTAAGGCGGCCCCTCTGGCGCTGCTGCTAGCGTGCTGCCATAGTTAGTCGCAATCGCTTGCATGTTTAGCTTTAATGAGTAGTTACCCTCGACATTACGGCCCAAGTTTTTAAGCAGAAAGGCGCGCGTTGAATGCTCAGGCACATGCTTCGCCATTAGTGCATCAGCCTCAGCTCTATTCAGAATAGTTGCCGATGACAACTCTAACAAAGCATCTAGGGTAGCATCTTGGCGAGGATTGTAGGCAACAGGCGATATATCAGCAACCACTAACTTGGCAACGCGGTCAGGATGATTAAGTGCGACTTGCATGGCAATCTTACCACCGAGTGAGTGCCCTACTAACCTAGCATCCGGCAGTCCCAATTCATCCATCAAGTCAACGACGTCATTGGCCATCGATGGGATGTCCATAGTTGGGTCATGTGGTGAATCACCATGATTTCTTAAATCAACACTGATGACTCTGTAATGGTCGGCCAAATATCGCGCCAAATTACCCAGATTTGAGAGGGAGCCAAACATACCATGCATAAGTATCACCGCATGCCCATCCCCCTGCTCAGTATAGTTAAGCTGCATAATCTTCCGAATCCCTTATTGAGTAATGCTGCGATTACGATATTTGTCTTTGTTTTTGCGGCCCTTGGCATATAGCTTTGGTCGCAATAACCGTCGTAACGCTGGGAAAAGGTAGCTTAAGGTGACGAGTCTGCCACTAGCCGCTGGCATAGCTATTTCAGTTTTCTCGCCACACGCAATACTCAGTACGGCATCTGCCACGGCATCTGCGCTACTCATTGGCTGAGAGAACACAATATCTTCAACATTATCAATTTCACTCATGATAAAGCCGGTATCAATAGGACCTGGGGATACTACGCCGACCTTAATATCGGTCTCTTGTAACTCATCCGCAAGCGCGAAGGCAAAGGCTCGCAACCCTGATTTGGTTGCAGAGTATGTCGCCGCTCCTTGTAACGGAGCCATGCCCGCCAGTGAACCCACCATGACGATAGCACCCCCATCGGACTTTTTAATAAAAGGTAGCGCAGCACACGATAGCATTAATGGCGCACGTAAATTAATGTCCACCATCATAGCCACATCCGCTGGCTCAACTTTTTCAATATTGCCACGGCTGTGCATGCCTGCGTTATTGATGAGCACATCAACTCTGCCAAACTCAGCCTCCGCTTTAGTCAGCAGAGCCAGGCATTGATCGGTATTAGACACATCCATTGCAACGGTGAGCACTGAACATTGAGCCGATAGTTCTTCAGCAATGATATCCAGTCCAGCTTGACCTCGAGCACAAAGAACCAAGTTTGCTTTGTGGTTTGCAAATGCTCGTGCGCAGGCTGCTCCAACTCCTGCAGAGGCCCCTGTAATAATGACGGTTTTTCCTTTAAACACACTATTCATCGGCTGTCCTATCTATTTGGTGACGCATTTTAAATGGGCTGTAAGTATACATTTTCTACTATCTGTCTCTAGCTCTTTTTAGCACAACGTTAAGATTTATTTATTAAATCTCGAAGTGCCGACTTGAGTTGAGGAAACCTAAATTCAAAACCTTGAGCGAGTACTTTTGTAGGCAATACTCGTTGGCCTTGCAACAATAACTCGACACCCATTTCGCCAAATAATAATTTCACCATAAATGCTGGCATTGTCAGTACCGCAGGCCTGTGCAAAACAGCGCCAAGTGTCTGGGTAAACTCTCGATTAGTCACTGGATAGGGTGCTGTTGCATTGACCGGTCCAGTCAAATTACTGGTTAAAACACAGTACTTTAATAACTCAACCATGTCATTGATATGAATCCAAGACATGAACTGTTTACCATCACCAATAGGCCCACCTAAACCCAATTTAAAGGGCGTTAGCATCTTAGCCAGCGCACCCTTCTCGCCAAGAACGATTCCAGTACGCACTAAACAAACCCGCGTACCTAACTTTTCGAATTGTAGAGCGCTGGATTCCCACTCATCACAAAGTCTATGAGAAAAACCATCTTTACCACCATCTGATTCATCCACAGCATCTGTACCAGGCCCGTAGTACCCAATTGCAGACCCACTGATAAGAGCATCTGGCGGTGATTGCCGCTGACTAAAAAAATCAAATAACGCATTAGTAAGGTCTCTTCGGCTGGCACAAAATCGTTGTTTGCGTGATTCAGTCCAGCGATTGTTGGCCAAAGGTTCTCCTGCCAAATTAATCACCGTGTCAACTCGTCTATCACCGGGTATTTGCTCAAGCGTAGCTATGACATCAATCGAGTTCGGCAACACTTTCTTGGCGGCTTCAACATTTCGGCTTAGTACTATTATGGACCAACCCAAGTTCTCGGCCTCGCGACAAAAATGCACACCAATAAAGCCACTGCCGCCCGTAATTAGAATTGTTGGCATTTTAAATAATCCTTTCATTGAAGGTCATACTTAGAAGTGATGTCATAATAACCCATATTAAAGACATTCTTTACTTTACCCAAGCGATTCTGAATTGCTAAAATCCGACCTTAGATTGTTTAAATCCCTAATTGTTAAATTAACAACCCAGGCAACAATAATGAGTCTTGCGAACAAAGTTTTAGCGTCAAATAACGATCTTCCCATTCGATCGGACCAGCCAGTGCACAGCGGTAAAGTCCGCTCTGTCTATTGGCTGACCGAAAGTGACAGTAAACGACTAATTAAAGAAAAGAATTACGATGTTGCCGCGGACGCACCTCTAGCAATAATGGTCATTAGTGATCGTATCTCAGCATTCGAATGTATCTGGCGTGGTGAAGGTGATATGCGCGGTATTCCGGGTAAAGGCGCTGCGCTAAATGCTATCTCTAACCACTGGTTCAAATTGTTTCGTGAACAGGGGCTTGCTGACAGCCATATTCTTGATGTTCCTCACCCGCTAGTCTGGCTCGTTCAAAGAGCTAAACCCGTAATGATTGAAGCCATATGTCGGCAGTACATTACCGGTTCCATGTGGCGGTCTTATGAAAAAGGTGAAAGAGACTTCTGTGGCATCGAGTTGGAAAATGGACTGGGACGTGACCAGAAATTGGCGGAGCTGCTAATTACCCCATCTACCAAAGGTATTCTCACCGGCATTCCTGGCGTACCTGAGGTGGATGATGTGAATATTTCACGAGCTGACATAGAACAAAATGCCGCCGCCTTTAAATTTAACAGCAAAGATGATATCGATGAGTATGAAAAGCTTCTGAGAGAAGGTTTTGGAGTTATTAGTGCTGAACTGGCCAAGCTCGATCAAGTTTTTGTCGATACCAAATTCGAATTTGGCTATGTGACAGATAGACAGGGTAACGAAAAACTTATCTACATGGATGAAGTAGGAACTCCTGACTCCTCTCGAATATGGGATGGTGGGAATTATAGAGATGGAAAAGTAGTAGAGAATTCTAAAGAGGGCTTCCGCCAACTGCTCCTGACGCATTTCCCAGAACCTGAGATTCTTTTGGATAAGAATCGTATGGATGAGCGGTACGCATTAGCTAAAGACAATGAGCTTCCCGAAAGCGTAATGATGCAGGTCTCAGACACCTATGTTAGTCTTGCCGAGAAAATAACGGGTAAACCCTTGATCATGTCCGACAATCCAAAGGCGGAGATACTGGCGATATTGGATCGCGACTATGGACTTGTTGACTAAGTGCAGTTTGGTGAACAGTTCAGTTCCTAAAGAATAAATCCATACTAGGCGATCGTAATGACTGAAGAAAATAATTTTAATATAGACTCAAGAAAACTGTTTAATCTTGGGGTTAACTTACTCGTCGCGGGCTTTATTCGACAGAAGCCGGAGGATGCTAAAAAGCTTTTCAAAGAACTTAAACAAGGCGATTTAGTCCACTCTGGTCAGCTCACATCAGAGCAAAATGGAATGGTAATCCCCATCAAATTACAATTAGACCGCAGCGAGTACCGCGGTCAGTTTAACTATCCTAACTTTGAGATTTCAGTCAAAACCATGCTACAGAAATTTGAAACTGAAGTGCGTAAAGACAAGGACCTCAAAGACTTACACACCTTAACCAATGAAGCCACCGGCGGATTACTCTTTAACGTACCTACTGGCGTAAAGATCGGCGAAGACATTAATGTTCTGATGTTGGCGGTTGAGCCGGCCGATGAAGCCTTGATCGTGAAGTTGATGTTCATGAATCCAGAGCAATTTCAGTCCTAGTATAGCCTTAGATTTACATGACCTCCGCCAACTAATTGTGGTGTGTCTTTCGACACATCTAGATACCTGTCCTATACTCAAGTAGGAGGCGTATGATTAATCTACGCGTAACAGACTGAAGTGTACGCAAAAATTTCATCCGCCTGACCTAACAATAAAAATTTAAGGGGTCAGACTATGAGGCGTCATTTTTATACCTGTAGTAATCTCGATGAACTAGAGGATGTCGAAAGAGAATTAGAGCGCAAGGGTATCTCAACACCACATATTCATGTATTAAGTCTAGATGACGCCGCCGTAGCTCAACATGTCCATCTCCACGAGGTTGAAGCGGTGCTAAGAACCGACGTAGTGCATGGCACTGAGATTGGCGCACTAATCGGGTTGGTTATATCTACGAGTATCTTACTCACAGCATATCTAGCCGGTTGGGCAGAGGGTCCGACATGGATTCCTTTTGTCTTTTTATCTATTGTGGCGCTTGGCTTTTGTACATGGGAAGGCGGATTCTTTGGTATTCAAATTAAAAATAAGCGCTTTTCTCACTTTGAATCTGAACTTAAAGCAGGTCAGCATTTATTTTTTGTCGATATTGAATCAGAAAAGGAACAACTTCTGGGAGATGTTATTAGGGCTCACCCACAGTTAATTGCGGCGGGTGAAGGACCCTCGGTACCTCATTGGTTTATTCGTCTGCAAGATCGTTTCAAGCGTTTTGTAAAGGTTATGCCCTAAAGTTATAGAGTGTTATTGGAAAAATAACAAACGGTTAAAGTAAGTGTAACTAGCCTCGCTAGCCATTAAAGCAATTAGCACAAGAATGCATAGTGGTGGCATCAAAATAGCTAATACGAAAGCTACTCGTTCCCATATCATATGCATAAATACAGCTACAATTAACCCAGCTTTTAAGAACATAAACACTAAAATTAGCGTCCAGCGAAGTCCACCCTGAATTTGTATGTAATCTACAAGGTAGGAAAAGCTGCTGAGAACAAATAATAAGCCCCAGACTTTGAAATAGAGACTAATAGGGTGTTCCTGAACT
>TARA_B110001452_G_scaffold260491_1_pt1 | contig 16495 bp, 15 predicted proteins | sample TARA_B110001452 | Tara Oceans TARA_B110001452 (sample SAMEA4396971) | marine metagenome | biome: Polar Biome; feature: [DCM] deep chlorophyll maximum layer (ENVO:01000326); material: water (ENVO:00002006), including particulate matter (ENVO:01000060) such as... | depth 25 m
GCTCTACAAAGTGGACACCTGCGTGTTTGGTCGTGGTGGTACGCCGACTGTATGCACTCAAGACAAAACATATGATGGCACGGGGTGACTGTCGGTCTGTCCATGGCATCCATGCAAATGGAACACTTTTCGTTGCCTGCCGCCCAGGATTGAATCGTATCCTTGAGAGATTCGTCGTAGTTTGTAGTGCCCAAAGTGCTAATGTAAGTGTGTATTGATTTTGTTTCTGTTTGTATTTGCCGCTCTGCGCACGGAAATCCGTAGTGACTTTGGCGGTTCAATAGTGGATGTATCGCAGCTAGACGTAACCACCGTTTGTAATGCAGACGTCGGGTTAGATGATGAACCCCCTGCATAGATGTATCGTGTTCGATACGCTGTCGTATTGATTCGACAAGCTGTTCGTACAGTTCAGGACTTGAATGGTCCAATTCGACGTCAAGGGAAGTTATATCAGGTAGATTTAAACGGACGTGTCGTTTTTGCTGCCACCACGTGCATGTCGTCAAAATATCGCGCAAAAGTGCCGGAGTGGCACAATGTCCGCCTCTGAAGAACATGGTCGACGTCAAGTCGTTGAATGGACTGACGCCAAGAAACGCGAGCATCGACACCACATTCTGCCTACCTTTCGGCCACGGTGTTGCAGACACGCACCACCGCAGCGGCGCATACAAACGGCACACAGCTTTGGCGGTGGCCGAATGAGCGTTGCGCATTTCGTGAGACTCGTCGAGCACGATGCGGCCCCATCGGATAGCGCCGATAGTCGGAACATGCTTTTGAGTCTCGTTCACCACGATGCGGTACGTCGTGACCACTATATCAGCGGCTCGGAGTTCGTCCATGTCATGCGTACGCCGGCTCCCGTGAAACTTATGGACTGAAAGTGACGGGACATGCGTTTCGGCTTCCGTCATCCATACCGACAACATTGTGGTGGGAACCACGACCAGTGTTGGGCCTGGAACCGACTTTTGAGAAGCGACAAGCGCCAAAATTTCCACAGTCTTGCCCATGCCGACGTCTTGGGCCAATAAGCCACCACGCACTGTTGTGTTCGGCGCCGTGAGCGATAAGTGTCCAAATACCGACGAATAGAAACGAAACCCGTTTTCAAACGTGTTTTCTGACCAGCCCCAACTAGATGTCGGCGGGGCACTCCTTTCGCGCTCTATCAACCAGTTCAAACAGCGTTGTTGAAACGGAAACAGGTCAGTCACAAAGGACGGGTCAGGAGTCGTAGCTTCGCGCTCGCTGCCTCTTTTCTTGCTTTGGCGTAGAACTCCGGAGAAGAAATGTTCGTGGACGGGTCCGGAAGCGACTTGTGGGCGTGTCTTTGGAAACATGATAAAGAACAATCTCTGGAACTGCGTGTGCAACCCCGCGTCGTAATTGCGGGGCTTGACGAATGTCATGTCGTGCAACAGTACGTCCAGCGTGAGTGACGTGGAATCCATCGCGACCGGCTTGAATAACACAACCGGAAGACAGTCTTTGCGCCATTTTTTTAGTTCGGTTTGGATGTGTTCCGTTGGGGATTTCCACATTCTCAATTTCGGAAGGAGTCCGGCGCGCACCGACTCCGGAAACAGCGCAGCGGTCTCTGAAATCGGCGAATTGTACAAAAAATTGCTAAAACGGTCGATTAGTACAGAATGGACGTCACAAAGCGCATGGAAATACGTCATCCATTCCACACGAAAGTCATGGATGTCGGTCGTGTAACCACCACGAGGCTTGGGCCGACTCGGTCGGTGCACGTGTTCGCGCGTCAGGGACACAACGGTGCGCCATGTCTCCCAAGCGCCAGGGCTCGCGGCACCGGGCTGTGGTCGCCCGAAGCGAATATATACACCTAGCATTTTAGACAACGCTGGACGTGGTTCCATCGATTCGAGGCCCTCCCAAGACACCTTCAGTGTACCAATGGATCGCCTCCAAGCCGCCCGGGGCACGACAGAAGACGGACACTCGTGGCGGATAGTTAACCACTCAATACGCGAGTCGGACATATGTTCCCACCGACACGGAATGGCGTCCTCACGACGAATGCGAATCAACGCGTGGTCGTGGTCGAAGGCATCCACGGTCCACGTCGCTCCATTGAAACGAACCGAGGACCCCATGTACGTATCTTCAGCCTGACTTGCTTTCAGACGTTTAGGCACATGGCCCATAGTCTCACGCATCATTAGCCAATGACAACCGGCATGTAAATCGTCGCCGAAACGTTCAACCGCCTCGGCTGCAGATGCCCGCTCAAACCCCATTTCGATATAACGTTCCATGGTTTTCTGCTTTGTTGTGTCCTTTTATATGTCGTTCGAATTAAGCGTTACATTTTCACACGACAATTCGGCAGACGTTGTGGAATATAAACATTGTACGGATAAAAATAAACAAACTCTCGTTCGGTTTAAATTAAAAAATTAAAGTTTTGCCATCGTCTCTATTTTTAGCACGGCGTTTCGCGGACGCTATCGCAGCACGGTTTATCCTCTCCGCTGAATTTTCTCCTTTTTCTGTGGCTGCTCCTGCCATACGAGTGAGAATGTATTCGTTCAAAAGGCCCACAAGACCCTCAATGATGTATACGTATCGACTGTCAAGTTTGTACGGGCCAAGACCCACTTTCGTTCCCGGTCCCGAACTCAACAGCTTATTCTTTTTTTGCATCAAATATACTATGAGCCATTGTGCCGCAGCTACGGGGTTACCACCTTCCAACGTGGCAGCGTTGACTCTCTTCGCTATTTTTTCACTGGACACTTGTCTTTTATTTTGAATGTCGTCTACAAGCTGACCCGAGAAGAAATTTTTCTTGTTGACTGGACAATAAGGTTCTGTGCCATAGGTTTCGGTTCCTTTTATAGAATGGCCTTCTTTGTCTTGTAACGAGGGTTGGCGTGTTACTACATATGGCAGGAATCGTATTCTCTTGGGTCCACCAAGTGCGAGTTTCCTGGGCGGTTTGTTTCCACTTGGTTTAGGTTGGTGTTTTCTTTTTTTCGGCGCGCCCGGGGCAGCGAGTGCTGACATTTGTGTACAACCGGAATACATATATAGTGTGGTTTTCTTGAAAACGAAAACACGTATTTAGTGCTGTCGTTTTCAAGAAACCCGTCTATATGGAGGTGCACATCATGCTATTGTCCACAATGACACCCGAAGATACTGCAGCGAATTTGGCCGCACATGAAATCACGCTCGACACGCGCGAAGGCACTATCCAAAAGTTCCGGTGGGTCCGACAAGACAGACCTGTAACCGTGTCTCTTTGGGTAGCATGCGTGCATCCGTTGGTCGAGCATCTCGGGACATCGTTCATACCGCACATGGATGCGTGCGTCTGTTGGTATCACGACCACGACGGACTCTCGTGCATCAAGGTCAAAGCAGCTATGACGTTTTTACAAGGACTGCACGACAATGTGCGGCTAATGGCGACAACGTGGCCGAACAAACACGACAAGCATCATTCGAGAATTCGCCGTCACTACGATGCGCACGGCTTTGAAATACAAAGACTCGTATCGAGCCTAGACACTAATATTGAAGAAATGTTAAAAGTGCATTTAGATATTCAGAAACATTTATAGACCGTCGTCGACACTTTCAAGCCCCAGGACGCCGAACATGACTAGAAAGCCCGGTATTCTGTACACAACCATCGCTGTGGCGAAAGACGCGAAGAACATGCCATAACTTATCGTACAGTATGTGGTCGCGCATCCCCTTTCTCCTTCAAACTGTCTACCAAGACCCGTATCGATCTTGTCACATAAGCCGCGCCATCCCAAAGCGGACCACCCGAACAACGAGAACGATAGAATACCCCAGACGATGTTGAGCCAGAAAATAATGGCTGTTGTGGAGTTTTCACACAATGAATCTGGGCGCGACGATGTCACGCCGGTATGAGCGGCTGTCAACACGGCGTTGAGCGCGAGGACGCCAAAACCGGCCTGACCCAGGCCGGACAGTAGTGAGTCGACGCCAAACGGGGCGCAGTCAGTGAGTTTGTTCGTTTTCGTACAAGGTGGCATGATGGTCCAGCCGAAGGCGGGTTTCCCGGCCGCAATAACACCTTCTGCGTCCATAATGACGAGTTCTACTTGTTTGTCGTCTTCAACTGAACCACAGTAACCCGTAGCAACGCCGTCTTCGGTAGCGTTTACGTGTGGGAAGTTACCGTGACAACCATCTGTCTTAATTTGAAACCCGTTTTTGTCTTTAATTGTCATAAAGTCACCCTCGTTATCGCCTGTTGTTTGTATTTTGAATACCATGTTGGAACCTGGGTAGTTTGCGTAGTCCATGTTGATACCAAACAGGATAAGGGTGGACAGTAACAGGACGGACGCGAGCACGCCAAAGAAACCACGGGCGATGTTTAAGTTCTTACTCGTAGAAAACGCTCTACAGTCGGGACAGCTCATGTTTAAAAAAAAAATGAATCCTTATATACTACCTATGTTTGAACCTCTACGGATCACTATGTTAAGTGTGGTGTTTCGTTGTTTGGTTTGATTTGTCAATACCTGTGTTAACGTACTCATGAAACTCTTTTCCACGAACCAACCGTTGTGCAATGCCCAGTCCAAAATTTGGAACAGTGAATTAATGACAGTGCCACATCCTCGTATGGAGACTGTGTCCGCGTGTTCGTTCGCGGCGATACATTGTATAATTTGCACTGGGTCGTCGTCGCGACGAAGCGTAAATTCAAAATAACTTTTATATGGCGAGACTGTGACGTACAAGCACACTCGCCCATGTTCTGTGGGTTCCACGTTGACGGTCACGCCGTGGTTCAAGCGTCGAAACACATCCACTGCGAACAAAAAAGCAGATTTGTTCGTTTCCATCATTTTATGCACAAACACTTGTCCTTCCGCGAGGACCCTCTCAATGCGATTGACCCAATCTTGTTTCTGCATTTAAGGACTGAGTGCTACATATATACTAAAAACTTTGAAAAGCGCGCTGGATTGATTTACCCGAGGGGTCTAAATGTTGTTTGAAATTTTCGTGCCATTCCGCGGCCGCACCCGTCGAGCACGCAATGGATTTACCGGTGTAAAGTACGGTCTTTTCAGCGGCGGGTTGTGCAAATAGGGTGCGGAACATGCATCTGTACAAAAATGCTTCCTTGGTGGCGGGCGTGTTGTACGGAAAAAGGATGTCTGCTGTCGCAAACGCACTGTCCGATATTTTACGCTCCGCATGTAACATGAGGGAGTCAATCCACGCGCTTCCGACCGCGTCCGAAAACTGGGCTTTGGTCCTATCCACGACACAATCGGGCACGATGCCGCGAAACGCCTCTCGCACAAACCATTTCTCGGGCTTTGCTCCCTCTGGGTGCGTTCCGGACATTTTAAAGGCCGGCGGAAGTTTGTTCATGGCATAGTCGACGACTTGTTGGTCCAGAAATGGTACGCGTGTCTCCACTCCCCAGTCTCCGAGCGTTTTGTTGGCACGTTGACAGTCGTATGCGTGCAGTTGACTCATTTTGTTCTTACACTCTTTGACCATTTCGGCGGTGTTCGGACAGTGGAGATTGTACAAATACCCTGCAAACAGCTCGTCGGAACCTTCGCCGGAGAGCACCATCTTGATGCCGCGTGATTTTAGAACCTTGCCGAGCATCCACATGGGCGTGGACGCGCGCACGGTGGTCAAATCGTACGTTTCGACGGCCTTAATGACATTGTGGAGATGTTCAATGCCCTCCTCGACCGTGTATTCCACGGACACGTGGTGCGTCCCGAGTTCGTCGGCCACGCGTTTGGCAGTGCGGACGTCGGGCGAGTCTTTGAGGCCGATACAAAACGTGTGCACAACCGGATAGTCTGGACGTAACGTCTTCGCGACTTCTACGGCGAGCGTGGCCACGATGGTCGAATCCAGTCCTCCGGAAAGTAAGACGCCCCAAGGAACGTCTCCGTTGAGCCTTTTGGATACGGCTTGTCTCATAATGTCGACGAGACCGTCGGGAGCATTCTGGTTGGCTTCAGGCCAGTCCGAATACGGTTCCGTGTATGGAGTCCAGGACACAGGTTCGCCGATGCGGAATGCAGCGTAACTGCCTGGTGGCACGGTGTGTACGGGCGCCGTTGTGGGCATTGCCGCCAACAACGATGAAAAGACGAGGTCGTCCGACCAGTAAAGTGGCGTGACACCAATCGGGTCCCGCGCTACAATTACTTGCAGCGTTTTGTGATTCCACGCCACAAACGAGAAAATGCCGTCGAGTTGTTTGATGCCTTCTGGTCCGTGTTCGTCCAGTAGTTTTGGAACGAGGAAACAGTCCGTTTCGTCGGTGTCGGCCTGGTAGTTGTATACCTCGCCGTTCATGGTGACCACCCAATCCTTGTACACGATGGGCTGAGGACCAGCTTCGGGGTGCACGATGGAGAGGCGCGTGTGTCCCAGATAGACATGTTCATCTAAATACGAACCAGATTCGTCAGGTCCTCTATTCTTCAAAACATCAAGGGTTGTTGGAGTTGGACCGCTAATCGCAGCTAGAATTCCACACATGATTTATGAAATAAACTGTTTCTAAATATGTAAACTACATCATACTTTTTGGGATTTACACATCTTTGCGTGGTCTTTTGGCGTCGGGTTCGTCACCGGTGTCGTCGGCCACTCTTTTTCCAGTCGCAACTTCTTCATCGCTATACTCATATTCGTCTGTTGCAGCATCGCCGGGCAACATGAGGCAATCTGGGTATCGAATGTCGGTCCGCACGTCTAGGTCTTCGGCAACGAGAAACTCGACAGACTCCCACGGTGTTTGGGATTCTTTGCCTATTTTGGCGGTCCATTTCAATGCAACTTCATCGTCAATGTCGCGCACAATGCTGTACGTGCCTGCAGTACGCGTGGCACATGCGGAGTTGGATGTACCTGTGAAGTAACGCGACTGTTCAGTGTTCGCAAGGACATTTTTGAACTGAATGCCACGCCCGCCGGGTGCGCGGTCGATGACGCGCATCACGTGAAAGTACTGACCACTCAGTGGACATGCTGTGAGAATGCGTTTGTGCGCCGAATACTTGTGAGTCTCGGACGCCAACGTATCAAATACACTATCTGTGCCGTTACAAGCATGGTTAAGAATGTGGGCCACGTGTACAAAGGTGCCCTCACTGTTGATGACACACGAGTCGTATTTCTTGCGGCGTTTTCCTGCGTCGAGAACGGGGAATTTACTGTCGGTCGGGTCGGCGCCCACTGCGGGAACTTTGTATGGCTTGCTTTGAAATGAATGCTTGGTCATTTTGAGCAAAAAGTCTTCGATGTTGTTGGTGGACGTGCGACCCTTTTCGAGAGGAATACGCGAGTTGATTTTTTTGCCAAGTTGGCGCAGTCGTGGTAGTTTGATGTAGTCCATGCATGCGGTGTCGGCAGTATTGAACGGGTTGCCAAACTGCGGATTGGACTTTTCCATGGCCCATACTGTATTCAGAATCTTGTGCTCCACCGGCGAGCGAAACTGGTCGGCGAACAACGACAGCGTGTACAGCACCATTTCTTCAGTGACTTTGAGAAACGGCTCCAGGTCCGGAATCATGCCCTCGTTGAACGGCACTCCGTAATGCTTACCCCCAGGCAAGTTGCACACACGCTCGATGGCCGTCACAATGGCCTGGTTACGCGCAAACAATTTGACACGTTCCCAGTCGCGCGGCCCCGGCCGGATGATAGAGTTTTTCGTCATTTTGGACTTGAAACGTGGAATAAGAATGTTACTGGCCGTGTTGTTCACGTCTTTGATGACGCGTGTCCAGATGGCTTTTTCGACGAGCATGACGCGAAACTGCTCTTCGCGCGCCTCTTCAAACAAACGCTTGCGATGCGCTTTGTCTTCGGCCGACATCATGCGCTCGCCGTTCATGCAGTCGTCAATGTCGCGGCCGCGACGCTGCTGCTGCTCAAAGTTGCCCCAGAAGAAGCGTGTCTGCAGGGCCTCTTCGACGTCTCCTTTGGCGTCGTTGGTGGCGCCCATCCATACGCCGATGCATTCAGACTTGGTGAGGCGCGCGGACCGTTTACCCGTAGATTCGTCCTGGTAAAACGTTTTACAGGTCACGCGTTGCGATGTGAGCTTCTCTTTGAACATGGTTTCCTGTGACGAGTCCGCGTTGGGGTTTTTGGCGGTGCGAAACATGCCCGGTGGCGCCTCGTGACACACAGTGCAAATGTCGTTACGGTTGCCGTCGATGGCGTCGGCCTTGCCAGTCTGATACGTCAGGACTTCGGTCGTGCCCGGAATGGATTCCTCTTCCATGACCAAAAAGAGAAACGACTTGGAGGTGGCACCGTCGCCTGCCTGAAAGCAGTTGAGGTGAAGGCCGAAATCACGCCTGAATGCATCGTACCGTGCGTGATGAATCAGATACATCATACGATGTGCTGTAGAAATGAGATAGTACTGTTCGTAGCCTTCGAAGAGCACGATGGCACGGTTGGCGAAGACCGATAGACTTGGGTCTTTTATCTGGTGGCAAATCACTTGATGCTTGGACTGTTGTTGACGCCACGTCAACATTTTGGACACGACGTCGGAAATGCAGGCGTCGGGGTCCAAGCACTGTGTGGTGAGTGCCTTGACTGCCCAATCCTGGTATGCTTTGTATGCGGGTTCGTACATGCCTGGCACGTGTTCTAGCGGACCGCAATCTTTGGCGTAGCGCACTTTGGCTTGGTAGGCGAGAGACGCGAAGGCTGACCGGTCGGCCATTCCGTCGAGACGCGCGCGTTCAAGGTCTTGTGGCGTACGAATGTCATACTCGGTCTCGCAATTTGGGTCGTACTGGTCGTCTATGGGTTTTGCGGGAATCGCACGTTGGGCTTCCATCCAGACCTGGTGGTCGGGCAGGTACTTTTGGCAGAAAATCTTCGGGTGCAGTTGCGCCGGCGTCAGACGAATCACGTGCTTTTCGGTGGGAAACTCGAGATTGAGGACCGGTTCGTTCGAATTCGCTTGGCCCGTATACGTCACGCGGGACTTGAACGCATCGTCGGCGGACTCTGGAATCTTATCGAGCGCGTTATCGATGGAAAAGACCCACTTGGGGTTGGCCACGTTGTTGCCTTCGGACAGTGGGCGCTTCGGGTTGATGATGGCGTCCATTTGAGACGTGAACCGTTGAGAACCGACGTAGCGGTCGGCGACGGTGCGGACGTACATCTCGACGCCGGACACGCACATCCATTTTTGATAGTTTTGGAGGCCCGACAGTGGGTCGGCTTTGCGCGTGTTAGACTTGCGGTCCATGGAGTCGCGGTGGAGCTGTCCCGACTCGAATAACATCTTGTTCAACGAATTGCCAAATTTGACGTCCTTGTGGTGCGACACGGCGTGCACAATGTAGCCCGCGGCGTTTTCTTTTATGGTGGACGACGGAATCCACTGCAACCAGGCCGACACGTAAGGATAGACGTCCGTGGGCATCTGGTCCAGTGGTAGGTTGGCAGTCTCGTACACCATTTGCAGAAACAATTGCAGATTTATTTCGTCGAAACGGGCTTTAGACTCGGCGTGCCGTACGTCACTGAACTTGGATGCCGCGGGCCGCAACATATCACGCGGAATAAAGAGTGCGACGTAGTCGTGGATGTCAGAAACAATTGTTTTCGAAGTTGGTTTGGCATATTCGTTGTCACCCCACAAAGCTAACGGCTCCATGTGCATACCCTCCATGATGAGATTTTTTATACTTAATTTCAGCAAATATTTGGGAATACACTTATGTCAAACAAAAGTGGGGAATCCAATTTTTTTAGGGGTAGTTTAATATAAAGGATTTTATATTTAATTTAAAATACATGGAATTCACTTTACCAGCTCTTACACAAGAAAGTTTCAGCCGATGGTACAACAAAAAACTCCCTCGCGCCGATACAGTCGACGAAAGGATTGTCTATCCAGGCTGTCGCTTGAACTGCTCGACAAAATCACGCGACTTACGCTCGCAAATTCGACCAGAACATGTGTTCGTGACGCACGAAGTCGACACAAACACTTTTCATCATAAGGTTTTGGGCTCAAATAACGTTTTTATACCTTTGCCAAAACGATTATATTCACACTGTTTTCGCAACATCAATATTCACAGTATACCTACAGACAACAGAATTACAGTCCGTCTCACCGAAAACACATCCGTCGTTCTACCATTTATCCCAGATGACTTTGTTTCCCAGAAACGCACGAAGAGAAGCGTGCAGACGCGTATGCGTAAGCGCGACAACAAGAAGAAACGCAAACGCACATCCGAACCCTCTGAACCATACGAAGGGTGGGTGACACGCGTCGTAACACCGGCCACTGTATCGGGCGCGGACGACGCCATTGACGCCTTTCATCTCATGTCTTATATCCGGGCCGAAATGAAAAACAACGACAACAACTTGGACGTCTGCATTCCCAATCCGTTTGCCGGCGCCAACACCATCGAAGACATCAACGGTAGCGACGAGAAACTGAGAACGCTCACGGTCATCATACAATTCATACATCATTACTTTAGACATGCTATTTAGGTCATGTTACAAGATGACTTTTCCGATAATCGCTGCTCTAGAGCGCGCGTGTGCAAGCAACAACCTTTAATGTCTTTTTCAAAATCTGTTTGGGAACCAAATAGTTGCTGTTCTAAACTTGACAAGGATGCGTGCACTTGTTCTACGGTTGTGTCGCCCAAACTCGGTGTATCTCCAGTAAGAATGTCGTTCAGGTCGTCGCGGATGATATTATGAATGTGTAGGACGCCTTGGAAGTATGATTCGCCTTTTTTTGTCGGAATCGAAGGCGGACAGTGGAACATCATATTGACAAGAGAAAGAGTTTCCTGATACAAAAACTTTGGCGTGTACGTCCTAAAGAGAGACATGGATTGTCATTTGGATTTAACCCTAAATAGTGTGGTCGAATCGAGTATTTAGCATTTAGGCTACACCACAATGTTAGACAAATTGCACGCAGAAACGTGCACTCTTAAAATGCGTCTAGTGGCGCTCGGCATGGCGCTGTCGCCACCAGCCTGTTTACACCAAAACAAACTCAAACAAATGCACACTGATTTCATCGAAATGGCCCAGTGTCTTAACTACAACGGGCCGAAAAAGCTCTTGGACACGACCAAGTATGTGTACGGCAAAGTCACGGGAAAACATTTTTCAATACAAAACATAGAACAACTATCGTCGGCGTCAGCGTCCGTGCATACGTACATGTCGCACTACTTTGACAAGTCGACGAGAGCGCGTTGGAGCCATTGAAGGGATTCACCAACAAAGGGTCCGGCGGTGAGCGCCTGTTCGGCCGCGGTCAAAGGTTGGCCGCGATGCGCCGACAGCATCAGGTCGGCAATCACCCACGCCGGTGCAGTCGACACGTACGCCGGCATCGTTTGGGGGTCTTGACGTACCACGCGAGTGTCCAACGCGTACATTATATATTTTCCCCGTCGCGCGTGGTGCGGCCCGAAAGTGTACGACGTCTCCGAATGATTCACTGTGTGTTCACCTTGGTATCCCTCATACTCTGAGGAAAACATTTTTTGTATATAAATACAGGGGTCTTATATTATTATATGATTAAGTGTATCATTTTATTTTTTATTCTACACTATGTGCGAGGGTTTAATTCACGTGAATGTCGGACACAAAGCACGGAAACGTGGCTCTGTGATTACATGGAGAAACATAACAAGGTATACAGTTCGTGGTCTGAGTTTGTTTATCGCGGGAACATGCTCCGCAACGTACCGAAAGGTCCACATTATGGCCTGACGTCCAAGTCGGACGTCTTTTACCACGAAATGAGTAGCAACACCGCGTTTGCGTTTGGGCACCACAAGTCCTTGGAACGCTCATCGCATTTGCTGCACAAGCACAAGGAAGCGGTACCTGCGCTGTCCCCTATCGACTGGCGCACAACCGGGCGCGTCACATATGTGAAGGATCAGGGTGACTGTGGAGCATGTTTCGCATTCGCGTCGACGGCCGTCCTTGAATTCTGGGAGGGCGAACATCCCAAGTCGTTGTCTGCACAAAACACCATGGACTGTACGTCTGGTACGGACCGACCCAACGTTGGATGCGACGGGGGACTTATGGAATACGTATTCGACTACGCAAAGAAACACCCAATCGTCTTGCGGCAGGATTTCCCATTCAAAGAAAAACAGAATCGATGTCCGCGTCATCATTTGACGTCGAACGTAGCCGTGAAGGACTACCGCGTGCTCATGATAGACGACAACCCCAAGGCAGAACAACAGTTAGAACACTTGTTGCACGAGTATGGTCCAGTGTCCGTGGGCATCGATTCGTCCAAAATGAACAACTATAACGGCGGCATCTTTCCGGCGTCAGAATGCACCAACGACATTGACCACGCGGTGACCATCGTTGGATATACAGAAGACGCGTGGATCATTAAGAATTCATGGGGCAAGTATTGGGGCGAAGAAGGATATCTGAGGCTGGAGAGAGGCAAAAATGCCTGTGGTGTGGCAGAATACATCGTGTACGTCAAGTCGGCCGTGCCCACACACAAGAAAATGTCCACGGTGTGGCACAAGTACGTTTAGCCCCACATGACCCATGTCATAAACAGCGTCCACGTCCCGAGACCCATGGCAAACATGACCAGTTGGCATTTGGTAGTAAAATTTCCTTTAATCTGCCGGATAGATTTTTTCAACTCGGTGCGGTGGTCATCCAGTGTGCGACGCATCTCGCGAAAGTTCTCGTTGGATTGTATCATAATTTCAGAGTTCATCTGAATCACGTGAGCCACCTTGTCGTCCAGCTGTGCCACGCGATTGTCCAACACGTTCACGCCTTTCTCAAGAGTGTTCAAACGGTCGCAAATGAACTTGTCGCTCTTTGCCTGAATCATATATTAAAAAATAGACGAACTTTTATACTTTACTATAGAATAACCAAAAAATTTACTCGACACGTACGCGTTTCGCACCACTGCTCTCGTCGTCGTCGCGCGCACGCTTGTGACTTGCGGCCGGTGCATCGTCGTCCATGCTGTACAGGACGCCTCCTCCGCCGCCAGAAGACTCTGGGTTCGACAGGACCTTGATGCCATGGCGCAGCGAAATGTCGAGTTTGATGCCGAATCCACCGTCGGGCATAAAGTAGAACGATGGCGTGACCACCGGCGAAATATTCGCGCCGCGGTTGAGCGTCAGCTCAGTGGTGACGTCGTTGCCGTCTGCGTCCTGGAGCGGAATCACGTTGGGCGTGTCCTCATTGTCGTAGGGGTACTGACGCGTCGTAATCTTGAGCTGACGGTACTCGTTTTCCTCACGCTTGACCACCGGAGAGTTGAAAATGTCCTCGACCATGGTGCGAAACGTTGATTCGTAACTCTCTCCAGTGTCTGCGCACATTTCACGCGCGTTGTCCTCAATTTCGCCCTTGGCCTTGGTGAGCAAATTCGCGTCATCCAGGCAGTGCTGAATGCCTGCATTGACGAACTTTTCCCAGTAGTCGAACATCGCGACAGACTCGGGGTTGGCCGTATCCTCCTTAAGAGTGCCAGTCAGCTTAGCTGTGGCCGGTGTCACGCCTGAAAACTTGCCCAGCGTGCCCGTCTGGAGGTCGTTCCACTCTAGTTCGGTCGCCATGACACGCGTGGTCAGGCGGCGATTCTCAGTGTCCTTAGAGTTGACATAATACTTGCCGCTGCTGCTGCCCTCGACGGTTTCGAACTTAAAGTCGCGATGGGGCGTGTCAATCACGTCCATGGGGACACCTGAGCCGCCCGGCGTGCCCGTGGAGTACACGATAATGTCAGGCGTCAGCGAGTACGTGATTCCGTACTTGTCCTTGGACATGCACCAAGGGCGCAGCGTGAACACCATACCGAGTAGGGCACCGCTGTAGACCTCGGGTGTCTCCTCCATTTCCACGTAACGGCCGCCTGCCGCCTGCACGTAACGAATGCTGCGGGGATTTCCATCGCGGTTAAACGCCCGACACTTGGGCGCCACAGTCGTCTCGCCATCGCGTGTCTTCAGCGGTACAGTGGCCTGCTTGTGAAAGTTCTCACGTGCCTTGGCCTCCTGCTCTTCGGGCGTCTTCGACTTGTAGTAACGCGCGGCCTTGTTGCGCGCGGCCGTAGCTGCACCACCAATGTCCGCTTCATACATCTGGTCCAGACCAGAGTTGTTGAGCTCTGACAGTCGTGCGAAAAAGTCATCGCGCTCTGCCTGGAACTTTCCAGAACCACCGTCCTTCAACAGAGTCGCGAGAATGTTCGAGGTGGCTGGCGTCTTCGCGAACTTGGAACGGTTGTAGTTGCCGCCCTCCGCGATGTGAGGGTAGCGCGATGCGCACGGCGGTGTCATTAGCTTGTAACCGTAGCCGGCTTCGTTTTGGAAATCGTAAAACGTTTCCTGTTTTCCAGTGGCCTTACTAAGACGCTGGGTCTCGACGAACTTCAGGTCACCCTGAGTGCGAAAGTTGAGAAGTGTGAATTTCGGGAGGGGGTACGTGTTTGCGGCCATCTTTTTTTTTTGCTACTATAATACCATGAGTCATCGGAAAAAAAAATTATTCTATACCTTTTCTAAATATTTTAATTTAACGCCTCCGTGTATATTTCTTCCTCTGCGGGGTCCAATTTGGCCTTGACAGCCTCGTCAAACGCATCAGTATCCTTTTGTTTCTTGCGAAGTTTGTAAATCTTCTTTTCCTCCGCTTCGATTTTTCCGACGAGTTTTTCGACCTTTTTGACTTCTTTTTTGTACTTTAGTTTACTGACAACGTTTCCAGCTGCCTTCGCGGCCCTTTTGCCAGCCCTTTTAGCAGCTTTTTTGGCGGATTTAGCAGCTTTTTTGGCGGATTTGGCGGCACCTTTCAGAGACCATTCGGCATCTTCAAAGGGGCGGACTTCAGTGTATTGGTGGAGATGGTCCTTCTCCGTCTCCACAGGGACGTGTTTAAACGCCGCTAACGGGTGCTGTATTCTGTATTCCGTGGGGCCAGAGTCGTATTCCATGGGTTTGGTTTCAGTCATGGACGTGGCTGTCTTTTGGAGGCGTGACATGTGTCATATGATGTCGGCATTATATACGGTCAAACCGTTGGTACACCATGATGGACAAAAAATACCTATCGAGTGAATTCAACTGCATACGCTATGTTCACATCCGTACCGAGCGTGACCCAAGGCTTCATGTAAATATGGCCTGAAGAACCCCCGGAGCGCACAGAACTCGAAGAGAGTGTCGTCGTTGAGCTGCCCGTTTGTTCTCTTCCGCCAACAAGCACGTCGCACATCAGTAGAACGCGCTGACCGTGAGAATTGCCAGCAGAGTATCCAGCAGCAAAGTCGATATCAGACGTCAAATAGAGTCCCTGACCATACGATTTCCCGTTAGACGTGCCTACATTCTGAAAGCCCGCTTTTTTGGTGACAATGGCGTCCAGGGCGTTCATAGGGCAGCCATGGCTCAAAACAGTAGTGTCAGAGGGCAGACCGCGCTCTCGTTGAATTTGTTGCATGACTTGCAACAGACGGTCACCCTTCATCACTGGTTCAAGATGATACACCTTTTTGGTGCGACAGGTAAGAGATTTTAAATGATTCCGAAAGGCCAGGGGGAGGGTTTTTACGTCCACCACGGGGTATGCCGGACCCAGAATGTTTGGAACTGCCTTACTTTTGAGGGGACGCAGTGTGACGACGCGTTTCACACCAGTCGAGGTGTTGGTTTGTTCCCCTTTATTGGCATGGGTCCAGTCGAGAGTATACGAGTGCGAGCCGTAGGTGTACTTGGCCTGTTTTTGGTAGCAGTACGCTTCGAGAATGGTGTAGCAGACAGACGCATCCATCTCCGTCATATTGCCGTACTCGTCTTTGAAAAAGACGGCCTTGGCACGGGTCTTCTTCAACAGGTCGGGGTACATCACGTACCCTTTGTTAAAGTCCACTCCACCATCTGTTATTAATTTCACCGTGAGAGAAACAATACTCCCGCTACTTTCTTTGTGCAACACTGGCGCACCTACGACGAATCCAACGCGTTTGAGCTGCTCTGGAGTGAACGGTGGAGGCTTGGAAGCCGCGGTCGCAACCTTCTTTGCAGCGCGGCGCTTGGGAGCTGCTTTTGCCGTGGTCGCCACCTTCTTTGCCGCGCGGCGTTTTCTCGCCAGGACTGCGTTCCGTGTCATGGACAGTACAGGGACCCCACATGTCGAGCATTTTTTCGCGGAACAGTGATTGGAGTGTCCGATGGCGCATTTCTTTTGGACTAAACGTGACACGCGCTTTTTTGTAATCACAATGTTCTTTGCATTCGATTGAACCGTATTGATGTGCCTATGGACGGTCCCGAGCGACTTTTTGAGGGGCTTACGGATGGCGATGCATTTGGGCATTGTGTAAAAGCTCAGACCAGGTCAGATTTAATTTAATTTAAATTAAATGTTGGCACCAACAAAAAAA
>TARA_B110001452_G_scaffold74368_1_pt1 | contig 16449 bp, 10 predicted proteins | sample TARA_B110001452 | Tara Oceans TARA_B110001452 (sample SAMEA4396971) | marine metagenome | biome: Polar Biome; feature: [DCM] deep chlorophyll maximum layer (ENVO:01000326); material: water (ENVO:00002006), including particulate matter (ENVO:01000060) such as... | depth 25 m
TTTTCATGATTTAAGCTTAATCAATTTGTAATTGCATTGTCCAGAATTAGTTCGTCTCATTAGTTCAAGTTATGTTAGTCATAGCTGAGTATCTATCCGTTTTACATACTTGATCTCGCTAGCCTCCGCCAAATAAATCAATCGTATGTGAAAAAGTGCAGACCATGCTTAGTTTTAGATCGGATTATCTATTCAAACCCGCCAGAGTCTATGCAGCTATACCCTCATATTTATACTCACTATCGATACAAACACTAAGCTGTAGAGGCATATTTAAATCTGAATGAGTAGTAGTCAGCATCAAATTACTTCTATTAGTGGGACTGTTACGTTGTTAAATTCAGAATGATTTTTATCGCCACAATGATGAGTTGGAGTAGTTTGGCCTATGCTGATCAATCCGCCTAATCAAATGAGCCTGAGGCTTTGAAGATATCATATGCCTATATGGAAGCATGTAATACCGGACATTTTAAAGCTGTCGTAGCCGTATCACATAGATCCGATCAGGTTATGAGAGAATTGAGATTAATTAATGGTATAGCAAATAGCGCAACGTGTATTTTACTGAGTACTGTTTAGAGCCGTTATCAAGCTGACGAACCCAACTAATGTAAAGTCGTCAATCTTATGCTTCTGCATCATTAATAGTAACTGACTAACCTGACACCAGATTTATTGATGCACTCCGACCAATTAGCCACGAGTAATTAACAATCATATTAGGATATAAGGTCAGGTTAACTGAGGATTTTTATCGCCTCATGGACAGTAATTTAATTTGAAGTACCCCAGAAATAAAGATAGACTAATCCATTGTTTTTTATCAATATTATGAAAGTAAATTTGAAATATTATAAGCAGTCTGATGAGCCATATTCCTACATAAGGAGATCATTTAGGTGTTCAAAGTATTTGCATTTTTAAAAAGAAATAGTGAGTTGTTATCACATGATGAATACCGGGCCGGCCACATTGGCTTTCACTGTTGTAATTCTCGACGTCTGACGGGTATTAGAGGTTATATTGTTAATATTTGGGCAAATGAGGGCCTCGCGTCCAAAATAGGGCCTGATTATAAGGATATTATAATTAATGAACCAACGGGCTTTAATGATCTATGGGATGGGTTTCCTCAGGTATATTTTGATGATGCAGCTAGTTGGAAGAAAGCAACGATAATTGAACCAACCCGCGCGACTGAAAACGGTCTGTCAATAGATCCTGATTGGACATTATCGGACAGCGGCTTTCTTTTCGATCCTGTAGACGTATCCCTAAAAGAGTTTAAATCTAACCACCTTAAGGTGGACGAGGAAATAATTATCCCCGTGAACCGACCTGAGAGGAAGGTCACGAAAATAATTCAATTTTTTAAAAAACATGATTTTATGGAGAAGTTAGATTTTCAAAATATTATGTTATCAAGTTATGCTAAAAAACTTTCAAATATGGAAGGTCTTAGGGGCTTAACATTGAATTTTAGAGATCACGACATTGACTCAGCAATTAAGGGATTTTATCCAAAGACTGGGTGGCACTTTTCTAAGCAAGGTAATTATGAAAGGTCACAATTCGCGTCTTTATGGGACGGTGCCTTTGAGATGTACTTTGATAATATCGATGCATTTAAGACCGGTAGGATGAGCTCTTCTCTAAATGAAACACTTACGGCTTTAGATAGAAAATTGTTTTCATCAGCATGGTATGTAGAAGTCGATGAAAACGTCATTATTATGCCTAATCGAGATCCTGCTCCAGACTTCTATTATAGGTAAATATTATGTTTAAGGCATTTGGATTCGTTAAGAGAAACCTGAGTTTGACACATGACGAGTATAGGGCTGCGCACGCCGGTTATCACAACTCGTTTGGTAGACGGTTAAATAATATTCGAGGGTATATCTTAAATGTTAGATCAAATCATGAGCTATCGAGTGCCTATAATGGGTCCTCTGTCTTGGAGAAGATAACAATAGCTGAGCCCGATAATTTTGATGATGCTTGGGATGGCTACGGACAACTCAATTTTGACTCTTATGATGATTATATAAGTGCACGCTCTCCGTCTCTTGATAGAGCAGGCAAGCATGGCCTTGAGTATGATCCAATGGTTGCTAAAGTGGGTAACGATCTTGAATACCTCTATAGCGGTTCCCCATTTCAGTTCTGTGTAGATGAGGCCGTCCAGGTGCCGGTAATTAGACCTGAGAAAAAACTATTCAAATTAGCTCAATTTGTAAAGGCTCCCGCTAATTTATCACCGATTTTGTTCCGATCTTATATCGCAGGTAAGTATTGTTCAGCATTATCTGTTATGCCAGGATTGAGAGGTTTAGTTCTCAATATGAGAACACCACTGGATGTCATGAGCGGGTTTTTCAAGCCAGAATCGGAGGCCTTTACGGATGACGGCATTGTGAGGAGGGAGTTATTTTACTCCACATGGGATGGAATTATTGAATATTGGTTTGATGATGCTAGTGATTTTTTTTCGGGCAGAGCCGATCAAAGCTTGAATCCCTACCTAGCTAAATTGGAATCTGAGTTATTTACTGCCTCCTTTTTCAGAGAGGTAGATGAAACAGTCGCTGTCGTTCCAAATAGAAATCCTCCAGTTGATTTTTATTTCAGGTGAAGCCTGTTTCCGGCAAGTTACTTTTGGTCTTTGAATTACTCATATTTAGATATGTACCCAAAGGGCTCGACAATTATGATCGCTGAAAACTATGACCTACGTAAAGAAGTACTGCAGGCATGTAGAGGGCTAGGCGCATATGGCCTAGGGTCCGGGATAGGGGGGCATGTGTCTGCCAGGTACCCTGGCGAACCCTATTTTTATATAAATATATTCGATCGAACTTTTGAAGAGATGCAGATTGAAGATATTATATTAGTCGATTTTAAAGGTAATGCAGTGAATTCATCTCGATCACCGAGCGTCGGTATTGATTTTCATCATGCCATCTATAATCAACGGCCAGATGTGCAGTCAGTGGTTCATTCTCATGGGTTTTGGATAACGGCGCAAGCCGCGTTCTGTCGACCGCCAAGAATTTTTAACAATGTATCTGCTGTATTTTATGAGCGAACTGTCATTAGTTCAAATGACGATTTTCGCTCAATTGGAGAAGCGATAGGTCATAGCGATATTGCCATCGTGATACCTTGGCATGGTGCAATTACAGTCGGTAGTAATGTTGGTGAGGCCGTGTCAAGACATGTTGTTTTTGATTATACTTCACGCTTAGATGTGACCCTTCCGGCTCATGCTCCTACGATGCCTCATGAGCAGTGCATACATTTTCAGGAAGTCGTAACTAAAGCAGATTACTACAATGAAACATGGGAGCTTATTAAACGTAAGGCTGATGCGACGTAAGAGAGGTTTATTTTTCTGCCAGCGTTTTAATATTTAATAAGCGCTGGGTTGTGGCTTGTTTGCAGAGGTTTTGCGTACAGCGATAAGTATATGTTACGTCAGTATCTCGGCCTCGGCAGACTGACACTACCTTAGGCAAAACCCATGTAAAATCCTTTGCCGTATGGCCGCCACTGATCAGTCTGAAATCAGTAAAATTATGTCTAGATAGGCATCACTCGATAGCTTGCAATTAATCCGTCTTTTAGCTCGATCCATCCAAAGAAGGGTTTTGAGTCGCCCTTGGGTCCAATGACCTGAGCTTGAAAGGCGGCGGAAATGCCATCGGTAATTACTTTTCCTACCTGGTGCGTTATTTTCTCAATCTGCATTTGTGGTATACGCTGTACCAAAAACAGCCTTAACTTATCGCGTCCATGCAGCATGTCCATAGTTTCACTTGAGTGCCCGTGGTGCTCCCATACTTGCGTATGAACCCATTGGACATCTTGATGCATCGCTCGGACCGCTTTGTCAGCATGTCCTGAATCGATATTATCGAAGTACATGCCTTGGATTAAGTCGAATACTTTTTGGTTAGCTTCATCTTTTGAAGTCATCGTACGTAGCCCGCTGTTTAGCCCATTATGTAAACCACAGATTCTTAAATTAAACACTAGACTGGTTGTTGAGTGTTGGCTATCGGGTGGCTCCCAAGCTCAATATAGAACAATTTATCACGCCCAATCAACAGCATTAAGAAAAAAAATCTTCAGGCGGTATTCATCGAGTAAGAAACTTATTAACTGGGATAATGATTAATCTATCTATAAGTGAAACTCAATGAGGTTACTCCACATAAATACGGGGAAGACTGAGTAACAGACTTCCCCGCATGTGGTGCATTAAATTACTAACTCGAGCTTAGAATCTATAGGTGAACACAGCTTCTAATGTACGTCCAAAGTTAGCCTGAGTTTGCCCATCTGCAAGAATTCCTGCATCGGTACCGGTACCAGAACCCGTAGAGGGTACATCTCTTGTAAACAAGTACACATATTCATCGGTGAGATTCTTGCCAATTAGAGCTAGCTCCCAAGTCCCGTCCAAGCTACCTACGCGCACCGACATATCCAGTTGGTGATATGCGTCTTGAATGGCATATGGATGGGCGAACTCGCTATAGCTATAGTCGTCTTTAAACTGAAGATTAATAGTTGTGCCGAGAAGTAAATTTTCGCCGATAGCAGCCTCATACTCAACCCCTAGGTAACCTGAGAAATCCGGCGCTAGCAGTCGATCAGACCCTCCTAGTTGCTGCTGTGGTACTGAAACAACATCGTTAGGGGCTATGGTACATCCATTTGCGGGAGTTTGGCCTGCTATACACGGAGCAATAAAGTCGTCGTAACCTGAGTCGAGGAATAATATCGAGCCATGGAGTGTTAAACCTTCCGTATCTTGTGGTGCATAGACGACATTTATTTCAGCACCTTCTGTCGTGGCAGTGCCGGCATTATAGGTTACGTTTGACCATAGTACAGAGTTAAAGAAATCGACTTGCAGGCCCTCAAATTCATAGGAAAAGATCTCAGCATCTATACTTAGAGATCCATCTGCAAAAAGTCCCTTCACACCGAATTCAAACCCGTCAACTTCCTCTGGCTCAAATGTGAAGTCTGAAACCTTATTTGAAAGAACTGCCAGTATCCCGCTGTTTGAAAAGCCGCCTGACTTCCAACCCTGCTTGTACGCACCATAAACCGATACTGTATCGGTTAGCTGATGTCGGATAGTTACTTCGCCGACCGTATCATCATGTTTCTGATCCGCTTCGATCATACTCACGCTGGCAGGTATCCAAAGACCTAATACCGCCGGATTAACATACGGCTGCTTAAAGTAGGAATCCTTTTCCTCCTCAATATATCGAAGGCCCGCAGTAATCTGAGTCAGGTCAGTAAGATCATAAATAACTTCGCCATACAATGAAGTTGTATCCCCATCGCTCTCTGATAACTTGTCATAAAGCATATGTGTGTAGTCACCCGGGATATAACCCACCTTGGGAGCAGCGGAATTCATAATGCCGCCCGTCATAACACTTTGGGCGAAGAATCTGTCGGTTTCTTGAATATACAGTCCACCAACTAGATTGAGAGGCCCATCAAATTTTGAGTTCATTCTAATTTCGACTGACGTGCTGTCAAAGGAATTCATCTCTGACGCCATAACATTTGGCAATCCACCTGCATCGAAGTCACCAACCCAGTTGGTTTCATTAGAGTGGTCATTCAGATACGCTACGATGTCGAAATTATCTGTAGTATAGTCTGCAATTAGCGTAACATTTGTTGCTTCATAGTCCTCACCTAGCTGGCCTCCGAAATATCCCATCCCGGAATGTGAATCAGCCATTGCCTTTGGGTAGGGATTTTCTGCAATCTTACGATCTGCTTTGCAGTCCTTTTCTGGGAACCCTTGCTGGGCAACACCATTTTGGCCACAATATGTCAGCTCTCTAGCGCCGCTAGGGGAGTTCGTTTCATATTCGCTTTGAGAAACCTTGAGTTTTAGGTTTAGGTTGTCCGATGCCGCCCAGTCTAGCGTTAATCGGGCATATAAACTCTCCTGGCCAGGCCAGTAATCTTCGCTAGGCGCAGGGACAGGAAATGGTCCTCCAGGCGCTCCAGTAGCCACGTCGAATGGATTTATACTCTGTGCCACCGCCTGATTTGTAATCAGACCATCACTCGCATCGGTTACCCTAACGGCCAATCGAGCACCAAAAGTATCACTTATCGGGCCCGATAGAATACCTTCGAAGGCGGACCTTTGCTCTTTCATTTCATAGCCAAACTTAGTGATACCTTCAAATTCTTCAGTCGGATCGTTGGTCTCAAATGTTATTACGCCGGCTGTCGCATTCTTGCCGAAGTACAGTGCCTGGGGGCCCTTTAATATAGCGATCTGCTTAACATCAAACGTTCCCTCGTTAATCACCCTGCCATTTTCATAGTAAACACCATCCATAATAGTGGACACGGATTGGGCAATACCGATGCTGTTTCCGTTAGATGCGATTCCACGCATACTAATAACGGCGCCGCTACCTGATACGGATCTAATTATATCCAATCCAGGGGTAGTAGAGGCTATGTCTTCAAACGTTGTTATGCTGAGATTATTCATACGCTCTTCGCTGACTACAGTAATTGCAGCAGGGATATCCCTAACGGTCTCCTCGACACCGCGCGCGGTAACAATAACCTCCTCTAAGATATTATTACTTTGTGACTGCGCAACCTGAGCGCCCGAAACGAACATGAGTAGGATGATTCCTTTACTACACTTGGATACCGAATTATTAATAATATCTAATATCTTCACGGTTACTTACCCCTTATAGTTGATGAGATGTCGTTGCATTATCAAGACTTTTTTTCTAATTCTACATGATTGAAAAATTTGAATTATATTCAAGACTGGTAGCTTAACCTATTTTCTGCTGCAAAGTTAGTCATTTTACGACAAAATATTGACTTTATATGACAAGTTGATTGCGACCATCTCAGGCCGAATTATCTATTCGATCGCAGGCCAACTGCCGCATTGATACATGACTGACCTATCAGGACCTGTCACCACATGGACTTAATACTTCCTAAACCAAAAAACGGCACCCTAGGGTGCCGTTTTTTTATTACAGAGAGGACTGCCCACTATCCCGGGCGAGCTTGTCTCTTACATCTCGTAACGAAGCTCTAGCTGCAGAGTACGGCCAGGCTTAATATAAGCATAACGATCGCCCACATAACCATTCGCTGTACCAGTACCGCCACCTGTAGAAGGTCCGTCTTGGCTAAAGGTCTTAATGTACTCATCGCTCAAGTTCTTACCAATTAATGCTACTGACCAGCCGCTATCTGAGCGAAGACGCAGAACCGCATCGATATTGGTATAGCTTTCCTGAATAACCGTCGGCATATAATCACTCAGCCCGTAGTCACCGCGATAAAGAAGGTTAACGCCAGAGATTAACTGCATACCAGCACCAACATCTACCGTGTAATCAAGACCAAAGTTGCCTTTGTTCTTAGGCGCTAAGGCCTTGGCATTGCCGCCCAGTTCCTGTGACTTAATGGCCTTGTCTAGGTTTAGATTACAACCCTGGGACAATGTTTGTCCGCCATAACAGGGTCCTACAAACGCCTTGTACTCAGATTTATTATAACCTATAGAACCGGTCATTCTTAAACCTTCAACAAGCTCTGGGTAGAACGTAAACTGCGCTTCCCAGCCTGTTGACTCAGTTTTTTCGGCGTTCAGAGTCACATAAGCAAACGTCGCGTTGTTAAAGAAGTTTAGCTGAAGATCTTCGTATTCATAGAAATAGGCATCCATTTCTAGCTGTAATCTACCATCCATTAACTCAGTCTTCACGCCACCTTCAAAACCGCTGACAGTCTCGGGTTCGTAGGTAATATCGCCTAGTGGATCAGCATTTAGAGTACTATCAATGGCGCCATTATCGAACCCGCCTGCTTTAAATCCTTCACGGTAAGACACATAGTAAGTTAGCGCATCTGTAGGCTGATAGCGGAATGTCACTTCAGGCACAAAATCGTTGTAAGACTGCTTCTTAGCTAGCATACGTCCCTTGACGAATAGACCGGTCCAGTTAGGATTGACATAGGGCTGAATGAAATAGGAGTCCTTCTCTTCTTTGATATAACGCCCACCAGCTGTCAACTGCATAGTGTCGTTAATTTCCCAAATCCACTCACCGTAGACTGACCAAGAATCACCCTGAGTCTCAGACAGCTTGTCATAGGCCATAAACTTGTACATGTCGATGGCAGCGGATTCCTCTGCACCGGCAAAAATAACTTCCTGCCTAAACTTACGCTCGGTTTCCTGAATATAGGCACCTAAGGCCCAGTTGTGAGCACCGTCACTCTTTGAAACTAGCTTCAGATCAAAGGAGGTGTTCTCAAACTCATTCTTCTCCCCCGCAAAACAACCGGCATTACCGGCATAGTAACAATCGATAACCCAGTTAACTTCCTGTTCGTGGTAGTTAGCAATGGCCTGCAGGGAAAATGCGTCGAATTCCATTTTCAGGTCAGCGGTATAAATAGACGACTCATACTTTTCGCCAACATCACCGCCAAACGCACCCACCAGTGGTGTTACAGCAACTAGATCCTCGGGCGTTCTGTTGTAGGGACGCTTTCGATCTGTATTACATTCGGCAACCGCAGCAGCTGGCGTTGGAGCACCTGTAAAGTTGACATGGGGACTGCCATTGAGTGCCTGACAACTAAACACCTCGTTCATCGACTGAATATCACTCTCTGAACCCGAGGCTTTTAATGTCAATACGGTGTCATCGCCAAGGTCACCCTTCAACGTCAAGCGGTATGCATCTCGCTCCTCGGCAGGCATGTCCGACGTCGACGGAGCACTAATGCCGTGAGCGCTAGCTGCACCTGTGGTTGCATCTACGGTGTTATAGGTAGCTGCCTGAGCCGTGTTGGTCACCCAGCCCTCGTCCATAGCGACAGTTTCAATCGCTAGGCGAGCGCCCCAGTTATCTGAGATCGGTCCCGAGATAATAAATTCGCCGGTAGTCTGTCCATATTCAAACTCCTCCGCCAACTTGGCAGACAGTTCAAACTCTTCACCCGGATCGTTAGTCGTTACCACGATGGCACCAGAGGTCGCATTTTTACCGAAGTACAGTGCCTGAGGTCCCTTTAATATGGCAATCTGGCTAGCATCAAACAAGCCTTCATTAACTACCCTAGCCTGAGGGAAATAGACGCCGTCGATCATGACCGCTGACGAAGATTCAATACCGATAGTATTTGGGCTGGAGGAAATACCTCGAATGGATATTTGTACACCAGCACCACTGTTAATCCGGTTGATATCGACTGCTGATGACGAATTCGCAATATCATCAAGTGTCGTTGATCCATAGGATTTCAGGTCTTCTTCACTAAACGCTGTGATCGATAACGGAATATCTCTTATCGATTCATCTTTAGCTCGCGCCGTGACAACGATCTCTTCTATGCTCATGGATGGTCGGTCACTGCCTTGGGCGGAGATAGAACCCGCACCAAAAGCCAATGAAAGACCCAGTAAATTAATCAAATGTTTTTGCATTATTAAAACCCCTTTTTTTATCTTGCATGATTGAAAGCACACTTCAAAAAATTGAATTATATTCAACAATCCGATGTTAACCTATTTCCTGCCTTAAAACCGATAAAATTTGGGTGCTTTTATGCTCTGTTAAATTTGCATAAAATAAATCTCAGTCCAAGGCCACCTGACCGGAATCTTTTTATACACCATACAAAGCGCACTAAAATGGGTAAATCACATAACTGCTCCGTTAAAAGGGCGAGTCTTAGCTAGTCTTTAATCTATAATCCTGATACTGTGTTTATATACAGTATCAGCGGCAGCGCCACTATGGATTATGCAGAACTTCATTGCGTCAGTAACTTCACGTTTCTGCGCGGGGCCTCCCATCCCCAAGAATTAGTACAGGCTGCATTCGAACTGGGATACAAGGCCTTGGCTATTACCGATGAGTGCTCATTAGCCGGCGTCGTTAAAGCCCATGTGGCCGCACACAACTGCGGTTTACCACTAATTATTGGCAGTGAATTTCAGCTCGACTCCCAGCGCCTTATTGCTCTGGTCACCAACAGACAGGCTTATGCCGAACTCTCAGCACTGATTACCTTAGCGCGCCGACGCAGCAGTAAAGGCGAGTATCGTCTGGAGTGGCATGATCTGAGTAACAACCTTCGTCATGCCTTACTAATTTGGCTACCCAGCGGGGATCTTGATCGGGACCATGAGGTCGGTGAGAAACTCTGCCAATGGTTTGATAATCGACTCTGGATTGGTGTAGAACACCTATTGGATGGCAACGAGGCTGACCAGTATTACTACTACCGCAATTTGGGCGCACTGTGGCAAGTGCCTCTAGTCGCCTGTGGTGATGTGCATATGCACCGTAAAGAACGACAGGCGCTACAGGACACATTAACCGCTATACGCCACAATTGCTCCGTTATGGCTCTGGGCGAGCGCCGCTTTCCCAATGCTGAGCGACGCCTGCGCAGTTTGCCCCATTTAGAAAAACTCTACCCAGCGGCCCTGCTGACAGAAACTGTCACCATTGCTAAGCGCTGTCAGTTCTCGCTGGCAGAATTGTGCTACGAATACCCAGATGAAGTGGTGCCTGAACATTTAACCCCAGCCGAGCAGTTGCGCTTTTTAACCGACAGCGGCGCAGCAAAACGCTGGCCAGAGGGTTTATCAAGTTCGGTACGCAAGCAGATTGACTATGAACTCAAGGTAATCAATGAACTTGAATACGCCTGCTACTTTTTAACCGTTCACGACCTAGTAGCCTTTGCTCGCGACCGTAATATTCTCTGTCAGGGCCGAGGCTCAGCCGCTAACTCCGTGGTCTGTTACTGCTTATTTATCACCGAGGTTTCGCCCGACCAGGTATCCCTACTCTTTGAGCGCTTTATCTCCAAGGAGCGCAATGAGCCACCCGATATAGATGTAGATTTTGAGCACGAGCGCCGTGAAGAGGTGATTCAATATATTTACAAACGCTACAGCCGCGAGCGCGCCGCACTGGCCGCAACCGTCATTACCTACAGACCTCGCAGCGCTGTGCGCGACGTAGGAAAAGCACTAGGCCTAGACCCTCTGTTTATAGAACAGCTAAGCCAGTCCCTGTCCTGGTGGGACCACCGCAGCGATCTGCAACGACAGTTCGAGCAGTCTGGCAGCCACGGCGATCTCGCTAAGCAGCCTGCAGCCCAGTACTCTATGGTCGAGCATTTCCATCGCCTGCTACAGGAAATTCAAGGCTTTCCCCGCCACCTCTCCCAGCATGTGGGAGGCTTTATTATCACCCGCAGTCCTATCAGTACCCTGGTGCCAGTAGAAAATGCCAGCATGCCAAATCGCACAGTCATTCAGTGGGACAAAGAAGATATCGAAGCCCTAGGCTTGTTAAAAATCGACATACTGGCGCTGGGTATGCTGACCGCCATCCATCGCTGCTTTGATCTTGTCCGCGACCATCAGGGTATTGATCTCAGTATGCAGTCTATCCCTAAAGAGGACAGTGCTACCTACCAGATGCTTTGTGATGCCGACAGCGTTGGCGTATTTCAGATTGAGTCCCGCGCACAGATGGCTATGCTACCCAGACTCAAACCTCGCTGCTTTTACGACCTAGTCATTGAAATCGCAATAGTCCGACCCGGCCCTATTCAGGGCGGAATGGTGCATCCCTATTTAAAACGTCGCCAGGGTTTAGAGGAGATCAGCTACCCACACCCAGATATCAAGGCCGTATTGGAGCGCACGTTAGGTATCCCTGTCTTTCAGGAGCAAGTTATTAGGCTCGCCATGGTCGCGGCAGGCTTTAGTGGTGGCGAAGCCGATCAACTGCGACGCGCGATGGCAAGCTGGGGCAAAAATTCAGAGCGCAATAATGAATTGCTGGGGTTCCAGCAAAAGTTAATTGATGGCATGCTGGCAAGAGGCTATAGCCAAGATTTTGCCGAACGGCTATTTCGCCAGATACAGGGCTTTGGCGTCTATGGCTTTCCCGAATCACACTCCGCCAGTTTCGCTTTATTAGCCTACGTGTCCGCCTGGCTAAAGCGCCATTATCCCGCCGCCTTTTACTGCGCCCTGCTCAATAGCCAGCCCATGGGCTTTTATACACCATCGCAGTTGGTGCAGGATGCCCAGCGACATCAGATAAAAGTCCTTCCTATTGATGTCCTTCACAGCCAATGGGATCATGCCCTGGAGGGCACTACTCATCAGCCGGCTCTGCGACTTGGCTTGCGGTTAATTAAAGGATTTTCGTCGCGTAGCGCTCAGCGTATCACTGACACCGATCGTCAGTTCACCACCATCGCTCAGCTGACTCGCAGTGCCGGCCTCTCACGCGCCGAACTCAGCTTACTCAGCAGCGCTGGTGCTCTAGCCAGTCTGTCAGAAAATCGGCGACAGGCTCAATGGCAGGCACTAGTTATCGACAGCAGTCCCGCACTTTTGCGGCCATCTAATCAAGAGTCTGTCGACCTTCAAACTCCGAGTGAGACCGAAAATCTCTACGCCGATTATAACCACACGGGGCTATCTTTGGGTCGCCATCCAATGGAACTGTTAAGAGAACAGTTTCCTATGTTTCGTCGCTGTAAACGCCATGCCGAGCTAGCTGAATTGGGCCATCGTCGCTTTGTCCGTGTTGCCGGTCTGGTAACGGGTAAGCAGCGGCCAGGCACTGCCTCTGGCGTGGTCTTTTTAACCTTGGAAGACGAGACTGGCAATAGTAACGTGGTGGTCTGGCAAAACGTGCAAAAAAACTGCCGTCAAGCATTATTAAAGGCCCAGCTATTAATCGTAAAAGGCGTGATCGAGACAGACGGAGCCGTGGTGCATGTTATCGCCCAAGAGTTAACTGACTGTTCTGAGCTTCTGTCTCGTATCGACAGTAAAGACAGCCCGGGAGTTGATATAAAATCACGCAACTTTAGGTAATTAACTCTCCGCAATATTCTGACTAGTAAGCGAGTTGAGCCGCCCAGATAACACGGAAGAAATTAAGGCCTCAATGCCATCGCTAGCAGCCTAAACATTGAAGGTAAATGACTCACTCATTGACCGTATTTGACTCGCATTCTTACCACATTGACAATTACACTGTGTGTGGTGAAAAACATATTGACCGTCAGAAGAAAGAGCAAGTTCAATGAAAAATTTCTCTAGTAAAGTCGCGGTCGTCACTGGTGCTGGCTCAGGTATAGGACGCTATCTAGCCATACTGATGGCCAAAAGCGGCGCTAATGTAGCCGCCTGCGAGATCAATAAAACCACGCTCGCAGAGACCGTTGGAATGCTCGCAGACTACCCTATTAAAGTCTCCAGCCATATTCTTGACGTTGCCGATAAGGCCGCGATTGAAGCGTTGCCCCAGCAGGTGATTGCCGAGCATGGCTGTGTTGATCTAGTGTTTAACAATGCCGGAGTTACCGTCGACTCCACCTTCGAGGATATGTCTGAGATCGACTGGGACTGGGTAATGAATATCAACCTGCAAAGCGTGATCAATTCCAGTCGTGCCTTTCTGCCCTATTTAAAACAGCGACCTGAGGCTGCCCTGATCAATACCTCGTCTATTTTTGGCATGATCACTGTCGAACGGCAGTCGGTTTACCATACGGCAAAATTTGCAGTACGCGGCTTTACAGAATGCCTCGTCAAAGAACTCAAAGGTAGCTCTGTTCAGGTGCACTGTGTGCACCCTGGCCATATAGGCACTAATATTGTCAGCAATGCCCGCATCAATAAAAGCGACCAGGCGCAAAACTCACTTGAGCGTTTGATGGGTAAACTTATTGGTGCCGGTAATGATCAGGCGCAGCTGGCTGCGTTCTTTAAAAATAATGGTATGCACCCCAGCCGCGCCGCACAAATTGTGCTGAGTGGGATACTGAAAAATCGCAGCCGTATCTTTGTCGGTACTGATGCCAAGGTGATGGACCTATGCCAGCGACTGACGCCTATGCACTATGAAAATTTGTATCCAGTATTTACCATACCTCTGACCCTTTTGCGCAACAAAAAACCTCTTAAAGGCCTACCCACTCTCGAAAACAGCGCGGCCGTCCAGCCCATAGACCGAGCGGTTAAACAATGATAACAGAACACCGAGACGTCATTATCGTCGGTGCCGGTCTATCGGGCATTGGCGCGGCTTATCATTTGGGAAACAAATGCCCTGACCGCAGCTATCTTTTACTAGAATCACGCCAGGCGATGGGTGGTACCTGGGATCTGTTCCGCTATCCCGGTATTCGCAGCGACAGTGATATGCACACTCTGGGGTACAGCTTTAAACCCTGGGAAAGTAAAAAGGCCATTGCCGATGGCCCGTCTATTCTTCAGTACGTGCGCGAAACTGCGGTGGAAAATGCTATTGAGCAACATATTCGTTATGGCCATCGCTTAATCAGTGCCAGCTGGTGTTCCAAGCAATCGGTTTGGACTCTGGATATCAGGCAAGATAGCACCGATGACGCGGTGCAGATGACCTGTAATTTCCTCTATATGTGTGCTGGCTACTACAGCTATGATCAGCCCCATGACCCTCAGTTTCCCGAGGTAGATGCCTATAAAGGCATCTTTATTCATCCGCAGTTCTGGCCCAAAGATCTCGATTACCAAAACAAGCAGGTGGTGATTATTGGCTCTGGTGCCACGGCCATGACCTTGCTACCCGCCATGACAGACAAAGCCAAGCAGGTCACCATGCTACAGCGCTCGCCCACCTATGTGGTGACCCGCCCCTCTGAAGACGGGTTTGCCAATGGCCTGCGCAAAATATTACCCTCAAGCTGGGCTTATACCATTACGCGAGCCAGAAATGTCCTGTTTCAGGAAGTGCTGTTTAAGCAGTCTCAAGCCTTTCCCAAGATCGCCAAATGGTTTTTTATTCGGCAGGTACGCAAGAAACTCGGCAAGGACTATAATGTCGACAAGCACTTTACCCCCAAGTATTTCCCCTGGGATCAACGCCTCTGTCTGGTGCCCGATGAAGATATGTTTAAGGCCATTAACAGCGGTGGCGCTAATATCGTCACCGAGCATATTAAACGCTTTACCGAGACCGGTATTGAACTAGAAACCGGCGAGCATTTGGAAGCAGATATTGTTGTCAGCGCCACTGGTTTACAACTACAGGTGATGGGTGGTGCAACATTTACAGTGGATGGCGAAGCGGTAGATTTCGGCAACCAGATGACCTACAAAGGTTTGATGATTTCTGAGGTGCCTAACATGGTCAATATCTTCGGCTATGTAAATGCCTCCTGGACATTGCGCGCTGACTTGGCTGCCGAATGGGTGTGCCGGGCGCTCAATCACATGAGCAACACCCGGACCACCAAGATGGTGCCGGTGGTGCCAGAGGCATTGAAAGATATGCCAACCAAAGATTGGATTGCTGACTTCCCTGCTGGGTATCTTCAGCGGAGTATGCACCTGCAACCCAAACAGGGTGATCAGGCTCCCTGGGTCAATAGCCAGAATTTTCGTAAGGAGCGGGCACTATTTGGCAAGCCTTTGGCGTCTGATGGGGCATTGCAGTTTAGTGCTGCCGCCGACTCATAGTTCAGTACCTTTGACGGCCTGATACTGAGTATGCATTGATTTTGCTGTAACCGTGTTTCAATATAATGCCAACTTTTGGCACTCAGTTGAGCGCTAGCGATCTTGACCTATGAATAAAAACAAAAGACTCCTCAAATCGGGCAGTAGACTGAGCCACTTAGCCGGCATGGTCGAACCTCAATACACAACCATCTGGGACTGCTGCTGTGACCATGGCCTACTCGGCATGTCCCTGCTCAGGGACCAATGCGCCGACGAAGTAATCTTTGTCGATGTGGTCGAGGACATTTTAGCTACCCTGGCAGCCAGACTAGAGCGCAGCTTCCCCCAAGATCAATATCGCTGGCAAGTTCACTGCAAAGATATCAACAATATCGCCGTACCCGCTGCAGATTCCCAGCTATTTATCATCGCCGGAGTCGGCCCCCATCAGACCATTGAGTTTATCAACAGCTTATCTGCTTCAGCACCTGAGACCGTATTTGACCTGCTGATTTGCGCTGTTCATGGCAGCTATTCTGTGCGAGAGGCGTTGATTGAAAAGGGCTATGGGCTTAAAAATGAGCAGATCATCTTTGAAAATAATCGCTTTTACGAAGCCATTTATGCCTCTAAAAACACCGACAACCCCATTGTAAATACAGGCAGCCAGATGTGGCACTGGTCAGACCCAAGCCATCGGGACTACTGGCACAGGGTGGTTGGCCATTATCGACAAAAAGCCAAATCAGACCCACTGTACTTTCAGCCTATTATTGAATCTTATGAGAGACTGAAGAACCCAATAAAACACATCCACAATTAGTACACTGAACTCCCTGCCCTAACGCCACGAACTAGCGTTCGATAAC
>TARA_B110001452_G_scaffold149161_1_pt1 | contig 16394 bp, 16 predicted proteins | sample TARA_B110001452 | Tara Oceans TARA_B110001452 (sample SAMEA4396971) | marine metagenome | biome: Polar Biome; feature: [DCM] deep chlorophyll maximum layer (ENVO:01000326); material: water (ENVO:00002006), including particulate matter (ENVO:01000060) such as... | depth 25 m
TAGCTCAATTGGCTTGATTTATGCACTGAAAAAAATTTTCATTAATGTTATTGATATAGTATTAAAAAACCCCATTATTAGAAAATATTGGGGTTTTTATTAATTTCAATTGAAATTTAGAATTTTAATTACACACCATATAATATTTTAAAACTATAAAAGTACTTGTTTAAAATTAATTAATTAAAGTTTTTTATTATTAATTATTATTAATTATTATAATCACATATAATTTTAAAATGTTTAATTTGTTAAAAGACATAATAAATCCATTAAATTGGTTAAAATTAATTATAAATCCTAAAAAAATTAAAACAGTATATGAGAGAATAGTTTATTACCCAGGGTTAAAGTTTGGATATACAAAATCAAATCTATATAAGAAAATAGTTATAAAATTTACAATTTTTCTTGCTAAAAGAAATAAAAAATTTACGGAAATATTTTTTTCTGAAAGTCAACCTGTATCGTTTGAAAAAATAAGATATAATTTTGCTAATCACATATTTGATAAAAAAAAATTTGACAGTCTTAAAGATAATGGAATTTTAATTTTAGAAAATATCCTTGATCAGAAAGAACACAAAGCTATTCAGAATGACTTTGAATTAAATTTTGACACAAATTTAGCTGAAGAAATTAATAATATAAAATCTGAAGCAATTTTAATGAAGAGAATAGATAAAAAAATTAATCAAGATTCTTCACTTATTAAAATAAGTAATTTAATTACTAAGGAAATTTATGGATGTTTAGTAAAGCCAAATCATCATTATCTCTATACTCAGGCAATAAATTTACCTGAAAAAAATTTTCCTGGGGACAATATATTTCATGTAGATAGGTTTTTACCAAACTTAAAAATAATTTATTTCCCACACTCTGTAGACAAAGACTCTTCGCCTTTTAAATATGCATTAGGCTCTCATAAAATAAATCAGAAATATCTTAATTTTTTTATAAATAATAAAGAATGGGTATTTGATGAAAGAAACCCTGAATCACAAAAATTTTTAACAAATGCAAAAGAGATACCTGTAAATGAAAACTCCCTTATTGTTGCCCTAACAAATGGATTTCATTCAAGAACACCATTTAGAAAAAAATCTGAGAGGTCTGCGTTATTTTTTACCTATCCTCAATTCAATTTAATTTCACTTTTTTTTCCAAATAATTAAACACCATTATCTTTTGAAAGCTAAATTTTAGAAGTATCTTCAATACTTATAGATTGGTAGTCTGAATTTAAAAATTTGTTAAAAGAAATGTTAAGTGTATTAATTTTTTGATTATTAAGTTTTGTCATACTGTATTTATAAAATTGCTCATTCATCATATTGTCCCATCCACCAATAGATTTTATCATATTTGTAGGGTTGTCAAACAACCACTTTCTATCCTGATATATATGTCTCATATAATAAAATTCTGTGATTTTATCTTTATCTATTTTAATTTTTTTTTTATTGTTTTTAAGATTAGTTAATAAATTTTGGTATTTCAATTTATTTTTAGGGTGCAAATTAAATCTATATGCAATCTGTGGATTATTGTATGAAGCATTAATTACTGGTATTCCTAAAAATGGATATTCAAAACCAACAGAACCATGCTGAGTTAAAACATAATTTATTTTTTCATCTATGATTTGTTTATGTGAATAATCATTAGGTAGAATGACAATTTTTTTATATTTCTTAAGTATATTATTTATAACCTTATTAGAATGAGGCTGATAAAGCTTAAATTTTCCTTCAAAATTTATATGTGTTTTTAAATACCACTCATAATCTGTTTTATCAGATAGATCACCTAAAAATTTCAACCATTCAAAGTTGTCAGTAAACAACAAGTTTCCAAATACATGCGCTGCATCAAATAGATTTCTAGTACAAATTAATATTTTTATTTTATTACTTTTCTTTATAATAGTTTTTTGTTTCTTTGAATGAAATGAAGAATTTTTTGAAATAAGGTGATTATTCTCGCCACCAGATCCAGATACTCTTTTTAGAAGAATTTTTTTAGATTCTCTGAGTGCATTTATTTGTATATTCTTTTTTAGAAGTGAAAACTTTTTTGGATAATCTAAAAAATTAGTTCCAGGAAAATAGTGTTTATTAGTTATTTTACTAATTTCCCTAGAGTTTATCGTATATGCTTTTATTCCTTTTGATATGGCAATTCTTAAGGGTAATCCGTAAGAATAGACTGAGTGAACACCTATAATTGAGTGTACATCATTTTCTTTAAAATAATTATTCCAATAATAAAACAGGTGAACAAAATCCTTTAAAAGAGCAAAAAATCTTCTATCTTTGATGTCTATAGTTGCAACTTTATTAGATTTTAAAAATGTATCATAAATAAGGTCTCCCATTAATACTCCACTCATGTGGATCTTTAAAATATCATTTTTATTTTTTAATTTTTTATAAATTAATTTACTAATTCTTTTTTCTTTTTGTAAATTTTTATTAATAATAGCAGGTCTAATAGTATCTTTAGAGCCTATAGATTTATACACCCCATGATTTTTAAAATTTATGAATTTGCCAAAATTCCATCTAATTTTTTGCAAAAAAGTAGGCTTTAGTGGAGCAGCTAAAATACAATAATTAAAATAACTAATAATATTTAATTTAAATTTTTTTGCTAAAAAATTTGCAAGCAATGATTGACACACATGCGATTCAGCAAATGCATTAAATTCTATCAGGACAGTTTTTTTTGAGGGTTTTAATTTAGAAAATAAATTTTCATTAAATTTTTTATACTTTTGTCTAATTAAAAAATTCCCTATACCTTTTAATATATTCATAAATATAATTTATTTTTTAAGACTAAATAAAAGTTTTGCATATTTGAAATCACTATCATCATTTATGTCAACAGCAGAGTATTTATCAATCTCAACATAGCCAATTTTGGGACTTTTAATATTTTCGTAATTTAAAATGGCATTATTTTTATAAATTGCAAAAGTTCCTGTATCAAAATATGTTTTTTCAAGATCTTGAGATCTATAAAATTTATATTCTGAATCAATAAATTTAATAAAAGATTTCCCTACTTTTTTAAATGCCCTTTGTATCGGGCTAGCATATTCAGAAATTGCAACAATTTGATCATATTTTTTGTTAATTTTTTTTAAGCCTTTTTTTAAATCTTGCACCTTTAAAAGTGGAGCAGTAGGATACAAACAGAATATAAATTTTTCTTTGACTTTTAATTTTAATATTACTTCCTTTAAAACTTCATTAATTGGAGTTTTGTCATTTGAGTTTTTTTTTGATCGTAAATATGGAACTGTAGCACCTAATTTAATTGCTATTTTTGCTATTCTTTTCGAGTCTGTTGAAACTATTACTTGATTAAATATTTTACTCTTTAAAGCCAATTTTATTGAATAGTAAATTAAAGGTTTACCAAAAAATTTTTTAATATTTTTGTTTTTTATTCGTTTACTTCCAGACCTGGCTGGTATTATGCATATATTCATAAAGCTATTTTTTTGTAAATTATATATTTTCTTTAAGTGGCTTATAACTATTATTTAATAAATTTAAGCAATTAATGTAATATTTTTAAAATCTTTTTATATGTTAATCAATAATAAAATTAAATTGATTTGTCTAATACACTAAATTTACCTGCTATCTTTTAAATGAATTTTGTGGATAATATTTTTTTGCTCTCGAGCACTTTGAGCTCTTGGTTCACTTGCAATAAAGGCTTCTTAATTATTTTTGCTATTTCAAACAAATTTCTTTTCCCATTAGAGTAAGCAATTAAATCAAGTCTTGTATTAAATTTATTAAAATTAGCTTTAATTGAGGTGGTTGGGTATAAATTCTTTTTACTAAGGTGAGGTTCACACATAGTTCTACTTTTAGGTATTGGTCCATTTTCAAAGGTATCAATAATATTTTTGAATACATCCAAAGAATCTTGTAGACCTTTTTCTGTTACCAAAGAAAGGTTATCTTTGTTTGTATGGTATTCTGGATATTCTCCAAATTTTGATTTAGAAAATGTACAAAATGGCAAATCAATACCTGGTGAACAATATTGTCTTTCATCTGAGCCTCTGTCTAAAAAGCTAAATTTTTTTAGTGGTTTTAAATTAATAAGTGACGATGATAAAGATATATCAGCAAGATTGTTTCCTGTAGGACTAGAAATATGGCTATAAGACCTTTCATCACCAACGCAGCTAAGGTTATATCCACATATAACATTAGACTTTAAATACTTATGATATCTTGAAAGATAGGCGATTGACCCAATTGTTTCAGACGTTAATAAAAATCTATATGTATAATGATTTTTTTTATACTTCCTTTTAATATACTGCATTATTCCATTTAATAATACTGGCCCAGATAACTCATTATTAGCCATTGATGGGTGGCAAATATATGATGAAAACATAATTTCTTTTTTACTTTGTCCCTTTAAAATTGCATGAGACATATCTAAATGCCCTTTTTTTAAAGTTGAATCTATGAAAACTTTATATTTTCCACCAGGTAAGTTTTTTTTTTGATTTTCTGACAAACAAAAACCCCAATCTTTCTTGTAATAAGACGTTATATATGGAATTGCATTCCGATTTTTTTTATCTATATAAATTTTATTCTTGAATTTATTAAGGTCTATTATTTTATTAAAAGGGTAAGAGTATCCAACGAGATGAAGGTTATTTTTTTTGAATTCAGCAAATTTTTTTTTTGATTTAATATGTTGTATATAAGCATCTTTGACATTCCACTCCAATGGAACAATCCAGTCAAATACTTTTGCCCCTGATTTGAACTTAATATTTTTTAGCTCTGGGTTAATTTTTTTAAAGTATTTAATAGTTAATCTATTGCCCTCACCAGTTATAGATCTATTAAGAGGAAATAAATCTTTAAGCCATTGATACATATTTTTAGATAATTCTTTATAGGTTTTTAATATTAAAGTTATTGTTTACTATAATAGTATTTATATAATATGAAAGAAATTTTTGTTATTTATGAAAAAATAATTATTTTATTTTGATCATAATTTCTAATTCAAAAATGCCTCAATTTTTTTGATTATATAACTTTGTTCTTTTGTTTTTAAGTTAAAATATATAGGCAAACTAATTGTATTTTTAAAATAATATTCAGTATTTTTATAATAAAAATTTTTATTACCATAAATTTTAAATTTATAAATTGGCATATAATGATATTGACAAATAATATTATTATCAAACATATATTTCATGAATCTATTTTTTGATTTTCCAATTTTTTCAAAGTTAATTGATATTAAAAATAAATGGAATGAAGGAGAGTTAGATTTTTTGTATTTAAAAAATTTAATTACATTATGATATTTTTTTAATTTATTTTTATAAACATTAAAGATTTTTTTTCTATGACTTATAAATCTAGTTATTTTTTTTAATTGAGATATTCCTAATGCACAATTTATATCACTTAACCTATAATTTTGACCTGTTTCTTTCACATCATAGAGCCAATGTTTTTTTTTGTCTCTTATGATGCCGTGACTTCTATATCTGGCCATATTGTCATAAAGGTGCTTCTTATTAGTTGTTGCAACCCCTCCTTCACCAGATGTTATTGTTTTTAGGGGATGTAGAGAAAAAGTTGAAATATCTGAATGCTTACATGACCCAACCATATAATTTTTTGTTTTTAATCTATATTTAGCGCCAAGTGCATGGCATGCGTCTTCAATTATGTAACAACTCAATCTTTTTTTGAGTTTATTAAATTCAATAATATTTTCGGGGTATCCACCCATGTACATTGTTAAAATTGCTTTAATCTTTTTTAACCCATTTTTTTTTATGCAATCATCAACTTTTTCTGGGGTCATTTGTCCACTCAGTTCATCTATATCTGCTAAATAGACCTTAGCGTTTAATATTTTAGCAACATTATATGATGCAATGAAATTAACTGCAGGCATTATTATTATATCATTTGTTTTTACATCAATCCCCTTAAAAGCCATATGAATTGCTGAAGTCCCACTATTACATGTTAACGCAAATTTAGATTTAAAAAAATATTTTAAATCTTTTTCAAATTTTTTGACAAATATGCCAGTGGTAATTAATTCACCTTTTAAGGACTTAACTACATGAGCAATATCTTTTTTATCTATATGTTGTCTACCGTATGGTATTTTTTTCATATCATTTTTTATTTTTTAAAAAACCTACATCAATATAATTTATTGGTTCACCAATCTTAATATTTCTTTTAGATTTTTTAGTTATAACTTTTTTATAATAAATTGGTGAAAGGCCATCACTAGGTCTAATTTTTTTTACATTAGTAACTGAAAACTTTTCTCCTTTTTTAATATCTTTTATTGCAAATATTGATCTTCTGAACTTTTTACTTTTATCTTCTGTAGAAGATCTAAAAAATTTTTTTCTACCTAAAATTTTGTGAGTTTCGTCAATATCATTTCTGAATTTTCTAATCATTTTTCCTTTTAACGAAAATTTAATATCTAAACCTTTTTTTTGTCCTTCAAGAGCTATATGTTTTTCTATAACCTCTGCCCCACAGGCAACAGCAGTCATTGCAATCTTGCTATCTAGGGAGTGATCTGAAAGACCAACTTTACATTTAAATTTTTCCTTAAGTATTTTGATATTATTTAAATTAAAATCTGAAATTTTTGATGGATAATTACTGACACAATAAAGTAATGTTACATCTTTACAGCCATATTTTTTAGCAGTCTTATAAGTTAATTCAATTTCTTTTAATGTAGCCATACCAGTTGAAATTATCATTGGTTTTTTTGTTCTAGCTATCTTTTTAATTAAATCAATATCTGTCATTTCAAATGAAGAAACCTTGTAAAGTGGACAATGAAGTTTTTCTAAAAAATCAACTGATGTTTCATCAAATGGAGTGCTAAATATTTTAATTCCTATTTTTCTTGCATAAGAAAAAAGCTTCGAGTGCCAATCTAATGGTGTTTGTGCTTTTTCATATAGTTTCCAAAGATTATAACCCTTCCAGAGACCCCTAGTTATTCTAAAGTATTTTTTGTTAGAATTGATTGTCATTGTATCTGGGGTATAGGTTTGTAATTTAACCGCATCTGCACCATTAATCTTTGCACATCTTATTAATTTTTGTGCTAACGCAAAATTTCCACAGTGATTAGCTGATATTTCAGCTATTAAAAAGGGTTTCTTGAAATTCATAATTACACTTTATAGATACCATGGATTGATATACTAAAATTAAATGATTTTCAAAATAGAAAAATTATCATTAAAACATAGCAAATTTTTATTCAAGTTAAGAAATGACATAGATATAAGAAAAAACTCATACAATACAGACATAATAAAATTCTCCACTCATACTGATTGGTTAAAAAAATTAATAAAAAAAAAAAATATTGGCTATGTCTTTAAATCGAAAACAGGATCTAATATTGGATATGTTAGACTGAATAATAGAAATTCTAAAGATTACGTATCTATAGCATTATCAAATAAATTCAGAAACAAAGGGCTATCAAAAGAAATACTATTGGCAGCAGAAAATAAATTTAAAAGTGAAAATCTTTATTCATTAGTTAATAAAAATAATAAAAAATCTATTTCCTTGTTTCACTCACTTGATTATATTAAAATAAATATTCAAAAAGATTTTATACTGATGAAAAAAAAAGAACCTAAAACTGATTATTATCTATCTATCATTAATCAAATTGAAAAAATAAGAAAAAATAATAATAGTAATTGGATGGGGATATTAAAACTTTGTTTTAAACATTCTCCCAAAGAGGCTGCTAAGTTGATGAGTAATATTTACAAAGATGATAGCAAGATATCCAAGTTATCAAAAAAACTATCAAAATAATTATAGTTTTTTGTGAAAAGATAAATCTGGTTTAGTCTCTAAATATGTATATATATCAGCAGCAAAATATTCTAAGGCAATATTAAAAAAATCTTTCATTTTAAATGACCACATATCCAGTCCAAAATAGCTCTTATAATAATTTAATTTTTTTAATTTCTCCATTTTTTTGAAAAAGTGTTCATTCAGTTTTATTCTTTTTTTAATCATTCTATTTTTAAAAAAAACTGACATGTAAAAATCTTCTTTAGTAATCTTATTTTTTAGGATTATTTTACAGTTAAATTTTTTATTAAATCTGTAAGGAACCCCACAAAGTGTTTCGATATGATGCACAAGTGTTACTGCTCTTGAGGGGTGTATACCAAGATTTAATTGAGTTGTATTCAAATCAAGCATACTGGACCATGGAGATCCATATGCATAAGCATGTTTAGAAACATTATTTAAAATTTTAGCATTTTTTCCTATGGCACTGATTGACCAAAATGGATGTAAACTTCTTGTAGAATTTTTTTGAGTTCTTATAAATTCAGCTAAGGGTCCCATTTGGTGAGAAGGTGTATTTTTTGGATCAAAAGTTAATTTTGTATTGCATAAATTAAAAGACGAGGATGGAGAAAATATTGTGTAGTTTTTACCCATCACTTTTTTTAGTACATCTAATGTAATTTTTAATTTGTCTTTTTTTGGTAACCTTAGATTTGAAATAGCTGTTAAATTTGATGTTATATATATATTTTTAATATTAACTAGTTTTAATTTTTTATAACTTTTTTTAAAATCAGCACTTAATTTTTTTTTAAATAAATTATTTTGCATGTCTACTTAAATAAAATTTAGCTGATATAAATTGATGTGGAGGTATAAATCTTTTATTAGATAAAGAAAAACTTTTTCTTCTTTTCTTGGTAGATAAATAATTATCAATAATTTTATTTGCAAATTTAATTTTATAGCTTTTGTCAGTAGACATTTTTTTTATAAAAAATTTATTATCTTTTTTAAATTTTTTTTGTAAAAATCTTTCATCAAAATTTACTAATGATAACCCTAAATTCAAGTTATTAAATTTATTATAAACATATGAGATGCCCTTATAAAACAATTTAGGGTTATCAATAAGCGGATAAGGTGTTTGTATAAACTTTCTCTTAAATTTAATGCAACTTGATATAATTGGAAATATAATATTCCAGTATTCTTTATGGTAAGGCTCTGGAAAAGGCCATAGTTTGTTACTTAAACAATAATCAAAATGGCCATAGTGCACTCCATAAATAAGTTTATTTTCTTTATCTTCAGAAAGTATTTTTTCTAAATTTTGATAACCTTTTTTACTTTCAATAATTGGTATTAATTTTATTCTTTTTTTTTTAAGATTTAGGGATTTATTGATTTTTAACAGAGAATCATATTCTTCAACTTTAGGAATGAAAATCCCATTAATTTTAAGCTTTCCATTTAAATTTTTTTTTAAAGATAAAATATCTTTTTGATAAAATTTACTTTTAAGACCATTGATTCTTAAAAAAATATTAGGATATTTTATATTTTGTGAGTTTAAATATTTAAAGCCTATTCTGCATTGGTGCTTTAAAAATGAAGTATTTTTTGGACTAAATATATCCTTTGAACTATCTTCAAAATCCAAGATAACATTACAATTTTTTTTTGCCAGCTTATTCAGCAATTTTGGAATTCCCTTGTATCTCACTAAAGATATGTATTGAAAAATATCAAATTTCTTTAACACTAATATATGTTTCTAATTTGCACAACTTAAGTTTAATGCTTAAGTCTATTCATTAATAAAATTTAGTTTTCTTGCTTTAGAAAAAACTTTAACAGGCGTTTTCCAAAATATATTTTGATTATTACCAGTCTTTCTTTGCTTTATTTTATAATTTTTTTCTGAAGTTGGAAAATCAAAAACTACATATAAATACTTTCTTTCCTTATTGCAATTATATTTGGTCACTGAATGATAGGCGAAAGGGGTGTTAAGTGTAATTAAGCATGTATTTCCGGAAGCTTTAATTTTTTTTGCTAGTTTAACTTTAGTTGGGCTTGGAAAAACATCATAAATTTTATTTTCTTTTGATTTCCATAAATTTAAGTTTCCTCCTGTATCTTGCAATATTTCGGGATAATAGAGCATATGAAATTTGTGTTCTCTACGATCGATGTGAGCGCTCTTTAAATATCCCTTTACAGAAGATGAAATTGAACAGGAAAATTTAGTTTTCTTGGAAATAAATTCTTTTTTAACAAACTTATTAATTTCATTTTCAAATTTTTTATTAATGATAATTTCTATTTCTTTAAAAATTGATATAACCTCTTTTAAAGATTTATTTTGTTTCATTATTTCTTTAAAATATTTTGAATTATAAAAAAAGCTTCTTTTTGTATCAGATTTACTTTGTGTAAAAATATCATCTCCTTTCATCTGCTCAAAACTTGGTAAACTCAAGACAAAACTATCCAAAATTTTTTTAGGTAAAAATTCTTTAATTAATAAGCTTGGAAATGGATTGACTTCTAATTTTGATAGTTTAATTTTTTTAATTACATGTTTTAGATTTGAGTTCATTTTAAAATTCTTATGAAATGTCTTTGACTCTTTTTTCTAACATTTGTATACGTTTTTCATCTTCATCTCTTACTCTATGATAATATCGTCTTTTACTTTTAAGCCACAAAAGCTCAAACTTTACTCCAATTGGAAGCCCTTCATTAATATTTTTTATAGCATCTTTGTGAAATACTAATTTACGTGTTTCATATTTATCAATTAATTTTTCTGAATTTAGTTTTTTGATAAATGGAATTGCCTCCGTTGCAATCGCACCTCCTAAAGCTGTCTTTAAATTTTTACTTTTTGCTTTTTGGAAAATTTCACCACAATACTTAAGCATTTCATCACTATTGGAAAACTTTCTGTCAGCCCCTAATGATCCTCCAAAATCCACTCTACCAATTGTTAAGCTAGTCAAGAGTTTAAGTTTTTTCAAACTCAATATTTCATCAAGGTTTTTATAGGCCGTTATAGTTTCAATATTTATTGCAAACTCTATATCTTTTTGGTTATCCTCAGGAACAAATGTATCAATAGCATTTAAAAATTTACTAGCAGCAAATCCTGTTTCAGCCATTGGTGCAATTATACCTTTAACACCTAATGCTAGGGCATTATAAATATCTGTTACTGCCTCTACACCACCAATTTTTAATATAATTGGTAAGTCTAATTTTTCAGCAACATCTTTAAGTCTCATCAATTCTGCCTGTCTACTACCTTCATTTTCGTATTCAGCTTTAATTTCAAAAACACCATATTTTTCTTTTAAAACCTTAAGCAGTTCAATCATTTCGTATTCTAAACTATTCATAATTTGGTTTCTTTAATTTAATAATTATAGACTTTCTTTTATTTTTTATAAAAATTCAAATATTCTTTTTGTTTTTTAGCTATATTCTTACTTTTTGAAAAATTATTTTTAATTAAGTACTCTAAGTATTCAAAATCTTTTTTATTATTTAGGTCTATGGCTTCAAAGTCATCTACTTCATAAAAATAAGGCTTTTTTCCAATTCTGCACTTGTACCTATCAAGGGAATTCTTTTTAATACCATACAAAGATGTTGTTTCAATAATCAGTGGCCTTAAATCTTGGCTTCGGGGCAATTCTTTGGGTATGTAGTTCACAGGCTTGTTCTTGAACCAAAAAAATGTATTGAATTTTTGCGTCGTAAAAATTGAGTCATGACTTTTACTTTCTTTTAAATATGAGATGCAATTATTAATAGTTTTTATTTTTAATAATGGTGAAGTAATTAAGATTTGAAAATAATAATCAGCATCAATCAACTTTCTATGATAATTTAACAGGTGATTACCATTTGCCTTATCTGTTGCTAAAAAAGGTTTTCTTTTAATAAATTTTATTTTTTCTGACTTACAAAATTTCTCAATTTCTTTGCTATCAGAGTCTACGTATATTTCATCAAAATTACATTTTTTTAATTTATTTAATGTAATCTTATAAAGTGGAATACCTTTAATTTTTTTAAAGTTTTTTTTTTTTACTCTTGTGCTATTTTCTTTTATTGGAACTATCACCACAACTTTTTTTTTATTTTGCATAGGCTAAGTATTCTTTTATGAGTTTGGTTACTATTTTTTCATCATTTATATCTTTTACTAACATTTTACCCACACCTTTAGATAAAATTAATTTAAAATTATTCTTCAAGTTTTTTTTATCTTGTTTTAATATTTTTACAAATTTATCATATTTGATATTATTAATCTGTTTTATGTTTACTATCTTTGCTAAGGTTTTTTCTATTTGCTTGAATTCAATGTGTTTCATTAATTTTAGCTTATAAGAAAAAAAGTTTGCTATATTCATACCGTGTGCAACTGCTAAACCATGGGGTATTCTATGGTGGGTTAATTTTTCAATCGCATGACCAAAAGAGTGTCCATAATTTAATATTAACCTTATACCTCTATCAAACTCATCTTTTTCTATGAATTTTTTTTTAATTTTAAGAGATCTAAAAGTTATTTTTTCTAAAACCTCAAGGTTGGTTGGGTTATTAAGAAATTTATTCAAATAATAGTTGAATAATTTCCAGTCTGCTTTTCCTGATATTAGGTAGTAGTGAGCAAGCTCCCCAAGTCCAGACATGACATCTTTTTTTCTTAGCCCTTTTAAGAATGTAGAATATAGGTAGACCTCTTTTGGGGGATAAAAATTACCTAATTGATTTTTTGCTATACCAAAATTTACCGATGTTTTTCCTCCTATGCAACTGTCACCCTGTGATAGTAATGTGGTTGGATAAAAAGACCACGTAACACCTCTAAAAATAATTGAAGCAATAAACCCAGTAATATCCTGGACAATGCCACCACCGATACCAATTAAATTTGAGTTCCTTTTTATTCCCAATAATATTATTCTTTTTATAATTTTTCCTATTTCAAAATAATCTTTGTTTTTTTCAGATGAATTGATTATTACAAATTTTTTATTTAATTTATTTTTTAAAAATAATTTATAGACAGCATTATCAATAATATAGAAATTATTATCACTCTTCAAATTTTTTTGATTAATGTTTTTAATTAATTTAACTGAGTATTGACCAAAATGAGATTTTATAGTTATGGACATTATTATTGGCTTGTATACCCACCATCAATTATTATGTTTTGTCCAGTAATGTAATTATTGAAATCGCTACATAAAAACAAACATAAATTAGCTATCATTTTGGGGTCACCAATTTTTCCTAGCGGAATATCCTTTTTAACTTTATTAATACCTTTTTTTTTTAAAACCTGTCTTGTTAATTTTGTATCAAATACGCCTGGAGATATAGAGTTAACAAGAATATTAAATTTAGCAAGATCAAGAGCTGCAGATTTAGTTAGGCCATTTAATCCAAACTTTGAAGTAGAGTATAGAGATCTCTTTTCTTTACTGACGCTGCCATAAATAGATGAAATATTTATTATTCTTCCAAATTTATTTTTTTTCATTTTTGTAGATATTAATTTAGTTAACCAAATAGGGCCTACAAGGTTTACATTTATAATATTTTCCAAATCATTTTTTTTAATATTATAAATCTCATTAAGAATATTTATTCCGGCATTATTGATTAAATAATCTATCTTATTAATTTTTTTTAATTTTTCTTCAAACAAGAATAAAGATTTTTTATCATTAAAGTTTAATTGAAGAATATCTAATTTTTTGGATTTTTTTTGCTTAATATTTTTGGTTGTTGTGATGATTACTTTAGCATTATAAGAAAGAAATTTTTTTACAATGACTTTACCAAAGTCACCTAGGCCACCTGTGATTAATAGTGTTTTGTTTGCAAGGTTTATATTCATAATTAAAAGATTTGATTAGATATTATTTAAACTTTAAAGCTTTTGATTTAAAGAATAAAATCATATAAAAGTCATAATTTTATAATCAAATCATAAAATTAATTTTATACATAATGAATTCATTGTCAAAAATCATAATTAGTGGACCAAGAACGTCTGGAAAAACAACTTTGTTACATTTACTTGATGGTGATGATAATTTAATAAATTATAATCATGACAAAATTTTGTTGCTATTTAACAAAATATTCATTGAAAATTATAGAGAAGAATTAAAAAAAGACTCGATAAGAAAAAAAAGTATAATTATTAAATCAAGATATTTGAAAACAAGTAAATATCTAAATATTCACAATTTCAAAAAAAAGCTATACGAAATTGGCTATAGCTGGCTAGAAAGTGAGGCATTTTACTCTGAAGCACCTGCTCATTATTCTCTTGAGAGTTTCCATAAAAGTAAAAAGCATAATTTTTTATTTGATTTTGAAAGGTTTGAAAAAAAAATAAAAGATGATTTATTTAATTCAAGTAAAAAAAAATTCTATTTTGAAGAATTGATAGATATATATTTCAAAAGTTATTCAAAAAATTGGAAAAATAAAAAAAAGAATAAAAGAGTCAAAAATATAATATTCAAATCACCAAATGAAATAAATAGTGTAGAAAATTCTTTAAAAGAAATATCTAATTGTAAAACAATATACATAAAAAGAAATTATTTAGGACTATTAAAAAGTAGAGCTTTAGATTTAAAAATACGACAGAATGGTAAGGATATTAATATATATTTTCAAAGAGTATTATTTTCAAAATATTTAGAAAATATAAAAATTAATTATTCTAAAATTGACAAATTAAAAAATAAATTTCCTAAAAGATTATATATTACTTCTTTAGAGAAGATAATTAACAACCGTGTTTCAGAAATGAAAAATATTTTGAATTTTCTAGAACTCAAAGAAAAAACAATATATTTTAAACCCTCATATAATAATTATAAAGTAGATAATGCTCATATAGATAAAATTAATGATGATGATATAAAATTATCAGCAGAAATGAGTAATCTTTTTAATTTAAGAGAAAAAGGTCTTTACTATTACTTAGAAAACCCAAAAGAAATTTCATTAATTAATTTTTTAAAATTTTTATATATTTATTTAAAAAATTTTTTTTAGTTTGGAAGAGTAGAATTTTAATTGTAAATTATTCCATTTACCAAGGGATTCCGCATTTAGATAAAAAAGATGTTGATCAAAATTTTTATCATAAGCGTACAGCCAATTTCTTTTAAAAGAGTCCCTTAAAAATTGTGCATTTGCAGATCTGCCATCAGTTACTATTATTGTGCCAGGAGTTAAAAAATATTCAAATTTAATTATATCACCAACCATAGGCATTAAATCTTTATGATCAGTAGTAAAATTATTAATTTTATTTTTTACTGAAAATAGATTTGGACCATCAAGATATATAAAATCAGGATTGCATAGTGGAAGGTTCTTATATTGAGTACAATATCTGTCATCAATAACATCCATGTAAACATCTGAATAATTCCAATTAATTTTACTTGAAAAATTAACTTTATTTAATTTGTTCTTAAAAAAATTGATCTTTTTCTTAGTTTCACTTAAGTATTTTTTTTTATTTTCCACTACAAAAAGTTCAAAAGGATTATTTCTTCGTAATTCTTTAATTTCTTTGGAATAAAGATTTTTATTTTTACTCAATGAAATTGAAAAAATTAATGAGGACCATCCAGATCCAAACTCAAGTATAGTTGTTCTCTTATTTAAAACTATGAATTGGTATAACCTGTATAAATCCTCTAAAATAGGTGGGTAGGGTGGAAGATTCTTAGAAACAATTTCATTTACACGCAAAATTTTACTCGACTTTGAAAGATCAACTAATTCTTTCATTTTTTTATCAATAAAAAATTTTTCAATCTTTTCATGACTTATTTTGGGTGGTATCTTAATTTTATTGTAAATTTTATTCGACACTATGTATTTGTTAGTTTTAGTTTTTCAATCTATATACTTTATTAAAGTTTAATACAATGATTAATCATATTCAATTTAAAGGAAAAGCAAAATTTAAAAAAGAGAATAAAATTATTATCGTCGTAATAAGAAAACAACCTGGTGAACTTGACTGGATTTTACCAATATTAAATAATATAAAAAATAATTTTAATATCATTGTAATTTTTGAAAAAAAAATCGCATTAAAATTGCTTAAAGAAAATAAAATTTTATATAATTTATTTTTAGAAACTGTTTTTGCATATATTCAAAATTCATTACTTAAATCACTCTTTCTTAGGTTGGCTAATAAGATATCTATTTTTTTTAAAATAGGTTTTTTATCTGATTTTCTAAAAAATAAAATTTTTACAAATTATTATAATACTTATGATTTAGAAAAAAATATAAAAAAAATAACATCAAACTTTAAAAATCAAAACATAAAAATTCTAATGCAAGATTTTACAGATAATAGTCCGTGGGTTAAAAAATTTTATGAAAAAAATAAAAATTTAAAAATTATTTCATATCCACATACAA
>TARA_B110001452_G_scaffold241479_1_pt1 | contig 16270 bp, 17 predicted proteins | sample TARA_B110001452 | Tara Oceans TARA_B110001452 (sample SAMEA4396971) | marine metagenome | biome: Polar Biome; feature: [DCM] deep chlorophyll maximum layer (ENVO:01000326); material: water (ENVO:00002006), including particulate matter (ENVO:01000060) such as... | depth 25 m
GTTCACTTCTTTGAAGTCTAGCTTTTGCGTTTTTATATAAAGTATAGCTCATTGTTGAATCAGATTATTAAAATTTGATATTAATGTAGTCAAATTTAAAATAAAAAAAATAAAAAAAATAAAAATAAAAAATTGCTGGTATACGTTATACAACAAAATTGTATTTTAATTGTTACTTGTCAACGATTATAGAGAAGGAAAGTTATTTCTATCATGGCTTTTTCACAATAATTAATTTTTTTCTTTTTGGATAACAAGCCGTACAAATTTTGCATTCTATGCCATAGCAACTTCTCGCCTTGCAATATTCTCTGCCGTAAAAAATAATTTGTAAATGTAACTTATTCCATGTTTTTTTAGAAAATAGTTTTTTTAAATCCTTTTCTGTTTGTGTTACATTTTTACCATTAGTTAATCCCCATCTTTGTGCTAGTCGATGAATATGTGTGTCTACAGGAAAGGCCGGATGACCAAAACCTTGAGACATAACTACACTTGCAGTTTTATGACCAACACCAGGAAGCTGTTCAAGCTCTTCAAAACTCTCAGGAACATTTCCATTAAACTTTTTTATAAGAATTTTGGATAAATTATGTATTGCTTTAGATTTTTGGGGAGCCAATCCGCATGGTCTAATAATGTTGTAAATTTGATTAATAGAAACTTTACTCATTTCGTAAGAATCTCCACCTTTTAAGAAAAGTGCCGGAGTTACTTGATTAACTCTTTCGTCTGTACATTGCGCACTTAAAAGAACAGCAATCAGCAATTCAAAAATACTATTATGTCTTAGAGGTATAGGGACTTTTGGGTATAATTTATTTAATGTTTTCTCAACTATAAATGCTCTATCATTTTTTTTCATCTGGTATCATTATACATACGTAAAATTTTTTAATAAAATAATTTATGAAAAAAAATATTTATATTACCCCCAACAAAAGTCTTAATGGAAAACAGATTATTATGTTTTTACTATTTATAGGCTTTTTAATTCTCTTTATAGGAATTAGGTTTGTTTTTGTAGGGGCATGGCCAATAATTATCTTTGGTATTGCTGAATTCACCATACTTGTTGTCTGCACATATTTTTTTTATCAAAACTCAAAAAAGGGTGAAAAAATATCTTTAACTAATTCAAAAATTATACTGAATAATACTTTAGAAGATAAAGAAGAGAAAGTTTTAGAACATAATCTTGCTTGGACTAAAGTTAAAAATGAAAATGACTCACTTAGCTTAAATTACTCTGGGAAGAAGACTTTATTTGCAAAATTTTTAAATAATCAAAGAAGAGCAAAGTTAAAGAAAATTATTGATCGATATAAATCAAGATTTCAATAAGTCTTTGAAATCATAATAACCGTTTTCTTGTAATGACAACCATATAGATGCATTAACAGCACCATCAGAGAAAATTTTTCTGTTAAATGCTCTATGAGTAACTTCAATACTTTCGTGTTCACCATGGAATATGACAGTGTGCTCACCAGCTATATTACCACCTCTTATTGAAGAAAAACCAATATCTGTTTTTTTTCTCTCAGAGACTTGTTGTTGCCTATCAAAAACGAAATCTTTATTTGTGCGTCCGAGTTGCTCAGCTATTTCTTCACCAAGTTTAATTGCTGTTCCACTTGGAGCATCTTTTTTAAACTTATGATGCGATTCAATTATTTCAATATCATAATCTTTTAACTTTGCAGCTGTATCACGAGCGACTTGGAAAAAAGAATTTACTCCTAAACTCATATTTGGTGCATAAAAAATTTTAGTAGCTTTGCTAGTCTGTTGTAAGAGATTAAAATGTTTTTGTTCCAAACCTGTTGTTCCTACAACCAGACCTGCTTTATGAGCAATAGCACTTTCTGTAAACATAAATAAAGCGCTAGGCGATGTAAAATCTATTACAACATCGGCTCGATCAAACGCATCATCAATAGTTACTGCAATATCAGATTTTAATTTTAGGGAGACTAACAGGTCTTGTGATATTGGACTCTTATCAAAGATACCTACTATTTCAACTCCATCATTTAGTTGGGCAGATTCAATTATATTTTGTCCCATTCTACCTAATACACCAGCTACTGCTATTTTAGTTCTAATCATAATTATTAAGTTTATATATCAATACTAGTTATCATTAATAGCTAAAATTTCATTAATTTATGATAATATAAATCAGTGATTATCAGAATAGCTATAATTTTTGGATTGATCTTGTTAGCAGCCTTATTTATTTACAATAAGAAAATTAGGGAGGCTTTTACCTTATCTTTAATACCTTTAATTCTTCTAATTACCGGTTTATTTTCCTATTTAGCTTATTATATGATTTCAACTAATTATTTTGGTTAATTAGAAATAGTCGTCTGCCCTGATTCTATCCATCCAATAATTCCTGTATCAATTTCGAAGATTTGACCGTCATAACCATCGTTTGTTAATATTTCAGCAGCAACCTTAGAGCGTTTCCCTGATCTACAGTGAATAATAATATCGGCATTCTGACCAAATTTAGACACAAGTAATTCTTTAGAAATGGTGTTTAGAGGAATTAAATAAGAATTAGGAATTCTCGATTCATTAAATTCGGACTCTTCTCTCACGTCCACAATTATAAAACCTTCTTCTATTTTCAATTTAGATTCTTCAATTGATAAAGATGTAAACATGGAGTTACTATAAATAGTCGTATTTATAAAAAAAACAAAGAAAATAAAAGGAATAATTTTATACTTTGTGAATATATTTAAATTTAAATCATACATTTGTAAGATATTTATCAATAACCTTTAGTAATAATTATACTAGTATGTTTTTTATGTCTACTTGTAAAAATTGCAGGAGAGTAATAATGTCAAATTTTAATAGGAGTAATAATGGGTCTTTTAGTAGAGGGAAAATGGCAAGACAAATGGTACGACACAAAAGCTAACGGTGGGAAATTTATTAGAACAGAGGCTCAATTTAGAAATACTATAAATCAAGAAGGTATGTATAAGCCTGAGAGTAATCGTTATCACCTTTATGTTTCACTTGCATGTCCTTGGGCTCATAGAACATTAATATATAGATCATTAAAAAATTTAGAAAAACATGTTTCTGTAAGTATTGTAAATCCATACATGCTTGAAAATGGATGGACTTTTGAAAGTTATCCAGGTTCAACAAAAGATGATTTATTTAATTTTAAATACCTTTACGAAGTTTATTTAAAGGCAGACTCCAATTATTCTGGGAGAGTAACTGTCCCTGTTCTTTGGGATAAATCAAATAATACAATTGTAAGCAATGAATCTGCAGAAATAATTAGAATGTTTAATAGTGAATTTAATGAGTTAACCAATAATACAAAAGATTTTTATCCGTTAAATAAAAGAAATGAAATAGATAATATTAATAAATACATTTATACAGCCATTAACAATGGAGTATATAAAACTGGTATTGCTACTGATCAAAAAATTTATGAGGAAGAGATAAAAAAACTTTTTGAGGGATTAGATTATGTTGAAAGTTTACTTAGTAAAAACAAATTTCTACTTAGCGATGAAATATTAGAGTGTGATTTAAGACTAATACCTACTCTCTTGCGTTTTGATCCTGTATATGTTGGTCATTTCAAATGTAATCTTAAAAGAATTTGGGATTATCCGAAAATGAGGGAGTATTTAGAAAACTTTAAAAAAATTGATGGAATGATGGAGTTAACAAATATGGATCATATTAAAACTCACTATTACGGCAGTCATAAAGAAATTAATCCTTCTGGAATTATAGCTCTTGGTCCAATTAATTTCTAAATCTTGAATGGCAGCTTTTACAAGAAGAGTAAAGTTTACTAAAATAAATTTTTACTTCATCAATATTATTAGATTTCGCTGCCTCAATCGCTAATCCTGCATTAATAGCATGTTCATTTGCAATTGCATTGAAAGCCTCTCGATTATCAATGATATCAGAACTAGCCTTAGTTTCTCCCTTAAAAGAGTCATCGGGAAATAAAGAGGGATAATCAATGAATATATGTTCAATTTTAGAAAAAATATCAATTGTGTCATCGTTTAATTGAGAGTTTTTGATGTTTTTGTTGGCTAGACTCATGAGTTTATTAAGTTTTTGCATCGAAATCATTCTTTCTTTAACAACTTCAGATCCTATATTATCCATGTTTTCATGACTATAAACGGGATAACAGAAAAATATAAAAACAATCAGAAACTTCATATAAATACATACTTGTTTAGAGGTACTTTGGTTTATAAATTTGTTAATTATATTGATCAAAAAAAAGTTCTCCTTTGCCTTGGTAAAGAATTTTGCCTTTATCCAGCAAGATAATAAAATCAGCTAATTTCTTGGCAAGTTTATAATCATGTAGTGTAAGGACAATAGTTTTATTTCGTATTTTCTGATCAATTATCAGTTGAGTTAATGTTTTTTCACTTTCTAAATCTAGATTTTGGTTAGGCTCATCCATTATAATAACTTCAGGATCAACACTCATCACTCTTGATAAAAATAATTTTTGCTTTTCTCCACCTGATAGTTTTTTTATATCTTGTTGATGAGTAAGACTAAGTTCAAATGCATCATGCCATATTAAATTAGCTTCATAGTTTTTAATTTTTTTAAGAATTGAAAAATTATAAAGAGCATTACCTTCAAAAATTATTGGTTTTTGAAATAACATAGGAATTGGCTTTTGATTATTAGAAATAATTTCTCCAGAAGTAATTTTTTGTAATAAATTAATAGTTCTCAATATTGTTGTTTTACCTGATCCATTTTTGCCTAAAAAAATTGTCGTTTTATGTTTTGGAATTTCGAAAGAAATATTATCTAAGATAATCTTTTTGTTAATTTTAAGACTAACATTTTTAAACGCAGAGTAATTCATGAAAGTTTTCTTCTATTAACCATAAAAGATAACATAAAAGATATTATTATGAGAATGCCGCCAAGACCTATAGCTATGTCTAAATTACCTTTTGAAGTTTCAAGAGCTATTGAAGCTGTAACATTTCTTGTGATATGATCAATTGAACCACCTACAATTGCGGCTGCTCCATATTCACTAATAGCCCTTCCGAAACCAACGAGAGCTATTGTTACGTATAATGTCATTTTATTTTTAATTAGAAGTACTAATATATTTTTAAAACTAGCTCCGTAAGATATGAGTTCTTCTTTATAACTAATGAAATCTTCCTCAATATTTTTTAATATAAGCGATACCATGATTGGAATAATAATTATTGATTGAGCCACAATCATGGCTAAGGGTGTGTAAAGAATTCCCGTCCATCCTAATGGCCCACTACGACTTATAAACAAATAGACCAATAAACCTGCGCATACTGGAGGAATAGAAGTTAAAGCATGAATACAAGCAACTAAAAATTGACGTCCACGAAAGTTATTAATACCAATCATTACACCAAATGGCAGACTAATCACAAGCGATATAAGAGTGGAGCCTATACTTACATTTAGTGAAATTATGAGTGCCTCAACTACTCTTTCCAAAACATACATCATTTCCTATTATATTGAGTAGATTGGATTAGCCTATGACTAATATCTATTTGTATGTAAAAAATAGCTGCTTTCCCGATACTCTAAATTCTTCAATTAAAGTCTTACCTTTTTTACTTAATAACCAATCAATGAATTGGTTAGATTTAGTAAATTCTACATGAGGAAATTTATCTGGATTTAAGGCAATTATTCCATAAGGATTAAATAGGAGTTCATCATCTTCATATAGCACTTCGAGAAATTCTTTATTTTGGAATGCTATCCAACTAGCTCTATCTGTTAAAGTATAGCCATTAATCTCTGAAGATATATTTAATGTGGAAAGCATTCCTACACCAGTTTTTATATAATTAGAGAAATTAGTTGGGTCAAGATTATAAGTTTTCCATAATAATAATTCTTTTTTATGGGTTCCTGAATTATCATCTCTTGATATAAAGCTATGATTTTCATCAAGAAACCTTTTTAAAATTTTGTTTAAATCTTTAGAATTTTTTATTCTAGCTGGATCTGTTTTTGGCCCTACAATAATAAAATCATTGTACATGATATCAAAACGTTTAACTCCAAATCCATTTTTAACGAATTCCATTTCATCTTTTTTGGAATGAACTAAAAGCACATCTCCATCACCTCTCATAGCATTTTTAATTGCCTGACCTGTTCCGACTGCAACCGCTCTTACTTCTATTCCAGTTTCTTCATAGAAAATATTACTAAGATAATCAAGCAATCCTGTACTAGCTGTACTAGTCGTGGATTGGACTATAATATAATCTCTCGCATGAAGACAGTTGATAAATACGAAACATATAATGAACAGATACTGAAATTTGTTTTTCATAATTTTTATATAGTTATGTAATAAATTACTAAAAATCTAATAAAATTTGATTATAGAGAAATTTATATATGTTATTAGCTTTTTTAGTCGTAGTAAAACATAGGAGCTTTTTTAAAAGTTCCCCATGCATCAGGGTCATGCCCAGTCACAATAATTGCTTTGTTCTCAGCTGCAACTTTTTTTAATTTGGCTACTGAACTCGCTGAGTCAACCGAAGAACAAACTAAGCCTGGTAATGCCTTATCGTTCCAATGATCCATTGTATAGGCTGCATCGATTGTTAGTAATACTGAGCCTGTGTTTGGTAATTTGATTAAAAAAGATTGATGTCCTGGTGAATGACCAGGCGTAAAAATAATCTTTATGGTGCCGTCGCCATATAAATCATAAAAATCAGTTTTTTTATCTTCAAGAAAATGCCATTTCAGATTTGGCTTATCAAAATCTTGTCTTATATAAGCCGCTTTAGCAAACCAATCTGGGTTAAAGGCATAATCATATTCTTTCTTTTGTACAACATAAGTTGCATTAGGAAACCTTCCGATACCACCAGAATGGTCAAGATGTAAATGTGATTGAAGTAAGTAACGAATATCATGAATATTTTGACCGATGTTAGTTAGCTGATCTATACAATTTTCGTGTTTAGCCATTACAGGCTCGTAAGCTGCAACAACTGAACCCCAATGAGCATGCATGTCTAAGCTTACTTCCTTAGCGTTTCCTCCATCAATCACAACATCACCCTTTGGATGTTTTATAAGAAACCAAGGAACTGGTATTTCGAAATCTTCATTCGATTGATTCATTTTGATGTATTTTAATTTTGTTTTAAGCGTTCCTGTTTGAAACATATAAAGCTTTATGCCAGAAGAAGTTCCAGATGAGATATTAGCATTATCAATTTTTTTTGACTCCTGAATAGCCTCTTTAATAGAATAATTTTCTTTTTTTTCTATTTTTTTATTTTCTATAATCTTAGCAAATTGCTCTAGATCAGATTTTTTATATTTCATATTCATGATTTAAATTCTATTTCTACAAAACTATATTCATAGTTATTATTATTTATAACATTATGGTTAACCCCTTTATTTCTAAAGTAACTTTCACCTTTTAAAAGTTTAGAGATAGTTTCTTCACCATTATTATTAATTATTTTTAAATCTCCGTCTAACATTGGCACAACAACATAATCAAACTCATGAATATGCTGGCCTGTTTCATCCCCAATACCAAAAGACCACTTAGTAACTCTAGTTCTTTCGTTATCGATCATAACTTTTGGTGTTGCCATATGGCTAGATATTTCTACAGGGTACGTTTTCGGCTTTTTCAGCCTTAAGGTCTTCAGCTGCTTTTGTTGCCAATTCAACTGAATTAAAAACTTTATCTGGAAAAAGAATAAAAGGTTTAGCTCTGTCAGCACTAAGCTGTCCTACACACCAAGTTTTATTAGGCTCAATACACATTACCATATAAGTACCTGGTATAGGTCCGTACTGTCTGTTATTGAGAGCAAATAAACATTCAGCCATATCATTTAGTTTATCAACGTCTAAGTGTTGTAATGCTTTTTTTTCTAATTCATTGATGGGTGTATCTAAGGCTCCTAGCGTTTCTTTACCCCATGGTATTTCTTGCATTTTATGTTTTTTCATTAAGGTAGGGGTCCATCTTTCAGAAATCCATTGAGAACATTTTCCATAAGAAGAGAAACATTATTATTATAATTATTATGAGATAGGCTTCCACACCAAGCTAAAGAGCCTGGAGCAAACATCGCTCCATTATTTGGTGTTTTATAATAAATCATATCCGCTCTAACCATCGGGTTTTCATGACCACCGCCATGATATCCTCTAACAGAGAAATGAATTTCTTCATTTACTTGTAACATCATATTTGAGTGATCTTGTGATCTTGCTAAATAAAAAGCATTGTGCGGTGTTCCCATTTCTAAATCATATCTGTCTAATTCAAGACCAGCAGCTCCACCGCCAACAAGACCAAAATCTCCTATAACTTCATCTGCGCCAATACCGTTAAACATCCATGAGCACTCTGGTTTAAAACTATCTTCTTCTCTCTTATAATAAGAAGAGACATCAAAACCATAAGAGGTAAATGTTAATCCACAAACTTTAGAGGGAACTCTGCCTCTAGCTCTCCACATTCCACCAAATTTTCCATCAAAAGCTCCATTATATTCACCAGGATTAGATGTCCAAGCTCTAGTACCTGCCTCACCTTTTCTGACTTCAATAATATTTGAGTTATCTGGATGATATTCACTAATCCAATAAAAACCATCTGATCCAAGATAAAAACATCTCCCACCATTAATTTGGTAGGATTCTAATGCATCCATATATTTTTCAGATGAATATTCTGGGTGGCTTCCCGTTAAAACAACTTGATATCTATTAAGAAGATTTACTCCCTCGTGCTCAAGATCCTCGTCTGTTAAAACATCAAATTCAAAATTCTTTTCTTCTAACCAATCAGTTAAATGTAAATCTGCATTTAATTGCCATAGTGACGGGGATAACCAATGTCTATATTTAGGTCTCATATTTAGAATTGGTCTTAGTCTAGAACATATAGCAACACCATGGCCGTCTGAATGAAGAGAGTATGTAGATAATCCGTATTCTCTATGCTCATTGAGATACAAGTCTGACGGATTCATCACAGGCACCTTGCCTCCCAATAATTGAGCCACTACAGAATTAGTAGCTAAGTTATCATTAGAGTAAGCCATGTAACTATTCGTTGGCATTAAAAATAAAATTTTTGCTGTAGCTTTTCCTTTAGGTGGTTTTATACAAATAGGAATGAAATCTTCATATTCAGATTCTTCTCTTCCATCGACTCTTAGTCTTGCTGCATAGACACCACTTTTTATATTTTCCGGTATTTTAAAAGTAAAATCAACATCCCATCTTGCATCATCAATATCGTCATCATGAAAATGGATTGCGCCATACTCTACAGGCTTATGGTGATAAACCATTTCATCTGCAGTCCAGTTATGTCCCGTCATTCCTCTATTAGGCATATTTACAATAAAACCATGATGGTTATTAGGCGAAGTATCTACAATTTTAGTTGAAGCAATATTTTTAGTTATATTTGCATGAAAATCCCAAGCCGCGATTACTTTTGATCTCACATAGGTGTTACACTCATCATAGCTTGAAGCAAGAGATTCAATTTCTGCTTTGGATAAAGCTGAACTAGAAAGTCGAGGTCTGTCTATTTTTCCATTATAGCAATTAGCGTGTTCCGGTAATTCAATTGGTTCAAGAATTTCTTTATAATGTCCCGCTTGTGTCAAATGTCTATTTGATCTGTTATGGAAGCTACTTGCCGCCATTAATAAAGGCGAGTCATTTTGAGCTGGCATTATTGAACTAGTAGTTTCGACAATAGCTGTTGTTTCGTCATAAGGATGAAGTATGGCCATTCCGAGACCACCATTTGTGGAAGTAACTCTTGGCTCTTGGTACAAAGTAATTCTTTTAGTTTTTGCATCAAATGTTACTGCAACAAGATACCAAACTTTTCTAAGTAATTTTTTATCAGTAGATATTTTAGTTACCTGACTTCCATCTCCCACTTCAACTGATAGACATCCATCCTCATCTACAAAGAGACCAAAACCTTTTTTATCATTCTCATTCCATTTTGTTATAATTCCTTGTCTACCCTTATCAGGTGTCGTAGGGAATATATAAGCTTGAAGGGTAAAGCTATCTACATTTAACTTTTCATGTTGTGGAACTACAATATATGACCCGCCATGAATCTTTTGATTTTTACCTTGATAATTTCCATTACAAGACGCATCTATTTCTTCCTCTTTATATCCAGGGCCTTCTGGGTTTGTGTCTCCATGTATTAATCTTACAATTTGGGCTTCATATTTATCATTATGTTCTGCATTTATATAAAATTTGATTTCGTCTCCTGGATGAGCTGAATACTTATCACTGTAACCTGTAATTTTTAACATTTTATTCTCCGCTATATTGTTCTAAAAGTTTATTAATTCTTTTTAAAAAGATTGCATGTTCGCAAGCCTCTTGTGATGAGTAAGATTCGTCTGTAACTTCAACAGGCTCTCCTCTTACTCCAGTTGTAATAGCTATACGATAATCTTCGTGCATTTTTAAACAAACTATTAAAAGTTTTCCTGTTAAAGAACCTCTTCTTAATTTATCTAGTAATGCAATTAGATCCTTACTATGTTGGACAAAACCTTGATCTTTTGATGGAGCTCTTCCGATTGGAGTTGCACGATGTTCTTCAATTAATGCTTTAAGTTTTTGAGGATCTCTCAACATAGGTAAAATATATTTTTTGGTTATAAAATCATCTGTATGTTTATGTCCTTTATTCAAAGAGACGTTAGAGGGATCTTTATAACTATAATCTGCCATTTTTTTATATTAAATCTTGTTGCCACAAAGGGCATTTTTATGTTCCAATATGTGAAACGTAATAGCAGAAAAAACCACATAAATAAAGAAGTAATGACCTATAAGTCTGAATTTATAGTGCATAAACTGATAAAATAACTGTTGCTACTGCAAGTGCGATTAATATGAGAGGCCATCCGTATCCTCCGCCTAATTTGTCGATATAATTACCCTTATTTTCGACATCATCTGGTGCAGAAAAATCATCACCATTTAAGATGGGTTTTTTAGGTAATGTCGATAGATCCATCTTATTGGCTAAAAACCAAATTAAGAGTACGCCAATAGCCCACCAAATAATTTGATAAGCCCATAGAGAAGGGAGTCCCATTGTCCATTGATTAAAACCATTGCCAGCAATACCAAATAAAAAATTTCCAAATATTAAACCCGGACCAATTGAGAAAAATGTCCAAATTAAAAATAAAACATATGCTAATGATTTAATTTTTACTCTAGAGGGGTGAATACCCATATGAGAGTTTAGAAATTCATGTATTTCCTCTCTGTGACTTTTTTCTTTATCATTTTGAGCAAAAACTGAACTTAGGAAACAAACGATAACATTAAAAAATAAACCCCACAGTCCAGAGTAAATTGTTAATGGCCATCTTCCCCAAGGTAAAGCGTTACCTGTTAATTTATGTCCAAAAGTTTCAGCAAGAATAACAAATATTAATCCTGTTATTAGACCTAAAGTAGCACCGTTTTTAGTTATCCAAGGGAACCAAATCATTCCTAGCAACACAGGAAATAATTGGAATCCAAAAGCTATTGCTAAGCCTCCTAATAATATTAAGGAGGTTTCAAAGTATGTGGCTAGGTATAGGGCGGCTATACAGAGTAAGAGCATTGAAAGTCTCGCAACCAAAAGCTCTCTTGTCCAACTCGTATCTTTATCAATATAAGGTTTGTATAAATCTCTTGCCACCATACTTCCTGATGTCATTAAAAAAGCAGCTATGGTAGATTGTAAAGCTGCAATAATGCAAACACCAAGGAAACCAACTATTGCAGGAGAATAAACTTCAAAGGATTCAATAAAATAGAAAATTAAGGAAGCTTGGTTTGTGGCAGAAAGTTCTGGCAAGATATTGCTAATTGCAAATCCATTAGCATTTACATCTGGGTTAGCTCCTAATAGATGAGCCCCAACACCTAATAAACCTGCGAATAAAAATAAGAATGCACCCATGATAGCCCCTGAGCCCCACACTTGATAAAAATAAAATGATCTAGGTGATTTTACACTAAAACTCCACATTGAAAATGTTGGAGATAAAACGATACCCATATAAGTCATCGTAAAAGATAAAATCATGACTGCCGTCCATGGCCCACCAGCAGGATTATTTTTACCTATTCCCGCAACCCATTGAATTACTCCTGGGACGGAAAAGTAGCTTTGTAATTCTCCTCCTCCGTAGCCTTCAGTAGTTCCCCATGAACCAAATGAAATAAAATTACTTGCAATTGCAAACTGTTTAAAAATATCTAATCCACCTAAATAATTAAATGTCCCGAGTCCGATGGTTAAGAATAATATAAAAAATAACCAAGATTGAACAACTCCAATACTAATCATAGATTTAAATCCACCAGACACGACATAAAATAAAACAACAGTTGTCAGAACCCACATAGAAGAATCTCTACTTATTTCTCCCGCACTAATGAACTCTACAAGCCCCCCTGTTGCACCCAAAAGAATTCCTAAAAAAGGAACAGCAAAAAATAATCCAATAATTAAAATTAGTACTCGTAAGGTATTACTTTTGTAATATTTAAAATACATTTCACCAGGAGTGATTAAGTTAAATTTTCGACTAAGCATCCACTGTCTTTTAAAAAAGAGTATGGAGCCAATAGGAATTGTTATAACAATTGCCGATGTTGCTAGGAAGGAATAACCATCTGAATAAATTAATGAGGGGTAGGTAATAATTGTAATACCTGCAAAAGTTGCGGCTGTAGCAGCAAAGAAGAATACCCAAGGACTTATACTCCTATCTGCTAGATAGTATGACTCTGGGGTATGATTTTTTCTTAATGTTTTAGCTCCCCAAAAGAGACAAAAGCTCCAATAGATGACAACAAAAAAGAAAAACCAAAGTAGATTAGTTAACATAATCTAAACTTAAATTAAGAATTATATCCAGTTCTTTCCTTAATGATTTTAAGAGCCTCAATAAGATATACCCTAAATACCTCATGATTTTCACTCATAGGAAAATGTCCGATGTTTTTCATTTCTATATAAACAGCACCTTTTATCTGTCTTGCTGTATCTTCCGTTGCTTCGGGAGGTGTTAAGTAATCATAATCTCCTGTCAACATAACAACAGGACATTTATGACCATCAATATTTTGAAGTTCATCCCTTAGGTCATGGTCAACGGAGTAAAAATGTAAATCACCTTTAAAGGCTTCCGCACCCTGAGTGTAATAATGCCAAGTTAACCATCTATCCTTATCCGGTGACATGGGAGCCATTAGATCCCATACCCCACTTCCACAAACTTGTGCCGCGTTAGCATGTGGGTGTCTCCACCAGTCAATATAAAAACCTGGGGAATAATGAGCAGCTTCTACAGGTATGACAGCTTTAAATTTATTTGGATATTTGAGCGCTAAATGAAGAGCAACATTTCCACCAAATGATGATCCCATGAATATTGGATTGTCTAGTTCAAGCGCCTTGCATAATTCAAGAATGAAATTGCAATAGTGTTCAGCTGTTAACTTATATTCTTCTTTCCACCATTCAGTATTATGGGCTGGATCTGACTTACCATGTCTTGGTAAGTCGTAAGCAATTACTTGATAATTTTTAGTAATCTCATCGTCTTCGAGTAGATCTCTCCATTGGTGATTATGACAACCAGCTGTGTGCTGACAAACTAGTGGAGTGCCTTTACCATTAGAAAGATAAAAAACTTTATACTCTTGCCCATCGACTTCAATTGTTACATAGCGACCAATAGGTTCGTGATGCTTAACTGCCATTGAGTAACTCCTTATTATAAGTGTTCATTAAACTGGAACTCCTGATTTTCTTAAAAGTTCAAATTGAATTACAAAGTTTCTAATATTTTGCATAAGGACAAGATGATTTCCTTCAATCAACAAATCTTTTCTAAACATTGCAGCATAAATTCCATGAAACATTGGTTTAGGAATAGGTCTAGCAAATTCTCTCCAAGTGTTAGCTGATGCTCTTAAAGCAAAATCATAAGGATCTAATCCTCCAGGGTTTGTATTGATGTTTTTGACTTTACCATCATGCATTTCTACAATTGCTTTTGCATCACCCATGTCAAATAGAAAAGAACAAGTATAATATTTTGCCATTGCTCCTATGGTTTCATCTGAATCAGTAAGTTCTTTATATTTTTTGGCCCAAGATTTTATATCCATGCTCACAATATACCTTTACTATTTTTTCTTATTTGGGTTGTTAGTTTTTGTTGTCGTATCATCAAATCTCATATGAGCGTCTTTTTTTGGATCATCATAGTCACCTAATATATTTCGAATATTACTAGCTTCACCCGGAGACATACCAACTTCTTTTAATAAAGAATCTAGAAATGGCTGTTGAGCTCTATATCTTAGAGCGGAGTTTACAACGTTATCTGCTAATGAGCCTTTCTTAGATCCATCACCAGTTGGACCGCCTTCTCCACCAGAACCATCCCCGGTACCTCCACCTTGACTAAACCCAGGTAATCCGTTCACATCAACAACTTTAATAGAGTCAATACTTTGTATTGGCTTAACCCACTCACGAATAATACCTTCAATTTTTTCTGCTAACTTAAGTCGTAATGCGCTTCTTCTACTTGCATCACTTCTTAAATTTTCTGCCTCATTAAGAGCTTTTTTACCTGCAGCTTCAATTTCATAACGAAGCTTTGCAGCCATTGTGGCTAGCTTTTCTTTTTCAGCATCTTTTGAAGCTTCAATAACTCCTAAGGACTTAACTTTCTCAGCTTGCTCTATATCTCTTGTGGTATTAACTTTTTCTTCCGCTTCTACCGCCTTAGCTCTAGCTGTTTCTTCTTCCATTTTTGATTTTAAAACAACTTTGGATTTATCTAAAATTTCTAGCTGTTTTTGCTTTTCTTCTAATTCAATTCTTTTAGATTTTTCGATATCCAAAACTCTTGTTTCCTGCTCAGCTGCAATTTTATAAGCATCAACATTTTTTTGTTGCGCGGTCTTAGCATTTTTAATTTGTTCTTCAGCCATAATATAAGCTTCTTCTGACTCATATCTATTTCTAGCTTCTTCTTTTGCGGTTTCAGATTTTTCAGTTGCACTTTTAACATCTACTAATTTTTGTTTTTCTAAGCGACTGAATTCAACATCTCTTTCAAGATCAAGAATTGTTTTTTCTGTTTCAATATCTTGTTGTTTGATTTCAATTGAAGTTTTTTGTCTGAATTCATTTTGTTCTTTTCTTCTTTTTTCAATTTCTTGAATTAATTTAGTTTCCTGAAGGCTCTTTTCCATTTCAACTAAATCTTTTTTATTAATTCTAGCTATTTCAATAGCTTGATCCGAAACAATTTCCGCCAATTCAGATTCTTTCGTTTTATCAGATTTAACTTTTACCGTTTCAGTATGCTCAATGGCTTTTTGTTGCTCGATCTCTCTTTTTTGCTGATACCTTGCAAATTCTTCATCCTTTTCAATTTCTAATTCTTGTTTAGTTGATTGAAGGTTTTTATTTCTAATACTTACTTGTGTATCCTTCTCAATATCATTTCGTTTCTTTTTTCTTGATTGAGTTATTTCTGTAATCTGTGTTAGACCCTCTGCATCAAAAGTGTTTGATGGATCAAAAACAGAAACTGGAGCCTGGTTAAGAGAAGTAAGAGAAACTGTTTCAAGTTCAAGCCCAGTATGTTTAATTGCTTCTTCAACATGTTTTGATACTGCCTTAACATAATCCGATCTATTTTCCTGTATTTCATCAAGTGTCATTTTTGCTGCCACTACACCTAGCGCATCAATAAAACGGCCATTTACCAGCTCTTTTAAACTATCTGGATCTAGGGTTCTTTTTCCTAAAGTTTGAGCTGCTATAGAAACATTCGCTTTTTCTGGGGCAACTCTAACATAGAATTCAGCTGTCATTTCAGCTCTCATTCTATTTTTTGTTATAAAAGATTTATTTCCTGTTCTTAAAACTTCTATACACAAAGTTTTCATACCAACTGAAGTAATGTTATGAATAATAGGTAAAACAAAAGCACCTCCACTAATAACAACACTTTCTCCACCCATTCCTGTGCGGACAAATGCTATTTCTTTAGAAGACCTTCTATAAAGCCAATGAAGTAGATAAACGATAATAGCAATTGCTAATGCTATTAAAATAATTACTGCA
>TARA_B110001452_G_scaffold262311_1_pt1 | contig 16230 bp, 19 predicted proteins | sample TARA_B110001452 | Tara Oceans TARA_B110001452 (sample SAMEA4396971) | marine metagenome | biome: Polar Biome; feature: [DCM] deep chlorophyll maximum layer (ENVO:01000326); material: water (ENVO:00002006), including particulate matter (ENVO:01000060) such as... | depth 25 m
GGGCAGTACCAAGATCAAAATGTGCAAACAAGTTGCAAATCTTGTGAAACAGGAAAGTACACAAATCAAAATCATCAAGGAAGTTGCAAATATTGTCCTTCTGGTCAGTACCAAAATTACGGTGGTCAAACAAGTTGCACATCTTGTGGTGCTGGTCAGTACCAAAGTCAGAATGGTAAAACCTCGTGCTCGGATTGTCCAAAAGGGAAGTATCAGGCACAGGGCGGCAAAAGTTCGTGTCATTGTTGTGCTGTAGACAAGTGCCAACCATCAAATGGTGGTACAAGCTGTCCTCGCTTTGCAACTACTGAACATAGGAAAGGTTGTCATACATGTGCTCAGGCTTGGTTTTTTGGGGCAGACATAACAGCTTGTGGTGGATGGCACAGCGGTTGTTGACGTGCGTGACGTTACACATGTGTAAAAAAAACAACAAATACTGATAATAAGAGAGGTTGCAGACTTTGCGCCAGGGGTCTTTCACATGCAACATGTGGTTTATCAAAATTTAAATTAATGTAGTATATATATGTATGTGTATTAAATAAAAAGATATCAATGCCAGTCCTAGGCGTAATCCGAGTAATGAACACGTCCACCGCTCAAACCCCGTATGGACCGTCGGTCGCCGGACTCGAATCGGGGACCGCGGTCATCTCCCACGAAGCAACGGAGCTGTACAAACAGTACCACCCTGGCACTGACGCATGGATTGCGGTTACCAACCACCATGTCGTTGGATCCCAGTCGCACGTCATGTGTAATTTTCACTTTGACCTCATGCCGTTCGAAGCACAAGTTTACAAGATCAACCCCAACAACGACATCGCTTTCCTCATTATTCCGATACCGCACCATCAGCTGAGAGGTCGAGAGCCGTCGGATTTTCCGATCCACGCTTCCGACAAGTGCGACGTGATTGGTACCGAAGTGTCTCTCGTCGGCTATCCTCTAGGAACCGAATGCCAAACGATCACCATGGGCACCATCGCGTCGTTCAACGTGGTTGCTGGCAACCTGATCTACGAAAGCACCGCCCTGTGCAATCCGGGCAACTCCGGTGGTCCAATGATGGTCGGGGACAAACTCCTGGGCATCAATACCGCAATCATGAACCCGGGCTCGGTCATTACGATTTCCAAAACATGGAAAACCGTAAAGTCGTTGTTTGTGTACATGAAGCACGAGCCGGTGGCTGCGTTCAAAGTGTTTGGTCTCTCTCCGCAAAAGGAACATCGGTTGAGAGGGATGTACAATACATCTTTGCACCCGGAAGAACTCCTCGAACGTTGGAATACCCACTGCGACGGCGATTTCAACGAATGGTTTAACAGTAGTTCATCCACAATGGTATCGAGCGTTCTGCACTTGTTGGAACACAGTCCTGAAAAGCTCAATGAATTTGAACCACCCAAGTTTGCTCCCACCCGCATGTGTCCAGAACTGATTGTGTTTGACTCCTACTTCAAAGTGACACCAACTTTAACCAACACGGCTTCCATGCAAATGGTGTACCCCTCTCTGAAAGAAGCGGGTGCCATGATCTGTTCAACCGGTGCTCACGAAATAGGTATTCGAACGAACGACGTGCTTGTTTCCATCAACGGTCAGAAGTTGGATAATTTTGGCAGGTTTGAAAACGGGATGCCGTACTTTACGGCGTTCAAAGATTCTCCGGCTCAACCAGTCAAGCTGCAGATTGCCAGACAGGGCAAATCAGAACTCATCGACATCATGTATAGGTACGACCGCGTGCAGCAGAAAAACTTGCCCAAAATCCACGCCAGTGTACTCACACCCACGGAGAACCACCCGGTGATGCCTTTGGGTGGTCTGACTGTGACACAGTTGACATTGGAGAGCGCCATGCAATTTGGACATGTCAAGTATACACAGCCGGAGTTCCACAACGATTTGGTATTCGTAGTGCCGTCAGTACACCCCGCTTCACAGGAGTGGATTATTCAGCGCATTGCACCGGGGAGTTTGATGACACACATAGATGGGAAAACACTCTCCGAATGGGGCAACTGTGACCAAGAAGTGTGGAAAACCGTCGGTGAGAAAATGAAGAGACCTGGGGTGCAGCACATTACAGTGTCGTTCCAATGCAAAGCTTTGGACGGAGGTCTAAAGACGGTCCAAAATGTATACGCGGTAAAAAACGAGTTGTGCGCTGTTCGTAAAACACCATGCCAATGTAAAACTTGTCTATAAACTTGTAGTGTAGTATGTAAATGGAAGTAAATACCATCATCAATCTTAAAGTGATAACGCGCCTACAACCGTTCCAAAGACTCAATACCAGAGAGCCGTTCTTCCGCATCAAACAGTACAAGTACATTCCTGAATGGCTGCATCGGTGGTGGGATGGTAGTTCGAGAGAGTCTGATTTTGGACGGATCAACGATCTGTATGCATATGCCATTGCCAACCAGACCAAACCAAATATGATTTTGCATCTGAAAAACTCAGTGAAGGGATTGCACTCTTTGAAGAAGACCTATGAGAACTGTACTACGATGGTCGCACGAATCGAAACTCTGATTGAACAGATCAATCATGAGGTGGATGGTGAAGTTGTTGTATAGGTATATATATCTCTGCACATTGATAAATGGAACACATTCGAAGATCAATCGTGCAAGCACAAGTGGTATGTACGGAGTACGATCCTCACGTACCGTCCAGAATTGTCGATGAAAACGAGTATTCTGGTACCTGTTTCCGTGTAGACAACGCGTTGTTTCCTTTTGGGGACAAAGTACTTTTCATGACTAATTTTCATGTGTGTGACAACGCCGACGATCGTTTAGTGCATTTGCGCACAGCAGGTATGGGCAAGAACGCTTTATCCGGGTATGTTGAGGCAGTTGTCCCAGTATTGGATTGTGCTATAATCAGCCTGATGGATACACATGACAAATGGTTCATGGAAGACAGTCCGGAAGAGTGGATAAACAACATCACTGTGGCACCATTGAAAACCACTAGAATCACCACCAAAACACAGAAAGTCAGCACCATCGGTTTCCCACAGGGGTTGGAGGAACAGTTGTCCTCCGGCTGGTTGGCAGGACGTGGGTCCGACGATATGGACATGTTGCAACTCAATATCTCCATCAACAGTGGGAATTCCGGTGGTCCACTGTTTGACAAGACCGGCAAGGTGATCGGGGTCTGCACATCTACACTCAATGAGTCAGAAGCCATTGCTTTTGCAGTGCCAATCTACAGCATCATTGAGTATTTTAAGAAGTACTACAAAACCCCGTTTGGTAGGTTCCCCCAGTGGGGTGTCAAACTGATGCCAATGACCGACGCTTTCGCCGAAGAGTTTGGTATTGTTCGAGAGGGTGCGGTTGTACATGGAGTGGAAGAGGGTTCGGTCTGCAGTGTGTTGAAAAAAGGTGATGTCTTGCACAGCATTTGCTCCGAGGATCGTACGTGGAATTTGGATCGATTTGGGCTCATTCATGACAATACCAGAGGTTCAAAAATAACAATGAACAACACCGAGTTCATCATGCGTTTAACACCTGGAAAGATTACGATGAACATCACTCGCAAAATACCGTTGTCGCTCAAAATAACACCTGAACCGATCGACTACAAAGTGACAGAAAACTTCAAAGAATGGAACCCCATTGCAACTTATACACTAGGTCCAATCACTATGCAAACTTTAAGCAAAAGTTTGATCGTGTCCGAAGGTTTGCCCACCGACAAACTGGTTGAGCTCGTAGAAATTTTGAAAAAAACAAATTGCATGCAAGAATTGGTGATCATTACCCACATTAAACCAAGATCGTATGTAAACAATCTTGAGGTCAATGCTGAATTCAGTATTGTGGAGAAAATCGGACGCTACAGCGTCAAAGACATGCAAAACTGCATCAAATTGTTGGAGGCGGTCAAAGAGAGATGGCAGAGGGGCGAGCAAAAACGAGTATGCATTGGGACCAATTCCGGGGACATCTGGTTGACACTGGGTCTGTTGGGGATGAAAAGAAAAAGATCGTAGTATGGCGTGAAACAGTGATCAAAGTTGCTGTACAAAGATGAATTTCGAAGTTGATACAGATGCATTCAATAATCAGTTGGACGAACTCAAAGAAATCCGGTGCGCATTGAAAATGAAGACAACGGCACTAAAGGACTTCAAAGATGGTATCTTTAGTCACATGGATGAGAATGATTTGGAGACCTTTGTTGTGGGACAGCATGTATTCGTGAAAAAAATACGATCGTCTTGTTCATGGTCCAAAAAAAAACTATCTGAGTGTGCGGTCGACGGAGTAGTCAACATCGACGATTACATTGCACAGAACACTGAGGAAAAGGTAGTGTACACATCTAGAAAAAGAAAAAGAGGGTAACTTAAGTACATGTATGGCGATGTTTAAATTATTGTGTACTTTGTATATGACAATGTTGAGTAGTGTGAGGTGTAGTCCCGGACAAAAAATTTATGCACAATGTACAAGTGGTTCTGGCAGCAAGAGATTCTTCGCCGCAACATACGATGAGATGTGGAAGAGAATGCAAAATGGTACCAGAAATTACTCCGAGGTGATCAAAGATGCCCCCTGCCACCTGTTTATGGATTTCGACAAGGGTGATGTGCATGCCGCATGGGGTCAAATTCAACCGTATCTCAACAACCTTCTGGATAAGTTCGGGTTGGACTACACACACGTGCTGCTGGATTCCAGCGACCAAACGAAACAGTCTTTACACGTTGTCACGGTTTGCAACAAATTCATTGTGGGTTCACCTACACAAATACTGTTCCTGTTGTACAAACTGAAAGAAACTGATGAGGACGTGGACCTGTCTACGATTGATACAAACGTATATACACGTAACCGATGCTTTCGAATGTTGGGAAGCACAAAATTTGGCTCCAACCGGGTGTTAAAGGGTAAATGGACGAAACAACATTGGATCAACACTTTGGTTCAACCCGATGCAAATCTACAAGTGTACAAGCAATGGGCACCCGCTGGTACGACATACCTCAGGAGCAGATCTGACGACCACCCACCATGTGCAACTCGAGCTCTCGAATGGATGGGTGCCAAGAAAGAGTACCGTAAAAGATATGTACTCAGTTGGACATTTTGGGGACACCTCTACAAACCGATTTGTCCGTTTGTCAATCGAGTACATAGCCACAATAATATCTTTTTCCGATTGAAGCTTGGGTTTCCGGTAATAACGTTCAAGTGTCACTCCTGTAATAAATTTTACACCAGAGAGCTCCCAACTGAGATCCAAGAAGACATAAATAGATTTTTAAATGGTTTGGTGTAGTATATACACAGTGTGCATGTGATAAATGACACCCAACTGGTACACTGTATGTCTACCAATAAGACTTGTACTAGCAATAGTAGCCTACTTTTCGTTTTTTTCATACCTGTACATGATCGTCGGTATTGGTTTTTTGCTTTCATTTCTAGTTGAACACGATAGTATCAAGTTGTTCCACGCAGTCGTTTGGGGGCTCTCTTATTTTGGAGGTGTTGTTGCACTTGTATTGATTGTAATTGACATTGTCGTATCCATTGCAATTACACGTGTGCCACACAAACAACTTCGACCAGAAGAGACCGACAAAGTGCAAGTTGTGGAGTTACCGGAAGCAATCGCAACAAAATCCGAGGTTATTTAAACTTACGCAGTATATACAAATGTTCTTCTATGTATTTTTTATTGTGGTAGGTATATGGTTGGAACAAACGTACAGTTTACCAAATTTGAGAGAGTCATTGGTGCAGTTTACAAAATCAAAACCCAGGTCTGATCATAATCCACATACCCAACCTGAAGAAACTTTAAAAGAGAACACTAAAAATTAACATGAAGGCTTCTACACAACATAGGTGCCTTCTTGTCACATGTTTCTATAAACTCATCTACAGTAGTACACCACTCTTGTGCCGTATCATGAAACATTTGTACTCTCTTCTTGATCATGTTTTCAGCCCCCCGTGGGTATTCTCTTCTCATAATTTGTCCGTGGCATATGCGCAGTGCGTCTGGTGTACAACCCCCACACAGTACGGCAATCAGGTCTGGTTCATCAGTCAGCCGATGCACCAAGTTATCCATTTTTATGGAGGCAATTGAATAACGCTGCAAGTAGTTCTCGATCCACCCATCAATAAGAAGTGCTGACTGGCGTACATACTCACCGACCTCGTCGGTGTTGAACTCACACAGTGCATCATGTAAGTTACCAGTGTAATTAGACATCATTTCATACTCGTTTTCTCCCAGAAGGGTATCTACAACAATTGACAGCATTTTATAAGGTGTACCGTCCTCCACGACGTTTCGCAGTATTGTTCTGGCTAATATGGGGGCTTTCATGAGGGTTTCAACACACGTGTCACATGTGCAATGTACATATGTATCGCCATAGATACACATACATATATAAATACAGAACAATGTACTAATGCGATTATTATATTTTATGATTGTAACAATACCCATTATGCATGCCTCTATGACAATAATGACTACATTATTTGTATGGTATAAAAACTGTATGGCGAGCTTTGAAGTATACAGAGTTCACTAAAACAAAAATGGAGCGAACGGTTATACAGTGCAATATGTTCTCTGCTATGTTGGCAGTTAGAAACTTTCATTTTTTGGACGAGGCATGCAGGTTGTTAATCAGAGAACGTAACACCACAGATATCTTAGACCAAATTGCATACGATAAGTTATTAAATGCATTACAAAAAGTGGACAATATACGTGTTCGCAGGTTGCTGGACGATCATAAAATCAAATATCTGTGTACTGTAGGCTAATACAAAAAAAAATAAAACAAATCTTTTACTTAAATACAAGTTTCACGTCAACATCAATACTGATCCGATTTTTGCCAATAACCGATGAACTCTTCCCACGTAATATACAATGAATTATCAATATCAATTGCTCTGAAAAAGTCTTGCAATTCCGCCAAGGACAGTGGGTTATTCAAAGCAATGGCAAGATTCGCAAGCTCCTTCTTCTCTATTGTACCATTCTTATCTTTGTCAAATCGATCAAAAATTTCCCTTTCCATTCCTTGAATATCCTTTGACATGTATACATTGCCAATGTATCGCCATACGTCATCACCAGAACCATTTTTAATTCTATTAAATTCTTGCAACAGAAATCAATATTCAATTTTGTCAATCTATTTAAAGCGATTAAATGTCTGATAATATGAACCCACAAGAAGGTCAACAAGAAGGTTTGCAAGAAGGTCAAATGACTGAAATATCAAACCCACAAGAAGGTCTTCATACACTTGACAATGGACTCCAAGTATTGATTGTACCCACCAACAGTAGCGTTACCACTCTAAACATTACATACAGCGTTGGATCACGCAATGAAGGTTTGTGCCAGACCGGTGACACTCACATCCTTGAACACATGATGTTCGGTGGTTCCAAGAATTACTCTGGATCGAATGGTATGTGGAGATTAGAGGAGATGGGTGCCGTACTGAACGCTACCACTTACCTCGACCGCACCAATTACTTTGAGGTAATCCAAACGTCTTATATTGAAGACGCACTAGACAGAGAAGCAGACCGCATGCTGCAACCCCTACTTGCCGCTACCAAACTTCAATCTGAAATGACTGTTGTGAGAAACGAGTACGAACGAGGACGCAATAATCTATTTGGTCGAATGAATTCCAAAATGATGAACTGTGCGTTTCTGGAACATCCATACGGACATAGTACTATTGGATATCTCTCTGACATAGAACACGTCACTGCTGGTAATCTCCAGGACTACCACCACAAGTTCTACAAACCAAACAATGCCACACTCATCATGACTGGAAATATACCCAAAAATGCACTTGAAATGGTCAAACAACGTTTCCAAAATATCCCTAAAGGAAGCACCGCTGATATATACGTCCACGAGCCGGTGCAAAACGGGATGAGACGGTTTTACGAATCGGGACAGACTGGTATTGTGGGCATTGGTTTTAAAGCACCACACGGGCTACATCCGGACGCCATTGAACTGGAATTGCTCGCATACAACATCAACAACAACGGTATCTTTAATCACCTGATCAAGAACAGTACACTCTTCAACGTATCCGCCAATTGGCAAAGAACCAAAGATCCATTCCTGTTCTCCATTTGGGCTAACTGTTCCGATCCAGAAAAGGCTGAACAGGCGATATGGGACGTCATACAAGCACAACCGTCCTTCAACCTACCCAAAAATGCAGTTAAAAACATATGGAATTCAGCGACCGAATCCTCACAAGGCATGGCAGCTGAAATCAACGAAGCTGTTGCAAGGGGTGACTGGAGAGACGTTTGGTGCAGACACGACGTATTGGAGGAATGTGATGGTTCCAACATATGGAAATACCTTGTACCAGAACAAGCCACTGTTGGAATAATGATGCCTGGAAAAATACCTCAGCAGATGCCAGCTGGAAACTACCAAGCCTACGAACCCCAACTGGAAAGACAAACCATTGTGAAAGGAGAACTGTTTGAAACTCCGGAAGGTACCTTCACACACAGCAACAACATCCACCTGCGCATCGAGTATCAAAGTGATGCACCAGAAGTTATCAATTCACTCTACGCTGATATGATTACCAAAGGTTGTGGAAAGTGTGACGCAAAAGAAATACAGCAACTCATGGGATCACATGGTGTTATTCGAGAAACAGAAGCCACACCAACCGGTTACGCACTCTGTTACCATGGACCAGAATCCAGTCTGAATCTCATCATGGAAGAACTTCAACAACCACGGTTCAGCACGCAAGAACTGAAAGACGCCATCAAACAACATGCTCAAGGTCTGTACATCGCACAAACAAATCCAGATAAATTGGTCATGTCAGTTCTCAAACACAATCTATACGGTACACCGATGCCAGCCACCGATCTTGAACACCTCACAGCCGTAAAAAGCATATGCAAAGCCACAAACCCGACCAAAATTACAGCTGCGGCTCCCATTACAGCAATTGACAAAATCAAACAACTGCACGTGCCAGGCTTTACATCTTCACACCAAACACCGCTTAACGCTGTCGGAAATACACACGTACAAGTAGACAAGTCAAGCTGTGCTGTCGCATGGGGATGCCATGTACAAAATAGTGCACCCATGATGTTAGCCGCAAGTGCACTTGGTTCTGGGTTTGCCGGGCGCCTGATGAAGGATGTAAGAGACAAAAGGGGGCTTACATATGGTATCAATGCGGGTATCAGGGAGAACATGTTTATCATTAAGTCAAGTTTTAATCCCACGCTTTTGAAACAAGGTGTAGATGCCACTGAAAAAATTGTCGCAGAATGGAGACATGGTATCAGCTCTGAAGAACTGGCGATCCACAAACAAATGATACTTGGGAAACGGGCAGTTATGCATGATAGCTTAGATATGTATATCAAGTTTGTACACTGTTCTGAAATTTCGTCCGATGACATCCGTTCAGTCACTCTTGACGAAATCAACCATGTATTAGGAGAACTTCCAGAATTGTTTCGTGTAACCTCTGGACCAGGTACTGATATTTAAAAGATCAAAGTCCAGGTGACTTTTTTTCGAAGGTAAGGGTCTTGGAAAAAATGGTGACTCCATCTGAGATTTCCTGTCATGTCAGAATCAGTCACCTGAATTAATACAGGGTCAATGTATCCTTCCAAACTGGGGAGGAAAACAAGTAGTTAACAGAGGGGGCGGATGTTTTCTGCATTTTGTCTGAGAACAGCCGAACTGACATTTGCTTCAAGCCGATATTAAACACTGAAAACTGAAAACTCTGTTTCATATTACACTCCTTTATCATAGACCATGAGTAGCCCTTGCACTTGCCACGCCTTCCTTAAATGTCACAATGGAGGAGATTGTGTCGTTGCAGACCACGAAGAGTGTGTATGTTTTGCGTCGTTGAATCATTACGGTACAAGTGATTGTAACATTCCACGGGCTCGTATAAATACTTTATGGAATAAAGTATTCAGAAGTTACTACCAAGAACCCAACTATCCTGTTCAGGAGGTGTGGAAAGACCTGTTCCAACACAAGGACCGTCCAATGCACGAAGCAAAATTGCAATTGCTGTTTGAACAGTATTCTTCAAAGTGAATCAAATACTCCACAGTGTTGCGTTTGATTGTACTTTTTGTCTCGCCACCTTTTTTTCCCACAAACATATCCAATCAGTATTCATGTGTTTGTGTACTGTTGTATATGCATAGAGTAGGGTACCCAGTATGTAATTATACAGAGTGTGACCATTGTTCGAACATAGATGTACATTACATTTAAAAAAAATATTGTTCTGTTTTGTACTTAGTACTTATGTTTGTTTTGTTTTTGTTTGTTGTGTCCCATTGAGGTGATTTTGATTCCTGTTCCAAACAAGAATACCAATCAATCCAACGGTGTTTACTCTGTTAGAGGGTTATTCCAAACAATAACCCAAAATACCCAACCATCGATTGTCTAGAGGATCAATGTGCATTTGCCACATTCCCACCCCCCGTTCAAAAAATGAAATTCCCATTGTTGTAAAGGTTTGTTTGGGTGTTGATTTTTTTCTACTTGTACAGTAATTGATGTAGACGTAATGCCAATTACTGTAACCCATTGCAATGTTTTTGCTTTGCGCACCACACATCGGTATCCGTCGCGTGGGGGCATCATGAGTACCAACGGTACACCTTGTTCAGCAACGAATGTATTGGACATGCTCCGCATCGCAGATGACAAAGATTTCTTGCAATCGTTTGAATTGTTCATGACTTTTCTAATTGACTCAAGTGTGGTCCGCATAGCTTTCCGAACTTCAAAATTGTTTGCTTCTGGTATCATCGGATATTTTCGTTTGTTTGCTTTCGCTGTCTCTGGTGTAGTAGATTCGACAGGATATTTTTTGTGTGATTTTCCAGAACCATACACCGACGGATTTGTAGACGGTGGGGGCACCGTGTGTACCGGCAATGGATCCGAAGGCGACAACGGATACACCGGAGACAACGGAGACAACGGGTGTAACGGTGGCACCGGCGACAACGGAGACAACTGAGACAACGGGTGTACCGGAGACAACGGGTGTACCAACAATGGATCCGAAGGCGACAACGGATACACCGGAGACACCGGAGACACCGGAGACAACGGAGACAACGGAGACACCGGAGACAACGGAGACACCGGAGACATCGGAGACACCGGAGACACCGGAGACGAATTGGATACTGTGTTGCCTGTACTGTGTTGGACATGTATGTTGTGGTGCAACGATTCCATAACTTGTGGTGGCGAAAGTGGTACAATCAAATCCAGTACAGTTTGGTCACCTGTTTCGTTCACAACGGTTGCAACGGTTGCAACGGTCGGAATAACGGGCATGGTAGACGCAACTGGTTGATCGATGGTCGATGCAATCATTGACAACTGGTCCACCTGTCCAGATGGTAGTGGTGCACCCCCCAACGCCAAAGTGCTGGTGCCAACAGGAGTGCCAACATTGTCGGGAATACCGTTAATGTTTGGGATACGTATTCTGACTGACATTGTTTCGGACGTTGCATCGCCTTCGGGACGTGTCACATGGGACATGTGATCAAAATACGTGTACTCGTCGTATACACCAGCCACACGCACAGCAGCCAGAAAATCGTCTCGAAAGTAGGGCTTCCAGCCGGTTGGCATCAAAGTGTCGGCAACAGAATCCAATACATCGTTGTCTACAAATTTTTTGTCCAATCCAAACAACCCTCCCAATTTAGGGTTGACACATGCCATATCAATTTCAGGGTGAATTAATAAGTTGGGAGATGTGTTGGTGGGTGTGGTTGGGACTGTTGACATGATAACGGGTTGGGTATGTTTTAATATGATGCAAACTGCCAGAATAAGAAGATGTTTGCTGACTGAAATTTCAGCTAGACCGAAATAACGGGCATGGTAGAACTAAAATCGTCTAAAATCGTCTTCGTCATCATACAATTTTTTGAAGCCACCACACCATATTCCATATTCGCCCCCCGAAAATTAAGAAAAAATAATAGGCTTCTGATTGACTGGACTCTGAAGACACAAGTACAGACGATGTTGGTGGTGACACGTACACATGGAAACATACAATACAAAGCAAATGAAACAAAACATACTATTTTTTTTGTTTGTACAACTACACTCGTTTGTATTTGAATGGAATACGAAATGCATTGAGATGAGTACAATCACGTCCTCAACATCATGGTAAAAAAAATAAATGACATCATTTTTAATTTGCATTACAAATACATATTTCACAAATGTCTGGCACTATGTATTCAGTACCACCAAATGAATGGTACATGTCACAATTGCCACACATTAATGGAGGAAGATCAGGAATTTCATTGTTTTGATTGGAACATAGTGTACGATAAAGTGTAGTATTGCCAACGTCTGGCATGTTTGGCATGTTTGGTGTATTGGGCATGTTTTAAAAAAATTACAGAAGTACATATCTCGCCATACATGTATATATATATCCACCGCCTCGCAGACGTAAAACAAGGTGCAATGTCGCCTCCTTCTGAATATTGTAATCGGACAATGTTCTGCCATCTTCCAATTGTTTGCCAGCAAATATAAGACGCTGTTGGTCTGGAGGGATACCCTCTTTGTCTTGAATTTTTGCTTTGACGTTCTCAATCGTATCAGACGGTTCTGCTTCCAATGTAATTGTTTTACCAGTAAGTGTTTTGACAAAGATCTGCATATTTTGTATGATTACATGTAATATTTATACTCCAATGTATCGCCATACTTGTCAAAGATAAAAAAAAACAGCCAATGCTTTTATGCGTATCCAAATGGCATTGATAACCATTGCTATAGATGTTGTTATGTCAGTAAAAGTCAACACAGAAACAAAATAGAAGGTACGATACAACTGGGATATAGTAGGTTGAAGGTCTTCTTTCTCATACCTATTCCTTTGTAAGTATTTTTTTTCGGAAGCAAAAAAAAAAGCAAACAAAAAGCAAAAAAAAACAAAATGACTAGCACTCATGAATTCGGCTTCCAAGTCTTCCACAGAATCCATATCGGGATTCGAATGAGTAACCTGTCCGTATACCCCGCAGGGGTCAGTGTTGAACATGAGTTAGCCATTCTCTTTTTCTTTACCTTTTGAGCAAAGATAACTTTTTAATAATATCTCCTTTACTAAAATTGCTATATTAGTATAGTTCTTTTTTAAATCTAAAAAACCACTCACTAAATTCAAACGACAAGTTCAAAAGATGCACCGGACATCTTGCACCGAAGCCGCCCGCACCGAAGCCGCCCGCACGGAAGGCACCGAAGGCGCCCGCACCGAAGGCACCGAAGGCGCCCGCACCGAAGGCATCGAAGGCACCGAAGGCACCGAAGGCACCGAAGGCACCGAAAGCCCGAACGGACGTGCTCGTGACGGCAATTGTCGTGACGGCAATTGTCCATCACCACAATTCTCAAATAATTCCAACGATGACATCAGAACGACCGGGACGAGTGGAACGAGCGGGAAGAGCGGGACGAGCGTATGTACTGAAGCCAACGGTATCAAATGCATCGAAGGCAACGAAAGCAACGGAAGCAACCAAACAGCCTTAGAGTCAAAAGGCAATGGGTGTTCTCGTGACGACAATTGTCCACCAGACCAAGTGTGTACCCACTCCCCACGTGCCCAAGGTGCGCACGCCCAAGGTGTCAACGCACAAGGTGCCCACGCCCAAGGTGTCAAAGACTGCACAACTGACGACCCAGCATCGCAATCGCAATCACTTTTACAAGGAGAGAAAAAAAACCCGGGCAATCCCCCAGACACTGTTGTAAAACTTGATTATGTTTACCATTTAAACGTGCACCACATTGCTGCAAACCACCTGAAAGGTCTACTTGATTACGATTACGAAGATGAGAAACATGCCCACGTACTGGTGAAACGCGATGTTGTTAAACATGCCCAAACTCATAAAACAAATGTTTACAAAACATTGTTAAACGGGTATAACATTTTTGATTTAAGCAGTGTCCGAGGATGTTCATTCGTTTTGACTGAATGGACAAACCACTGGATGATTTTGCCTAAACAACCTTACCCTACATCAGAGGACGCATGAATCCTGTAAACAGTACGCACTGTATACAGTGTGCGTAATGTAAACGTACAACAAAAAATATTTTGTACCCGGTCTCCCAATCTCCCCGTGTGTGTACAAATGTATTTCAACAACAATAGAATTAATTATTTAACTACCGTACCAAATCAATTTCCTCCGTTCAACGTTCACCCATCCACCGTCCACCCATCAACGAACGAAGGAACATCCGTCCACCACCGTCCACCGTCCACCCATCAACGAACGGAGGAACATCCGTCCACCACCGTCCACCGTCCACCGTCCACCGTCCATCGTCCACCCGTCAACGAACGAATGAACGAATGAACGAATGAACGAATGAACGAAAGGAACAACCAAAGGAACAACCAAAGAAACAATCAAAGGAACGAACGAACAACCAAATGAACAACCAAATGAACAACCCAAGGAACAAGCGAACGAATAAACGAATCAACGAATGAACGAATGAACGAACAAATGATTTAGTTTTCAATTGTTTGAACAACCGTACCCATTTACGAACGAATGAAGAACAATGTTTATTATTTAACTAATTGTACAAATAATTTCCTCCGTCCTTTGTCACCCGTCCTCCAAACAATTAATTATTTAACTAATGGTACCCGCCGTCGTTGTCCACCGTCCTCCATACGATTGTTGTAAACAATTTAGAACATTTGTTTCGTAAAAAAAATTACTTCTTTTCTAATTTGCTAAACAAGACACGCCAGTAGTCACCAAACGGTCCGTCGTCGCCGTATTGAATGACAAACACCCGACCGTCGGTGATATCTTGTTCAAACACATCATCAAGAAGGTCAGCAGGAGTCCAGAATACAACATGGTACCAATTTGTTTTTTTGTTTTTGCGCCATCTATACCGACCATTGTGACGGGTTTCGAAATCATGGATCGCGGAGGACGGAGCAACTGACACGGGTGCTTCAACAACGGGTGGTTCGACAACGGGTGCTTCGACAAAGGGTGCTTCGACAACGGGTGCTGGAGCGACCGTTTCGATAGGCACCCAAAGACCATTTTCCAGGGTACACAATGGCAGTTTTTCACGTCTTAAATAATTTACAATCGCACCCGTGCCCGAAGCCGATATCATCGAAGGGGATATTGCACAAGCGTGGTCATTGGTGAACCAGCCACGTTGGACAGTGTGGTAAGCACCTGGTTCTGTCGCGTACGTAGCAAGGGCAGTTGTAATTTTGGCGACGACCAGTTGACCCTCTGTCGTCACCCCAACAACTGTGCCCATCCATTTCCCCTGAGTTGGTGTTGTTGCAAGGATTGGAACAGATGGTTCGCCGACGTGTAAGATGCAATTCTTGCCATCAATCACCGCCGTTCCAGGAAATTGTATGGTTGTATCAGTGTAAACAGAATTCAATAAGGCTTGCAAATCTTCGTCCATCATGATTGAGGTGGATTAGTGATCGGATCCTCATCTGACCTGAGGTCAGTGTACATATGACCCCTCCCGAATCCACCTCCACCAACACGTCCCACACCCCACACGTCTCACACGTCCCACACGTCCCACACGTCCCACACGTCCCACACGTCCCACACCCACACGTTCATAGTATAACACTGACCCCCCACCATTTTTTATTCCTAAATCTCATGCTAAATCTTAACCTATTTACCTAAATTTTTAATACTAATAATGTCTCGTAAATCACGTAAATCAAAACCAATTAATAATGTGAATGCACTTGCGACACGCTGTATTACTGCGATTAACCTGCAAGACGTTGATTATTTACGGGTGCCGGAAGAGTGCAAGACGTTGAATGAAGCGGTGGACAGGGTGCACGAGGACGATCGTTTGACCACCATCGTTTTGGGGAAAGGGGACCACCTTGTGGCAGTGTCCACAGAAGAAAATGGTAGTAAAAGTAACACTTTGAAGATTCGTTCCGCCATGAACATTGTGGGTGACTTCCGTGATCACGATGTGTTGTCAAAAAAGGATGTTGTGGTCGTGGGTGGTATTAAGTTCGAGGAAGGAATTCAAGGGAACTGCCATCTGCAACAC
>TARA_B110001452_G_scaffold194402_1_pt1 | contig 16172 bp, 17 predicted proteins | sample TARA_B110001452 | Tara Oceans TARA_B110001452 (sample SAMEA4396971) | marine metagenome | biome: Polar Biome; feature: [DCM] deep chlorophyll maximum layer (ENVO:01000326); material: water (ENVO:00002006), including particulate matter (ENVO:01000060) such as... | depth 25 m
AATTTAAATACTTTAAATAAAACATAAAATTCGTTTTCATTTACATTTTAAAATAATGCAATTAATTAAATGGCAGAGTTTGAGTGCTCCGTAAAGGATTTAATGCCCCAGACGCAAAATTTAATCTCAGAAGATACAGTAAATGTAGAATACGCTAAAACGGCAGACGAACCAGTTCCTGTTGAAATTCCTCTGGACGTTAAATTATCAGTGTATCAAAGATTATACACTGATAAAAATATCAAAATGGCGATATTTATAACACTTGTTTATCTGGCATTAAATTCCAGTCAATTTTATACATTATTAGATAATAATGTTCCTCTATTATTTGTAGATAGTTTGCCAGGGTTTTTAGGTAAAGCAATAATTGGTTTTATTTTAAGTATTGTTATTATAGTATTTACTTCTTTTTTCTCGTTGTAGTACTTTTACTTGGACCAACTAGGTCTTTTTTGTTGGATAAGTTATCACCTAATTTATCCATCATTAGAGATACTAGACCTACATTTTTATCAGAAATATTTTCGTCTGTTTTGACGCCCCATTTTAGAGAAGTTTTAATATCGTGGGTCAAGGGAATACGTTTACTTTCAAAATTTTTACAATTAATTACAGCTCCTGTAGTGTCAGGTTCGCCATCATTTTCAGACATGCACATCTGACAAATCCCTGCAGGTGTTAATTTAAAATAAATATGATTGTTCGCGTGATACCCACATTTATTCTGACAATACTTAGATTTTGTATTAATTAGATACAAAGTATCATACTTATTCGACTTCAGAATTCCGCGGATATCTTCTAGACGATATCCTTCGACGTGATTCTTGAAAAATTTTAGAATATTATTCCTTTGAGAACTTTCATTTGATAATAAATTAAAATTGCCGGATTTATCCTGTAAAAAGTCTTCTTCGGTTTCTTCATATTCAGGTAGATTATGAAACGTGGTTATATTTGTCTCAGAAGTTCTAATACTAGTGTCTTGAATCACTTTTAGTAAATCGGTTTTGTATATTTCATCGTAAACGTCGGAAGATTTATTTCCGATGTAACATGTACTGTAATTATAAACCCGGTTCTCATATGTATATTTGCCGTCTGAATAAGTACACTTGTCCGAACCCACGAGTCTAAGACCATTTTTGTCGTATACACATTTATCTATTATTTTGTCCCAAGAATCGTAAAATGATTCCGGTTTCCCAAATATAGTGTTAATTGAAACCAGTATATTCTCTCTTATTCTTAGAGCAATACACTTATCGACTAAAACATCGGGCCAATTAAAGTGATAACCTTGCTTAATATACACCGTATCGCCTTTTTTAACTTTTTTTATATTGTCAGCTTTGGTTATAATACATTTCAAGTTAGTATCTCCGTATATGCTCGCCATGACATTATGTACACATACCGCGTATATATTAATATCAACATCAGTGACAGAAAGAATATCAAAATCGATAAAAAATCTGAATATACTTGTTTTTTTCTCAACAATACAATTTTTACATTTAATATGTTTAACATATAACCCCTGAAATAAATCGTAATCATCTGTAAGGTCAAGCTTCCCACCGTCGAGCATATAATGCGTTACGTCTCGTGAGGATACGTCCTTGACGACTTTACCAGTAGAGAATAACCATGTTCTTAGAGGATTTTTCTCCATTTGTAGTAACGTAATAATATATACATTTTATTTTTATATTATTTTTACGGTTTAAACTTAATTGTTATATCATGATTATTAGTATATATTCCTTTTACAGCACTCGGAGATAATACACAGCGTTTCCCCTTTTTCTTAGCGTTGATAGTGGTCATCATATCAGTGTCTATGAGCTCTATATTACTTAAAGCATAATCAATTATTTTATTTTCTATGAACCACCTAAAAAAATTTAATTGGCCGACCGTGGTAATTACATCCTTTTTTGACATGGCTTCATCTGATGTGTAAGTTCTCCACTTAAATGTATAAGGATCTATAACAAGTCTTTTTTGCCTACAAAAAGGATCAAAAAATTTTTTCGAATAAGCTTTTAATTGATTTTTATAATCGATATATATATTAAAATACAACGTTTCATTATTACATTTCAACGGATAAGTAATGTTATATTTTTTGGAATAATTTGTCACTAACCAATCTAATAGTCTTAAAGAAAGAGGTGTTTTTTGATTTATTATATCACTAAATAGTTCTATTCTGTTTTTGTAAAAATTTATTAAAAAATTTATTAGGGTTACCTCTTTACTATTAAAAGACATACACTGAAATATATTATATTATATTAATGTTATCAATCTTTAAATAAATTTAAAGGATGTATGTATATATATGTATAATCATGGCTACCGAGATAATAAACGAAAACTTTAAAAAACAAATTATTTTTCTTTTAAATAATAACTGGACTGGAAAGAATGACATGTATTTTCCTCTTCAAAATGCTATAAATATAGAGAGAAAACATTTATTCAAACTTTTTAATTATAAATACATCTATTATAAAAAGGATACTGTAAATACAACAAGAGGTGTACTTTTTCTATTCAAAAACATTTCAGGAGATAACACGGCTGTTATTGTATTCAAAGATCTAAGTGTGTATCATATACATTTAGAAACACTTGACGAATACTATAATGGTAGTATATTTGAAATTTCTTATACACCGACCAATATCACGATTTACGACGCTTTTTTAATTGCCGGCAATAAAATAAATTATCAGCCGTTTGAAGAGCGCATTTCAGATGTAAAAATCATGCTAGATAATTTAAATAGTAAAAACTTTATTTTTAAGATGTTGACATTTTCTACGGACATTTGTAGTTTTAAAGAAATAGAGGATGACGAAGAACTTTTTATGATATCATCGAATCTTCCTATTTTAACCGGTGTTAATTTTTCGTTTTTTAAATGGAAACCGGCGGAAAAAATTACATTCTGTTTACAAGTTGTTGAAGAAAAAGATGATTTGATTCTAATGTCTTCCAATTTCAAGAAAATTATCAAATTCGCTAAGATTCATAATGAAACATCTAAAGGAAATGAATACATAAATCAAATTAAAAGTATAGAAAACTACATTGACAATTGTGTACTAGACATTAATATTGAATCTCCCAATGGAAAGATCTTAATTAAAAGAGTAAACCCTGATAAAATTTATCCTACGAGTGTTAGACTAATAGAAAAAGTTTTATTTATTAAACATGAGAGTATTCAATTTACAGAATTATACAAGTGAATATTACATTACATTACATTACATTACAACAAGAAATAATACATTGATATATTTAGGTATATTTGTCAATGTATTATTTTAGATATTTGTTTATTTTAACCCCGAAAGCTATTTATTTGCTATCTAGCGGCGGCACCGTCCTTTCTTGAGACGCATACCCTTCTTGAGGCAACGACGACGCTTGCGAGCGTACGCACGAGCACGCTTGGCGCTCTTGGTCATCTTAAGGCGGGTTCCCTTCTTGACGCCGCGGCGACCGAAACGAGACGACGACTTCTTACGTAGAAGCTTGGGAGAGACGTAGACACGGTAGGTCTTGCCGTTCTTGGTGCGCTTGTAATAAAGACCACCGTTGCAGCCCTTGTATACCTTACGCTTCTTGCCGCCAATCATGACGCGCGCCTTCGACGAAAGCTTGCGGACCTTGCCGCCCTTGGTCTTGCGACCCTTACACTTCTTCTTCTTCCTACCGAAAAAAACTTCAAGCATTCCCATTTTAATATTTAATATATACTTGAGAAAAAAAAATTTTTTAAAATACAAATTTTTTTAAAATACAATTTTAATAAATTTAGAAATTATATTTTCTTTTATTTCTTTATCATTTAAAAAAGAAATAATTTTTTCTTTATCGCATACAGTTTTAGTAAATTCACCTGGGACAATGTAATCAAATTCTGTAAATATTTTTCTAGAAGTTACGTAATCAAAATCGTTGCAATTTTTATTTATTACTTTCAGAACTTCTTCTATATTTTTGTGCTTTTTAATAAGATTAAAAGACGTAACCGGTCCTATTTGCGATATTGGTTCAGTATAATCACAACCAGAAAGTATACAAAAATCAACAAATGATTTCATATCCATATCGAATTTAAATAAGATTATATCAGTGTCTACTTCCGTGATATATCTTGATATACCCGTTTTAAGAATTTTTCTGCAGCCAAAAGTCGTCGCGTCGGTATCGTCAGTCACGGTATAATCAACTAGACCATTTTTCTGTAAAAAAGCACAGTACTTTTCGGCATCCTCTGGGGCAGTACAATAAGGTATTCCAGCCAATTGAAGAAATTCTTTACATTCTTCGATGTCTTTTTTCTTAATTACTATCAATTGAGACTTTATTTTTTCGATTTCGGCGTCTATGTATTTTTTTTCTTCGTCGGATTCAGGGACTTTTTGTTTCAATTCTTCAATGCGTGTATACATCCTTTCTTTACTTGCCTGGCGCTTAACAAGAACCGTCTTTTTTGCTTCAGGGGGGACACCGTCGAATACAAATACCGGGAGAATTCCATTCATAAAGTAATACTTAATTCTATTCGCTATGCCAATGATATGTGAATTCGATGTTCTCGAGGCATATTTAAATTTATAAAGTAGAATACTACAATCTATAGCTACTTTGGAACCTTTATAAAGACTTATATCTTTTTCTGAGATAGCATCAGGGGCGTGCTTTTTAATAAGATTATTCAATCCTCTGATTCCCATTGGGATTTAAATTAATATATATTTTGTTTTTAAATTAAAATATTTTATGTAAAATTATGTATCTCTTATAGCTAATTCCTGAAGAATACAACCCGAATCTAAATCTGAACTGTCATCGTCTCGTAAATCAATACATCTTTTTGGAGGCTTAATAGGTTTATATTTTGGATGACATTTAATGTCATTTTGACGATAATATTCGACTTCCTTCCAGAATTTTTGTAGTACAGGTAGATTAGCATCTAACCAAACACGATCAATTTTAACCCTGACTATATTCATGATATTGGGCGGTTTATATTCGATAAAATCGGCGACATCTATATTACATATAAACATATTTAACTGTACTTGTGGGTAATAATACTCCGGTATATATCCAAATTTAATGGGTCTTCTATACGGACATTTTACTTCAAGTAAGATAGGTTTGTTTTTTCTATCATTAGAAATAGAAATGCCGTCTGGTGAACCCGCGAGCCAATAATAATCTTTATTATTGTGAACGTCTTCATGAGCTATAAGTCCGAAATCAAAATTATCTTGTCCTGTAAGTTTGCAATATTTTTCAATCGCTTCGTCTTCGTATTTCTGGCCGTGAAGAGTGGCAACGTTACCTACGAAAGGTTTTGGATCGTGTCCACACTTTTTAAATAGAACTTCATGCGGTTTTTGATAAGGATTAATCCCAAGAACTGTACCCGCGTCCGAACTTGTCAATTTACCTTCTCTTTGCTTGAACCAGGCAGCGGAACGCTGTTCATATTGTGGTATAACCTTTAATTTATCTATCTTATCCATCACGTGTTATATGTAAAATATATTCTATCACTTTAAATTATATTCTTTAACTATCTTAACTTTTTTACCGTAACACTTATAGCATTCTTCTTTCTCAGTTTTTTAGGATCTTCGTCCGCATTCTCCTTTGTTTTTTTTTTATCGTACTTTTTATCACAATATTCCCATAATTCTTTTGATCCTATTTTGAATTTTCTATCTGGTTTTGCTCTATACCAATAAACACAATCTTGTATGTTATTACTTTTTGAAGTATTATCGAGTACAAGACAATCGTACCCCTCAGTGCAGGCATTTAAAACATCCTGGAAAACGCTAAAATGAGGAAAAATTCCGAAAAAATTCTTATAAAGTTTTTCTTGATTTTGAATAATATTTTCTCGTAGAATGAAAACATAGTCTATATTTGTGCGAAGATCAGGTGGCAAGTCCATACAATATTGCATTGTCAACATAAAAGTTATCCTCCAATGTCTTCCATTCATAAATATGCCGCGGATATTTGTATCCCTGATCATGCGTTTGTCGTACATACAATCATCCAGCAACAAGAATACGTCGTTATCTTTTTTCGCATCCTTGCCATTTATTGTTTTTTTCTGCCGCGTTATTACTTCTTGAACAACCTCGGGTTTGTATTCAGAATGTATAAGTAGATCGGGTATGAAATTCGAATAAAAGGCGTTTCCATCTTCCGTTGCAGATATAGCTACGCCAGCCTTAATTTTACGAAGGTGATATAATATGTCCGCGACTAATGTACTTTTACCTGTTCCTCTCTTTCCTATAAACACACATGTAGCAGGACCCGAACCTGTTTTACGCCTTTCCTCGATTCTCTTTGGGTTAAACTTTGATAAGCTAATCGACATGTATATTTATAAAAATTATTTTATTATTTGATTTAGTCCCAGTAATTTTCTTTTAATAACGTGTCGCTTTCTAATGTAAAATACGAATAAACTACGCTAGATAATAACCCTAAACTAAATGAAATTAAAATCTTGCCAAAATTTCCGATGTCCTGTTCTTCTGGGTCAATATAATTTATCCCCGCAAATATTATACCCGATATTAGTAAAATTATTAATATTATAGTTAAATCAACTCTATAAAAGTCTAAAAATGTCATTTATTTAAGATATAATATAATAATATATTAATTATATTTATTCAACTTAAAAATAAAATAAATATAACAAATATAATGGGAGGAACTAGACTATTCGCCGCTGGCGCCCTAAAAAATATATTACTAATGGACTTCGGAGAAACATGTGTATTTATTAAATTTGGTACAGATTGGTGTATACCATGTCAAGAACTTGATAAAATTCTAGTAAATTTTCCAGATAGTGCTTTATATCATGTAGATGTCGAAGATGTTGAATTTGATGGCACTATGGAAGAATATAATTATAAGAGTGTACCTTACACAATTATCAAATACAAAAAAAAGACCCGAAATTTCAGTGGAGTTTCATCTGAAGAAAATATCAAAAGATTGATTAATGAAATGAAAAATTGAATTCTTAAACGGGGGGGTATATTGAAAATTACAAAAAATTATCCGGTTTAAAAAATTAATATATATCTAAACCAGATAGTTTATCATGGCGGAAAAATTCAAGAAGTACACTCAAATCGAACACATTTTGGCACGGCCCGGGATGTACCTTGGTGATATAAAATGTGTGATTTCAGAGGCATGGAAAATTGAAAATGAAAAACTAGTACATTCTATATGTAATTATAACCCTGGTATATACAAACTCTTTGATGAAATTATAACGAATGCTTCTGATGAAGTACAAAGAAATCCAAATGTTAAAGTCCTCAAGGTTGAAATATCCCAAGAAAAAATTAGTGTATTCAATGATTCTGGTATACCAATTGATATTCACCCAGAATACAATGTTTACATTCCAGAACTTATTTTTGGAAATTTGCTAACTTCTACAAACTTTGATGACTCGAAAAAAAGAACAACCGGCGGTCTCAATGGTCTTGGAGCAAAACTCGTAAATATATTCTCAACAGAATTCACCATCGAGACGTGTCATTCCGGTAAAAAGTACGTACAGAAATTCGAATGTAATATGTCTAAAAAAAATGATCCGGTAATAACCAATACAAAAAAGGCTAATTATACTAAAATATCTTTTAAACCTGATTATGCTCGTTTCGGAATCACTGCGATGTCCCACGATACAATTTGCATCTTGACTAAGCGGGTGTATGACATCTGCGCAATTACATCGAAAAATGTAAACGTTGAGCTAAATGGTAAAAAAATAAATATCAAGGACTTTTCTGATTACATTTCGATGTATATCGGCGACAAAAAGACGGTACCTAGAATTATATATGAACAAAACAGGTGGCAAGTGGCATTTAGCCCAAGCGATGAATTCAAATGTGTATCATTTGTCAATGGAATTGCTACTACAGATGGAGGGACACATGTAGAACACGTCATGTTTCCTCTTGTGAAGAAACTAACAGAAATTATCCAAGAAAAACACAAGAATATTACTATCAAACCAAATTACATCAGGGAAAATCTTTTCGTATTTATTAATTGCAAGATTGAAAATCCAGTATTTTCGTCGCAAACAAAAGAAAAGAATCTTACTAAAGCAGTAGATTTTGGAAGCAAATTTAATTTGACAGATGAAATGGTCAAAAGCGTCTTAAAACTTGGTATTTTAGATAGTATTCTTGCTCTCGCGGAAGCCAAGGAGAAAAAAAATATTTCAAAAACAGATGGAAAGAAAACTAGCAGGGTAATTATTCCGAAATTGGACGATGCCAACAAAGCAGGGACAAAAGAATCTAAGATGTGTACTATTATCTTTACAGAGGGCGATTCGGCAAAGACTACTGCTATATCCGGACTTTCGGTAGTCGGCCGAGACTATTACGGAGCCTTTCCTCTCAAGGGGAAAATGCTTAACACACGGACTGCGACTTATTCTCAAATGACGAGCAATACCGAAATAAATAATATCAAACAAATTCTAGGCCTTCAAACTGGCAAAAAATACAAATCCGTTTCAGACCTAAGATACGGAAGAATTCTTATTATGACCGATGCTGATACAGACGGTTTTCACATCAAAAGTCTGCTTGTAAACTTCATAAGTCACGGCTGGCCTGAACTTCTCAAGGAAGACTTCATAAGTTCTTTGGTCACGCCTATCATTAAACTCACCAAAAAAACTCAAGTAATTCCATTTTACAACCTTAACGATTATAAAGATTGGAAAAAGAACAATGACTCTTCCAGTTTCAAGGTAAAATACTACAAGGGTCTCGGAACTAGCACTCAACAGGAGGCAAAGGAGTATTTTAGATCTATGAAAACGCTCAATTACAAAATAAATAACGAAACAGATTCAAAGTCTTTAGTTCTGGCTTTTACAAAGACAGAAGCTGATGCGCGTAAAAAATGGATCCTAGATAGTATTAAGAACCCAAAAAGCATCGACTACAATGTAAAAGATGTTTCCGTAAAGGACCTAATAGATAAAGAACTTGTGTTATTTTCTATTAGTGATAATATACGCAGCATTCCGAGTCTTATTGATGGCTTAAAACCTTCACAAAGAAAGATTATTTATGCTTGTATCAAAAGAAATTTGTATACAGAGATAAAAGTTTCTCAGTTATCTGGATACGTGTCCGAAAAAACTAATTATCACCACGGCGAAAATAGTCTAATGGATACAATAGTTTCTCTTGCTCAGAATTTTGTGGGTTCTAATAATATAAATCTGCTCGAACCAATTGGACAGTTTGGGACGAGATTGTTAGGCGGTAAGGATTCTTCTAGTCCAAGGTACATCTTCACACATTTATCTAAAGATTTCAAAAAACTCTTCAATGAAGATGATAATCCTATATTGGATTACATAGAGGAAGACGGAGATTTAATTGAGCCGACGTTTTATGTTCCAACTCTTCCTCTAATTCTTATTAACGGAGCCTGTGGTATTGGGACAGGTTTCTCGTGCGATGTCCCGCGATTCAATCCCGACGATATTAAGAAAAGACTAATGGATTTAGTAATTGATGAGGATGCGGATATCTCAGAAATGACCCCATGGTACAAAGGTTTCTCTGGATCTATTAAAAAGGTAGACGATAACAAATGGATCACTCTAGGAAAATACAAAGTGAAGGGCAACGTGGTAAATGTCACGGAACTTCCGATTGGAACATGGACTGATGATTACAAAACATTTTTAGATAAACTGGAAACTGAAGGCATAATATTCGGGTATACAAATGAATCTACTGAAACATCTGTAAATTTCACCATTAAATGTCCATTAGAAAATGTAATAGAATGGACCCAAAACAACGAAATCCAAAAGAGACTGAAACTGGTTTCGCATCTATCAGCAAATAACATGTATGTATTTAATGAGAAAAATGAAATAGTTAAAATGGAGTCTCCCGAAGAAATAATCTTCCATTTCTGGAGAATTAGAAATGAATATTATATCAAAAGGCAAAAGTATATATGTAATAAACTAAATAGTGAACTAATTACATTAGAAGCTAAGATGAGGTTCGTAAATGACATAATTGATGATAAGATAACTGTATTCAAACGAAAACTAAGCTCAATTATCGAACAATTACAAACAGGTGGATATCCAAAAATTTCAGGATCTTATGAATATCTCACGAGTATGAAAATTCACTCTTTTTCCACTGATACAATTGAAACGCTTACAACAAGGATTAGAAAATTAAATGAAGAATATGTAAAATATAAAAATTATACCCTAAGGAATTTTTGGGAAGGAGATATAAATTAATTGTGTTAATTTTTAAAAAAAAATATTTTAATATATTAAATTAATTAAGTATGAGAGCTGTTATCTACGCAATTGTTTTAGCCATCGTCTCGTGGATGGTGTTTGGTAGCATGAACGAGCTAACTTCGGCTCACGATGACGGCGGTTGCTGCGGAAAGGCGAACTGTGGCGAGAGCTCGACAACTAGTCTCGTCTGGTGGGCTAATCTAATGATTGCCATCGTCGCTACGGTTGTAGCTTTGTACGGCGGTGCAAGAATGACCCCCCAGGGCCGTATGCTCCCCACGATCCCCTTCCTCCCAGTCTAAAATAACTGGTGCATGATCGCTTGACAAAGGAATTCCCTTGTTATTTTCGCCAATATATTTCAAACATTTACTGGAACCATGATTAATATTCTTAGTGAAGAAATAATCAAGTCTCCAACCTTTGTTTCTATTTCTTGTTCTAGACATTCCATTTTCTTTTACTTGTCGAGGATCCCACCAAGTGTATAGAATATCACATTTCACAGTATCGATAAATTTTAACCGTTTAATGTCTTCGAGGAATTTAAGTTCATGTTTATATGTACCCGGTCCAGGAATACACTTGCTTTGGTCAAAATGTGTATCTTCTGCCACGTTAAGATCTCCGCACAAAATTACCTTGTTAGTGGTTTTATCTAGGAAATTATACAAACAATTATTAAAATTTATTTTATTCTCGTAATTTGTTCCAGAATTCGGGGCATACACGGTTATTATAGTTATGTCATCAAATTTCATTATTATAATACGCCCCTCGAGATCTTCGTATCCTGGAATCTGAGTTTCAAATGTGGGCGTTATGGTTTTTTTATAAAATATACACGTTCCTGAATATCTATCTGATCCTCTCGCGCCCTCTAGTTTAGATTCATTGAAATACATATTGTATCCAGGGATATCTATTATAGAAGACTTAGATATAGAACAACGCGTTTCCTGTAAACAAATTATATCCGGTTCGAGTTTAAGAAGTGTTTCCATTGCGCTACCCTCTAGAGGTAGAAGTTTATCATTTTTCTTAAGCTTACTTGAAATTAGTTCGTTGAAAATGCGAGAACGTATGCCATTAACATTCCACGATATGACTTTCATAATATACTACATATTTATATAATTATTTATATATTAAGATAAGTATTTTTTTGTAATTAATTTATTGCTTTGTAAAAATAAAGTTTTATCATCATCTTTATCTGTAAAAAGAATAGGTCTCTGGTCTACTGGGTTCCAAAGTTTAGTTATGAAATTGTATGTATCTTGCCATTTTGAGTGTTCTTTTGTAAAAATACATATGCAGTGACAATTGGTCTTTAAAATATCGTTTATATCTAAAATACATTTTAATAAATTCATATATGCTGGCAAGGGTAATTCATTATCAGTTGCAGATTCTAGATTTATGTATAATTTAAAAATTTCGGAATTATAATTTATAAGTTTCCAAGTATTCTTGAAATAGTTTATAAATTCTTCAAACCCCTCTTGGTTATAACCATCGTGGGTCAATAAATTTACTGTAAATAGTTCATTGGGCTTATCTAAAACTATCTTAATAGACGGTCTATCGAGAATGTATACTTCTTCATTCATCCTATTATATTATAACGTTATATATCATATTTTATCTTTTTTTAATGCGCAAAATTACGTTTTTTAATAATTATTAAGATCTCAATCATAATGTAGGATTGTTATTATACTCATATAGTTTATGGTATCAATTGAAAGCATCTGGAATGACTTCGAAGAACTCTCTAAAGAAAACGAAAAGGAAAATATATTATGTGAATGTCCTCATTTAAACTTACAAACTGATCATAAACAAGGTAATAAATTTTGCTTAGATTGCGGAACTGTTGTATTGACCAATATTTTTGAATCATGTGAATGGAATAATTATAAACAAGAGGATGGATCCTTGTCTAATGCTTCTCAGCGAGGCGATACATATGTTTCGGATAACCCTTACGATAAAGGCGGAACTATACCAGGATTTGCTAATAAAAACTCATTGATGATGAGAATACATTATCAACAGACATTTAGCCACAAACAGAAAACTTTTTGGAACATTTCGGTAAAATTTCAAAATTATTGTACTCAAGTCGGTATTCATGTCTGTGTATTACCTGTTGCTAAAGATATGTGGCACATTTGCATGGAATCTGGAAAACTGACAAGGGCTTCTGTAAGAAATGGTCTCATAGCAGCGTGTCTATATTATGCTTGTATTTATAAAAATCTTCCCGCCGATAGACAATCTATTATAGACAAAACAGACGGTAATCAAAAAGGATTTTTAAAAGGGGAGAAAATATTTCACGAAATCATGGAAGACGTTGTAAAGTACAAGTATCTCGGAAAAGAAAAAATAGACATAATCGAAAACGATTCATTTATTAAGTATATTAATAGATTAGATTTGCCTTTTAAAACGGTCGATATATGTAATAAGTATTTTACTATGTACAAAGATAAATTAGATTCAGTAACACCTAAATCGGCTACCGCCGGAATCCTATTCTACGTTATAAAAAAAAATCTGCAAATGAAATCTCCTAGTAAATCGACGGTATCAAGAGAAACAGGAGTATGTATTCCCACGATAAATAAAGTTTTAACATTAATAGAAAACGTTTAAAAAAATAAAACATTATATATTATAATTCTTGCATGCTGTCGTTATTTACTTCGTGTAATTCATTTGTTGCGTCAGAATATATAAATTGTATTAAACCACATTTTAATGTCAGAAACAGTTATGTAAACTTAGGTGACAATTCTTTGATAAATTCTCTTGAACAATTTGGAGGAAGTTCAGAGCTTAAATTACTTACACATTTGAATGCCGAGGGATGGTCGAGTTCTTGGCTTAAATATATATCTGAAGAATCTACACCTTTTTTCGACGAGCATTACTACCGTGATTACTTAAATATGCTTAGCGTGGCGCCGAGTTATACATCAAATGATTACTTTTATCTTGGTTTCTATCCGGATGGATTGATAAATAACAACGGCCCAAAATACATAGGGGTATTTAAATTGCTACATAAAAAAAGAATATTCAATACTATTATGATTATTGAAAGTCCATATTACACTGAGGATGATTCAAATCTTATAAATTTTAAGTACATACTTAATCACATGACAGACGCGTCACATGTTTTTTTCAAGTTTAATGATCTCAAAAGACCGGAACAGATGCGGTACTACCTAGCATGGATGCATATGTAATTCGTTTCATTTTAAAATGTTTATTAATTAATAATATGAAAATACAATTAGATCTTTATGACTATTATAAATCTCGTAAAGATGGCCTAAACCCTGTAAACCCTCGAGCGTTTTATGTTTTGTTAAGGATATTATTGGCCTGTGATGTAGTACATGATTTTATTAAGCCCCGCGGGCCCGCTGGCGAGGCTTTATGGATAAAATACTTAGCACCGCCGAATGGAAGTTCTCATCTCACCAAACAGGAGGTCAAGGAAAAGTTCGAAGAATATAAAGAGCATTTTCTTAAAGTTAACGCTGAAAGAATAATAAAAGATTGTCGTGAAGTCGCCGAGAATGAATTACTAGCTGTGCTCCACAAATTAACTCTTAAAAAGACCGGCGATTATTCTCTTACACAACAAATAATGAATTTATTCACATCTGAGGAAATAGCAAAAAAAACTACAGATAGAATACATGTTTTATTAGGATTAACAGAGCAAAATATACAGGACGCCATGCTTAGAAGTCGCCCATGTGATGATTTTAACGTTTTGGATCTAATAAGAGCTCTAGACATTGTTAAATCATCCGGAAAAAGTCACGATTATTCTACGAAATATAATATAACTATAGACGCCACAAGCGATAAAACAAACTTAACACCATTTTTTTCTGAGTTAATGAACCGTGCTTATAAAAAACGCAATAGTTGTAGCGAGTCAAACGAAATTAATATTGTTAATAGTTATGCCACTAAATATGATTCATCTAATGATGACGCTTTGACTAAAATATTTACCAGCTTAGGTCTTTCAAGGGGGGACTATGATAGCTCTGATCTAGATTTTGATATAAAATGCGGAGACCTGTCCGTGTTTAACGGATCGTTAAAAAAAGAAGACGGCAAAGTAAAATTAACTATAAATAGTTATTTTAAAGAAAAGTTATCGCCCTCAATGAAAAGAGGTTCAGATTCTGTAGAGAGTGTTAACGGTATTACCAAAGATATGCTAATCTCATATAAATCTCTTTCCGCCCCCCCTGGAGAGTTTTTTAACTTAACCATTTTTAAAACTATGGGAGATTTTTTACAGATAATGACACATTTACATCTATCGCAGAAGTTTAAAAATGATATTAACGTATTTATAACGTTCGACATCTTATGTGCAAAAATAGCAGGGATTTTAGATAAGAATGTATTTTATGAGAAAAAATTTACAGCAGATGCAGATAAAATTTCTGGTGGATTGTATACATTTTTTACCGAAACTGCAAGAGATGAAAGAATATCGGCATTGAGTCTCATGGATATGTCCGCTGCTCCAAGAGGACCAGAATCCATGAGGTGGTTAGTAGATGACGCCGAAATGTCGGACTGGCTGCCGCCAATGTACAACTTTGTATCCCCAGACGGAAATTCAGGGGGCGCAAAAAGAAGTCGTACTAGATTTGGAAAGAAACCAAAAGTTAAAAGGTTAAAAAACAAGGCTCTTATGACCAAACTCAAGAGTGTTGGTATTAAAATTACTAAAAAACAAGGAAAACGTCTGGTATATCTTTCGCGACCAGAATTAATTAAAAGAGCAACCGCATTCAAAAATTTACAGCTCCGTGCTAAAAAACTTAAGGTTCGTATTATGTATAAGAACAAAAAAGGTAAATACGTTTATAAGACAGCAAAAAGACTAATGAATGACATCAAAAGACAAATTTCTAAACTTAAGAAATCCGCGAAAAAACCTGTTAAGAAACAAATGAAGAAACCTGTTAAGAAATCTAATGTGAAACAAATGAAACAAAGATTTGGATGAGGCATGCCAACGCCTAGACTCGAGGAAGAAAACAGAATGTTCTTCGGGTGAGGCGCGTCCAAACTTATGAGAAAGTAAAAAGTAAACATTTAGATTCGATATGACGAAAATTGATTAAATCTTTTCAATTTTTTGAGAAAAAAGAATCTTAAAATTAAAATGTTTGCGTATTTGTAAATAATGTATCATGTTGAAAATAATATGCTTATCGTCGCAATGGTATTCTATTCCATCCTGACTTACTTCATTGGGCCTTTTATTGCAATGCCATTTCTATTAGACGAAACGACAACAGTTGCTGCCGGTTTCACCATTGGGTTTATAATTTCGATGGTTTTGTGGTATACTTTCGGGAGTTCGTTGATGGACTAATTTAATTAATAATTATCGTCGCAAATTAAACAATATATAAATTGAGACGATAAAGTATTTAAAATAAATATATAACTGTAAATAAATATATAACTATTTATAATAATGAGCGATTGTTTACAATATTATTATGACAATCCTGAAGACACTGAAAAATATAAATTATCATGTGATTACAAGGAGTTTCCAGAACTAAATGATCCAGGTATTTACACACATTCAAGATTATTGAATTATATCAGAACTAATTTTTCTTCAGAAGCATTCCAAGAAGAATCTCCATTTGAATTCAAAGAAAATTACATAAATTTATCCAATGATGAAATATGTAAGTCATCC
>TARA_B110001452_G_scaffold267638_1_pt1 | contig 16068 bp, 10 predicted proteins | sample TARA_B110001452 | Tara Oceans TARA_B110001452 (sample SAMEA4396971) | marine metagenome | biome: Polar Biome; feature: [DCM] deep chlorophyll maximum layer (ENVO:01000326); material: water (ENVO:00002006), including particulate matter (ENVO:01000060) such as... | depth 25 m
AAAAATCGCGTTTTTTGAATGGGGGGGGGTACAAGTCGCGCGCGCGTCCGTTACACATTTTTAGGCGGCAAAGACCTCGCTACGGGACACTATGTACTCCAAGCCTATGGTACTGGAGACGGTTGAAAAGAATGCGATCAAGTGCCAGAGTGCGTGCGAGTTCATGATCCAGCCTCCGCCGCAGCCCTCTCGCTTGCTGTAGCAGACACAGCGAGTTGGAGCCGCTCCCTTGGTTTTGAACCAGGTGTCCGGATAGAGGAACACGTTGTCCAGAACCATTCCACTGACGAGAATTGCGGTCCCGATGATGTGGGTAACAAGGAACACCACGGCGTCGCCAGACTCGAGGTTGTGGAAGGCCCCCGGCATTGTCAGTATCCAGCTCAGGATCATGATGCTGCCTGCGGCTGCTCGCAACGAGGAGTGCTCGAGGTCGACGTTAGTGCTCCGAGCCAGCCCGAGCGTGCACCTGTCCTGCAAGTATGGCAAACGCGTCTCGTCTATGCCCAACTGCGTCCTGCGCACGACAAAAAAGAGGACCATGGCCGCCATGGCAATCCAAAGGTCGGCCACGCTTTGCCACGGAACGCCCGTGAGGTTGACAGTGGCGACGCTCAAATCCACCAGGTAGCCGGAAGCTATGCTCAAGTAGATGCCGGCGTAGTCTCCAAGCCGAGTGACGGCCGACCAGAAATAGTTGGCAGAGTAGACGTGGTAGGTGGAGCTGATCACGTACGTCGCGACTAGACACACGCTGTCAACGGTGACGAGCGTGTTGGTGAGGCTGGCCATCTCGTCTCCGTAGATGGAAGGTCGGATGGAGGCGTGCAGCAGGTACACCACCGCCGCAAACAGGTGCGTCCACACGTTCATGCGCTCTATGTGGCCGGTTGGGCCGAGGAGTGACCCGGGGAACTGCTTGGTAGGATGCCTATTAACGCAAAGAACCCTGCACCAGATGCTGCGGATGTCGTCCACCTCGTACTGCGCAAAGCGTGTCGGACCATTCAAGCTCGCAGACTCCTCCTCGTCCAACTCGCAGTCGGCACAGATGGGCGTTTGTTTGCCTATCACGTTGAACTTGAAGTTCGCCGAGTCGATTGTGATTTGACCCGCCATGTTGCTCACTATGTTTACGATGCTGCTTCTTTATCTGGCGGGTGATCCGTCAGCCGACCGCTAATGGTTGCAAGAGCGTCGTGCCTTGTATGCAGCGTGTGGTGGGTAGCGATGCAAATCACACCCAAGCGAGCGGTGGCCATACTCGGCGCGATACTTACCGTCGTGTCATTCTCGCGCGTCTGCGTCCTCTTCCTCGAGGCGCTGTCGGCTGTGCGCGACGAGCGATCACAAGACTCGGAGCTTCTTGAAGTGTGTGCCTCAGGAGTCGCGCGAGGCTCGATGAAGATGCGCGCAGCGTGTCTGCAAGCGCAAGCCGACCGAGCGAGTCCAATCGTACTCAAGGCTGTTCTGCGGGCCGTCTCCATTGCTTTTGAGGATTTCTCGGAGAGTGTATCCTCGCCAGGAAAGCTGTTGATCGTCGTGCTGTTTGTTTTGTCTTCCATCTTCTTTCCGATCACGTCATGGCTCAGGGCCGCGTTCCCTCAAGATCTCGTTGAAGGCAACCCCCACATTGTAGTGTTGGCACACGACAGCGACTCTACGCTCGGCCCGCCCAGGCTAGGCTTCAAGCGGCGCGTTGCGGGAGCACTCAAGCTACGACGAGGCAGCTCGTCCAACGGCGTTGCGTCCACTCCCGATTTTGATGTGGAGTGTGACACAGGAGACGGTATGGTCGGTATCGATCTGGGACCATCACATGCAAAGTGGGAGTGAACGGCGCGCGCTCGGCGCCATGAATAGATGTGTGTGGTTGACCATTGTGTTAAAGGTTTCCTGTAGCATAGAGTGAACATTACATTCTGGGCTGGTGGGGGCTTTGAAACACAAAGACGTCGTGAATTAGGCATGCTTGTCCTCTTCTTAATGAAACAACATGATCCCACTTTTGCTCTTTTCGCTGGCGGGGTTTCCGCTGGACCCAGAGCGCGAGGGTTGCCCCGAGGTGTGTTGTAAGGCGTTCGAGGTTTCTTGCCTGGCGTGTCAGATTTGTGTGTCGGCGGAAGAATACTGCAGCCGCTCGCCCAACACCTTTGGATGCAAGCGCTTTGTGCCTGAAGAACCATCCGTAGAGCGCGGAAGCGGCGCCGATGCGATCAATTCCACGTCGTTGGGAGAGGTGTACAACGGTACGCACGACGTCATGATGCGGTTCGACCAGATCAAGCTCAACCTGTCGGACGCCGGATTCGAGGCTGGTGGCAAGATGAACCCGGTTATCAGGGTGCTGTGCAACGGTACTGAAGACTGTGATCTTCAGATCGAGGTTGTTCAACAGCAGCCCAACAAAACATGCGTTGTCTCGTTCGATGATACGTCGTCAGACATGACCTCTGATGACATGGATTTTGGGTTCAAGGATGACGGAGATTCTGTGTTGTCAAAGATGCAGTCAGGCCTGAGAGACTCCATGAAGGCCGAGAAGGACACAAAGATCGTCGGTCGGCTGCAGAGTCTGTCCTTCATGGGCAACGTTCCCGAGTCTGGCGCCAAGCGAGAGAAGGCGGACCGCCTTGCAGACTTCCTGTCAAAGGCGAGAGAAGACCGCGACGCTTTCATGCGGGGCGAGTCCGTGGCGCGCAAGCTCGTTCAAACCCGCAAGATGAAGAGCAACCTCAAGTCCAAGCTGACGCGCATGGTATCATCTTGCTTTCAAGACACCATACTGGAGGACAATGTCACCGACACCGAGCTCGAGGATGCGTTCATCTCCTTCAACTACTCTCGCAAGCTTGGCAATGGCAAGTTCAAACCGGGTGGCTTGGGCGACATCGACATCAGAAACTTTCCAACCAAGCCTGAGCGGCCGAGCGACGGATGGGGCGACTTCAACGACATTGGCTTTCGGTTTCCGAACAGGTTTCCAGATACGGGCAACGGAGCGAACCAAGGAGAGGGCGGGGTTCCTGGGGGAGAGAGGCGCTTGTCGGAACAGGGCGACACTTCGAATGGCAACGGCGGGGTGGTTCCAGTCGACGAAAAGCCCAAGATACTCTGCTTACACGGAGGAGGTGGCAACGGTGCCGGCTTCCAGTCGTCCATTACACACATAGAACAGAGCCTTTCGCAATTCGAATTCGTGTACGTCGACGCACCGGAAGCCGGAGGTCTGTGGGTGATCGACCCTCCTGGTGGCAAGGACCAACCTACTACAAGTTCTACAATTGACGCAGCATCGTATCAACTTCTGGATGGCATTGTGCAATCTCAAGGACCATTCTACGGAATCCTAGGCTACTCACAAGGTTCCATGTACAGCGTGGCCTACATGGCGCACGCCCCTGTCAACACGTTCCAAATGGCAATACTGTTTTGCGGATATCTTCCCGAAACGCACACTGGCATCATGAACCGGGTCACGGCTGTAATGCCATTGGATGTTCCCGCTTTTGTGTTCATGGGTGCTCTCGATACCGTGATCACAAACAGCCAGACGAACAGCCAGGCAGCTGCGTTTTCCAATGCAACTGTCGTCACAAGCAGCGTTGCCGCACACGCACCACCGGCACAGTCGGACCCAACTTACCAGCAGCTTTTGTCCTGGGCTGCATTGGCTGCAACAGCTTCATCCCCGAATCCGCCACCCATCATCTCGGCTTCTCCGCCAACATCGCCGCCACCGCCTCCACCATCGTCACCGCCATGCATCTCGACGAGCGCAACCATCAGCGCGTCGGGCGGCGCGTCGGGCGGCGTGTACCACATCGACGGAGTATCGACTCCTTTGTCATACGGATCCTGCACGCTTCAGCTTTCCATTACGGCCGGAAGCGCACACCCACTGCGCTTCCATCACGAAGGTGGCGACGATTCCTGCCTTCCGACACTGATGATGATGGAAGCTGGAGAGTCGACTTTGGCTGGCATGAGCATCAACCTCGCTGGGCCACTGGACGGCGGCATCACCCACCAGTACGTGTACGGCAACTGGCAGGCCATGTTTCCCAACAACGCCTCGTGCCACTCACATGCCATTAGTCTTGTGTGTGGCTACCATGGATACATGGGCGGCCAGAACAGGCTTGTGTGGAACGACCAGTGCACCACTTCGCCTCCGCCTCCATCGGCGTCGCCGCCGCCACCGCCGTTGGCGTCGCCTCCGCCAAACGCTACCAGCCCCCCTCCACCCGAAGCTGCGAGTCCTCCTCAACCCAGTCCGCCTCCGGCACCCCCGCCCCCTGGCGTGCCACCTCCGCCCCCGCACCCGCCACCCCAGCCACCCTCCGAGGAGGCAGACTATGTTGTCACGTTTACCACCACAATTGCCGGAGACCAGAGCTCGTTCGACGCCGAGACTTACAAGTTAAACCTCGCCAACGCGACCGGTACGAACGCCTCAAACATTGAGCTTGTGATCACCGCAGGAAGCATCGTCGTGACGGCAACCATCACCACCGACACTTACTCTGCGGCCACCAATGTCGAGACCGTCCTGGCTCCGTTGCAGAACGACACCTCTACGGCAAGCACACTCCTTGGAGTGGCGGTGGAGGCCGTTCAGCCTGTGTCCGTGGGTGCCGTGGCGTCGCCGTCGCCTCCCGGAACACCCGCCTCTCCACACACACCACCCGCAAGCACGACCTCCCCTCCAAGCGCGTCGCCACCTCCTCCGAAAAAGGAAGATGACGACCCTCTGATGGTGTCTATCATCATTGGGGTGGCCGCGCTCACGGTTCTGTCCGCTTTCGCGCTCAGCCTGGTGATGTACCAAAGGCGACAGATGACTTACAATCGCATCGACCCGAACGCGACGCCCAAGCCTTCACGGCAAGCAGCCCCCCTTCTGGCGCTTCAAAAGTAAGTGTTTTGAATGGATACCACGCTTAATACATGCTATGGGCTACTCTTGCTGCGACTGGTCCTGTGCCTCGAGCAACTCAACGGCATCCGACTCTGCACCGGACACCACTTCAGAAGCCCCCGCCACGCCGCTACTGTACGACGCCGCTCCCTTGAGCACTAATGGAACTGCATACGCGGCACCCACTCCGAGAACGGTCACGCCGGCGGCAACAGAGATAACGACCGCAGTCACTGAAAAGCCGTCGTCCTCCGTCTGTGGAGGCGGATGCGGAGCGGGTGGTGGTGGCGGCGGGCTTAGACGAGGTGGGGCAGGAGGGGAAGGCGACGTGTCTGGTGACCTGGGAGGTGGCGGAGGCCTTTGAGGCTCGTTGTCTGGGATCCGGGGAGGGAACAATGGGTGTGGCGGCGGGTCGTGTGGCGGCGGGGGACTTGGGGTCGGAGGCGGACGCGGAGGCGGCCTCGGCATCGGCGGCGGATGGGACTCGTAGCATAGGTCTTGCCCCTCGGAGTCGGTGTAGCATTCGTACACGTCTGGTTGTTGGTCTATGCGACACACGCCATTGTCCTCGTAGCACGCCCTGTTTGATGGAACAGAAAATACAAAGCCAGCTATTTTGTAGTAGGAGCACCCGAACGAGCACGGTTTGTGTTCGCTCTCAAAGTTGATGGTGAGCGGGTTGCTGTATGTGCTGATTGAAACGTCGTCTTGCATAACAAACGTAAATGAGCTCGTGCGCGTTGCTTGCGCGGCGTCGTCATAGTATCTAAACCAGATCCTCTCTCCGACTGTGCCGAGGGTGCCAATGTTCCAACCCAAAGAAACGTTAGTTCCTATGCCCCTCACGACGCCGTCAGGGCCCACTGTGGCGAGCTGGTCGCACGCCGAATGTGGACCGTCGGGCCAACCGTACACATTACCATCCAATGTTATGCGTATACCAGACGCAGTTGCACTGGCGTCGTGGTTGCTCAAGTCTCCCTCTACAAAGTGAGGCACACACGCTTCTGCACTGGACAGTGTCAGCAACACTAACGCAAAGCTGCTGCGAAAAGTGTCCATGTTCCTCTACCTCACTCTCTCTACCAATGCGTTATGGCGCTGCCGCGTGCTTCGATAGCGACGCGCTGCGCGGGGACCCAGCATGAGCGGTCCCGTGCTCTCTGTCGGCTATGCCGGCCTGGGGCTCAGTCAGAGTCGCCCTCCTCGCCCTCGTCGGAGACCATGTCCGTGGGCGGGTCGGCGTTGATGGTTCCGGCATCTTCCTTCTCCAGCAGCGCGCAGTAGAGGCGAAAGCCGGCCATGTGGTTCTTGGCGTACTTGGCCGCGGGTGTCTTGAGAGACGGGTTGGCCGCCACGATGGCCAGGCCAATCCGCTTGGCGATGCCCTCGGCGCGCAGCTGGTTGCCCTTGACAAACTCCGACTTGAGCGCGAAGCCGGTGGTGCTCACGAACTTGGCAACGTAGCCGCAGTACTTCATCGCGCTGCTGTCGCCCTTCGCGCCGACGGGCACCCCGTCGCGGATCGCAAGGACGCGGCAGTGCGCGCTGATGGCGCTGGCGTCGAGCTGGTCGGGGTCGGAGATCTCATCGGCGTCGAACTCGGTGAAGACCTTGCGCAGGATGCGCTCGCGCTGCGGGTCGCTGTCAAAGTGGCTGCGCTTGCGGCCCGCGTCGGTGATCTTGCGCATGCAGGAGCCGGTAATGCGAACGGGTGGGTTCTTCTTCGGGTTCTTGAGGTTGCCGGTGTCGAAGCTGGCCTTGTTGCGGTTGAGCTGGATGTCCTTGGCGCGCTCGGAGGCCGGGCCCTTCTTGGCGATGGTCTTCTTGGGCTTGGACGACTTGCCGGAGCAGCGGCTGCCACTGCCGCCGCTTGCGAGCGCAAGCGCGTTGGGGTTGGGGTCCTGCTCGCCGATGACCGAATCCTCGTAGTCGGAGTCGTCGTCGTCGTCGTCGACCTGCATCGCGTCCGGCGGCGCGTTGAAGGCCGCCATGCCAGCGAGGGCGTTCTCGGGAGGGTCGTCGGTCGGGTCCTGCAGCCACTGCAGCAGGTCGTCCGCGGTCGACTCGGGCTCCTCGGCAGGCACCGGGGCCGCGGCGGGCAGCTCGTCGAAGGTGTCGGTGCCGCGCGCGTGGCTGAGTGAGATGATCACATCGGAGGCACCGTCGGTCGGGCGGGCAACAAAGGCGTTCCACGGCTGACGGCACGTGGGGCACTTGGCCTCGGTGTTGTACGCGTCGGCCTTCTCCGCCATGGTGTAGGCGCAGAGGGCGCAGAGCTTGGGCCGCGAGGCGTTGCAGGGACACTCCGGCAGGATCTTGTGAACGAACTCGGTGGCCGGCTTCTTCTCGTGGCAGACGACGCAGTCGAGGTTCAGGATGGGCATGTTGGCCCACGGGACCGGGTGGCGGCCGGTGGTGTCGCGGCACTTGCCACAGAGGTACTTGCCGCCGGAGGTGGGCTGGTGGCACTTGTCGACGCAGTGCCAGTGGTTCCAATCGTCGCACTCGTCGCACTGGGTCAGGATGCCGGACTCGTCGCAGATGGTGCACTTTTCGTTGTCGAGCGGAGCGTCGTCGACGGGAAGCGGCGCGGCGGCCATCATCGAGACCTGGGGCATCGGAGCGCGGACGTCGACGGCCGTGGAGGACATAACTGGTTGATAGGGTTGCCTGCGAGGGGGCGGGAGCACATGGGCGGTCAGTGGTCGGGAAGGAAGGAGGGAGTCGTGGCGCCCGAGGTCCGAGGGCCTCAGGAGCGGGTCACGCGGCCAACGGTCGAAACTGCCTTTCGCGGGCGAGTGCGCACGGAATTGGGCGGGCGTTTGAATTTGGAAAGGCAAGCGGCCGTTTGGAGGGTTTCGGCGGGAGGGTGGGTCGTGGCGCCCTGGTGGGTCGTGGCGCCGGGGTCCCAAGACCTCAGGAGCGGGTTGCACGGCTAACTGCCAGAATGGTCGTTGGCGGGCGGGCACTTACGTTTGGGCAGTTGATTTGTAACGAATTCCATCATTGGAACGATTTCGTGGCCAAGGGTCGGTGGGCATGGTCGTGGCGCCGGGACCCCCTCTGCGGGCGGTGCGTTGCCATATGGTGTGAACCGGCGCCACGACCTCCTTGCCCATTTCGTTGTTTCACTGGCCCATATGTGGAGATGAGCGTGAATTCATTAGAAGGGTCGACTGTGTGTCACACCGAGTATTGCGTCGGATCCGTGCAGTCTACTTGCAACCTGCTTCTGAGGGTATGTCGTGGCGCCGGAAAAGCATCGACGTCGGGGCCGAGTCCGCAAGGCCACTCGGTAACCACCGCCGCGGGCCACCGCCGCCTTCCGCAAGAAGAAACCCAACACCTGGACCCACGTCAGTGCCTCACCGAATGCCTTCCGCGGCATACATGAACAGCCAACAGCTGGAAGAGGCGCGCAGGCTTCACCAGTATAACGTCAAGCGTGCCCGGGTTGCTGCTCTTCGTCAGAAGGAGAGGGACCAGGCGAACTACGAGGCGCGCATGCAGCGCGAAAGGGACCAGCGTGCATGCGAGCAGTCCCAGCTGGACGCTCAGCAAGCGGCAGCTCAGTCCCGTGCCACCGAATCTCAAAGGAAGCGCCCGATTCAAAGCACACAGACTGCGTCTCAGAGCCGCACCATCTCTGCCGGCGGCAAGCGTTCCAAACTCGACCACCCGCAGCCGTTGCTAGTGTGGAACGAGGAGAGCGCTTTTGGCCCTCACACCCGCGAGGCACTCGTCGAACGCGCTCTCCGCGAGGGGTGTCCCGAACCCAAGGAGGCAGACGAGGCGATGATCCGGAGTGCGATCCGAGACGGCCTTGCAATCCGCGCGGACTCCGACGGTGCCCACTTCTACACGAACGGTCTCGATTCCGATGCATGGACTAAGGCCTCCAAATGGAAGGAGTTGGTGTCCGGGCTCCAGTTAGTCGAGGACAAGGACCATCGCACTCGCATCGTAGCCGACGGCGGAAAGAGCTGCACGAAGATTGGGCAGGGAACCTTCAACATCGTGCTTTCCTACCCTCCGATGTATGTGTCGAGCGAGCTGCCTTCAAACCTAGCGTGGCGCGTGACGCGTCCAGACAAGGACGAGGCGGGCGACCATCGGTACCAGAGCATGAACACCACGGTGGGAGAGCTCAAGAACGCGCTGTTTGCGTCGAGCAACCGTATCGGTGTGTCCGTATACGGGGTGGCTGCATTCGAAGCCATGCGCCCTGGTCGGACTATGCGTCATGGCATCGTCATGGCCATGCAGCGCGCAGAGTGCGACTTGATCCGTTCGTTGGACGGCATGCGCACCGAGGCAGAGGGGTCCGAGGCCGCTGAGAAGATGATCGACTTGCTGTTCAGTGTGTCGCGCATGGGCATCGCATTCACCGACATAAAGCCGGGTAACGTGTTGGCGTTCAAGGACAAGGACGGCTCTGTATTCTACCGCCTCACCGACTACGACCCGGCATTCTTCATCGTCACTGACAAGGACTGGCGATCGCTGCTTCTCCTCAACCTCGCGTTCCTGTCTGCTCACGTGCACAACACCGACTTTGGCGCAGCTGGCCGCGGCTGGGCCAAGACGGTTGCTCCTGTGCTGCGACAGCTCATACGCCACCGCAGCAAGTACGAGAGCGAATGGCTGTTCGCTGCGAGAAGTGTTGCCATCGATTTCAGGGAGCCACGAAGCCTGTCCGACTTTGAGCTGCAGAGGAACGTCACGTCCATGTGGTATTCCTACTTTGTGAAGCGCTGTGGCAGCGGAAGCAGGGCCTCGAGGTTCAAGTGGGGGCGGCTGAAAGACAACAAGCGCGACCTGGACGAGCACTGGAAGGAGCCCTGTCGGCGCGACTCGTGGCCCAGGAACTGGACTGAGGCACCAGAGACCGACGACACCCCCTTGGTGAAACAAATGGTGGACTTTGCTTTAGAATATTGTTAACATATGCTCATGCTCATGCTCCTATCCTACCTACCTAACGACGGCACAATGACATGGACATGCAGACGTACACACGGAGTGGATCGGTGGGTTATGGGTGGTAAGGTGGGCGGAACCGGCCTCCAAGGCTCAGATGTCCGACTTGGAGAAGGTGGCATATGTGAACTGGGTGGCAATGCGAGCCACGATGGCAAAGACTTCGGACTGCGCTTGCTTTGGTACACTTGCGATGCATCGCGACAGGGTGCAGAGTCCTCTGTGTGAGCTGGAGTGTAGCGTCTTTGCGAGCCTGTTGCCTCCCGTGCCTCGTAGAACCGGCAGCGCGTCCGCGAGCGTCGGACACTTTGGTACTAAGACTGTTCCATTTTCAAGCGTTACTCCACGCTTGAAGGCGTAAAGCACCCCGCAAATGAACGGTCTGTAGGCGTCTGTGCCCCTGCGCGCGTTGGTCATGTACGGCGTCGCGCAGGCCGCGGACCAAAGCGAGACGATCAAGGATGAGCAGAGAGACCTGAACTTGGCTGTGCGAATGTTGTCTGTGCTCAAAGACTGGTCTTGCTGCTGCCTCGCTTTTGCGCTCACGGTGCGTGCCATAAGAGACAAGTTGTGGATCTCGTCCAGGCTGGGCGCCTTGCCAGAGACGACACAATTCTTCACGTACTTCTGAACCGACTTGGTGAACACGAAATGCTCATCCCGCATGCGGGGGTCGGGAGGAGCACACTTCCGCTCAACCTTGCCCTGGGGCGCCTTGTTTTTGAAGCAGGACGCCCTCTTGTGGTCGATCATCTTGGTGATGACACCCTCTGCCTCTGCATGCAGGTGGTTGCGTGTCTCGTAGCAATGGACGTTCTTTTTGCTGCATCGGGAGCGCTTGGATGAGACCTCCTCATCTGGCTCCTCTCCCACGCAGCGGGCCCCTCGCTTTTGAACGCGCTTCAAGGGCATTGCGTTCTCTCTGTCGTGCTCGTTGTTGAATGCATCGTCGTCCCAACTGGCCTCGGCAAAGTCAAATGCCATGCGCGAGGCCGCCACAGGGTCGGCGCGCTTTGTCCACTTGCCATGCAACAGCTCCCCGCAATTCTGGTCGGGGTCGCCGCTCTTCTTCCCCGTGCCACCGTTGAGGTCGAAGAACTGTTCCGTGTGCTCGGGTCCATGCTCGATTCCCGTGTATTTGCAGACCATCACCCGGTCCTCGTTTGGCTCGAGGTACGGACACAGCTTGCCGCTGCGGCAGACGTGGATGTCTCCGCACGGCAGGAAGCCCATGATTTTAGTGACGTTGCGGGCTTTGCCGGTGTCATAGTAATCGTCTGAGTCTTCGGAGTCGGACGAGTACTTTGGGTCGGCAGACTCAACTGGCATGCACTGTCTGATGGTGTCCAGCTCGTCCCAGATTCGCTGCATTGCCTCATCGTCATAGTCGCCGCTCGACTGCGGGTCGACGTCGACGGTGGGTGACGAGGCGTCAGCGACCACCGGTTGCTTGCATGCGCTCGCGTCCGATGGTGCTGGTGAACCAAGGCAAAACTTTTCTGGTGACTGTATATTCACAGGCTTTGTCCTCGAAGTGGAGGGAGGGGTTTCAAGGCCCATCAAAGCGTGTCCCATCCCCTCCCTGATTCGTTACAGTGTGTAGAGAAACAATCAGTTTTAGCGGTGGCAACTTTGACAAGTATCCGAGTTTAACACGTGCATACTATCACATGATCCCAGCCGCCCGTAAGGTCCTCTCTCCCCCCCCGTTGTGCCCAATAAGGCAGTTTCAAATGCGGGCCGCGTACGCACCCACTGGAAGCGTCTCCGTTTAAGACAACGGATACTCTGTTTTCCACACAATGCCCGTCTAGAAGCCACGAATGGCCGAGGCGATCTCGCCCTCGAGCGTGCCCTGGGAGGCACCAAGGTAGGAGTGGCCAGTGTCACTCTGGGAGATCTTGCTTGAACCAAATCCCTTGGCACTGCCGCGGACGAACGACATAAGCTGGTCCTCCATGGAGTGCATGCCACGCGACGCGTTGGAGGTGACGGCGGTGAGGTTGGAGTCGGCCCCGGTGGCAGCCGCCGCCACGTCGGGCATGGCCTCGTCCTTGGTAGCCGCGACCTCTCGCGACGACAGCTTCGAGAAGTCAAACTTGTCCTTGATGACGCCGGCCTTGGCGAGCTCCTCCTGGAGAGCACCATTGGCGGTCTGGAGCTCGTTGCAGTGGGTCTCGAGCTCGCTGATGCGCTGCAACTTGGCAGAGTCGGCAGTCTTCATCTCCTCGAGCTCCTTCATGGTGGTTCCGAGAGTTCCCGCCTTCTCCGACGCAACCGAGGCCTCCTCGCGTGTCCGCTTGAACTGGGCGGATGCGCAGGACATGACACGGGCCAGCGGCATGGCGGTCTCGAGCGAGTTGCTCTCGTGGCACGAACGGGACCAGTCGACAAGCGGCTTCATGTCCTCGGCGTGGTCAGGGTGGTCCTTGATCAGGGCCTCCATGTACGAGTTGATATCCGGCTGAAGCTTGGCGATCACCTCGCGCTGCTTCTGATCATGCGTAGACTTGAAGACCTTGAGCTTGGCAGCCTCCTCAGCCTTGGCAGCCAGATCCGCCTTCAGCTTCTCGACGTACTCCCTGGTGAAGCCATCTCCTGACTCGACAGCGGGTGTGGAAGACTCGTCAGCCATGGTGGTATCTACCTGCCTCTTCTGACACTTGTGTGCTTCTGGTGGTTTATCAAGGTGTGGGATGGAACAGGGGTTTAGCGGGGGCGGATGGCGGAGCGCACCTGCTGAAAATCTCCTAGACTTTCGCGTGTTTTTACCGTCGATCGTATCGATGTAACAGCCAGGCCTGCGGGGCTCGTTGCAGACGCTCAGTTCCTGCTGCTCCTTGTAAAGAGAGCGACCGCCGGTGTCCTGCACGACGTCGGTCCCCAGCGAGAGACCCTGGTTGCTGCCGTTGCGGATGCTCCTCTCTACCTGGGGGTCGGTCACCACCCCAGCCACACGGAGTTCACCGTTGCGACCTTCCCAGCTTGCTTGGCAGTAGCCAACCTTTTTACCCGCGTTGTGTTCGTACAAAAGTGGCAATCCTCCATTTCTACCAAGGTCGGTCAGACCAACCTCGGCCGCAGACAGGTTGGCAATATCCGGATCGCTTACGCCGGGAGGCGGGTGGGCCGTCCCACGAAACGCTAGAACCATAACTACGCGTGTTGCGTGCACAGTCTCAACCCCAACATCAACGACTACTTAGCGGGCATATTGTTCATGCACACTGCCGCTTTGCAGCAAAGGACGTGAGGGTGGCAAGCGTGCGCTTAAGCGACTTCACCACGTCGGAGTCCTCCGCTACCGGAGGGGCTTGAACCACTGGCAGTACCAGGGGCGAGGCCACGCAGGGAGCCGGTTGGGGTGGCGGGTCGTCGACCTGCTCCGTCGCCTTCTTCTCAACCAGAAAGTTCAACTTCCTCTCAAATTCCTTGATTGCGGTGATTGCCGTTGTGTTCTCTGTCTTGAGAGACGTCACCTCTGCCTTGAGAGACGCCACCTCTTGCTTGAGCTCTTCCGTCGTCCTTTGCAGTGTGGTGTCGCCCGCAGCACCACGAGGCTTGGCCGACTCTCGCAGTCGGAGTGGCTCTCGATTGAACGAGGTGGACTGCACGTGCTCGGGGTCTTTGACGAGAAGCACAGACACGTGCTCCTTGTCCACAAACAGCACGGTCACCCAAGGGAAGAGCAACAGCCTTGCGAGCGAATCCTTGTGAAGGCGTGGCACGACAGTCTGGAAGCCCACGAGCTTGGCGTTGGATATTCGACCGTCGGTGTCGCGAGTAACAATGGCCAACGCCTGGTGGTCCACAAGGCATTTGCCAAGCACCGACACTGCGGTCACGGGAGTCATATTCGAAGTGCAATTTGATGCACAACTGTCGGCCACGAGCCTGGCGTCATCGGGGTCGAATATGGCTCTTGCCACCGTCTCCATAACGACCTTGGACTCCGTACCGGTCAAGTCGCAGACCGACTTGGTGGCATACGACCTGTTCAAATCCTTCACGACAGCAGTGAGTGTGAAAGGCTCTGCGTCGGCCACCTCTCGGTTCTCGATGTCAGTACACTTGTTGTTGCGAGCGCGGACAAGGTAGGCTGTCTCGTCGCTCTTGGCGGAATCCACGGCACTCTCGTTGGTCGACTTGTACGCGAGGCCGCTGTAGTACTCCGCAATGGGCTCGCCCTGCTGGTCGAAAGCGTCATCGCACGCGCAATGTAGTATGATGCTTGCAATCCACGACAGCACAGGGTTGTTGTCTAGCAGCGTGTTTGCTGACTGGAAGCGCTCGTCCATCGTAGGCTCGACGATCTCGTCCTTGCGAGGCAGACTCGAATCGGACGACCCGACGAATGCCATCATGATGCTCTTGTGCTGGGAGTAGGTCTTCATGAGATCACGTGTGCCCTTTGGAAGAACGGCCAGATCGTCCACCAGGCGATCTCTGACTGCCTTGAACTCGGACTCATTCTCTGGAGCCCGGAGGGAAAGGAAGGGCGTGACTCCGTGCCTAACCACTCGGTAGCAATCCTCGCCTACCAGGTGTTGTGGAGTGCCACCAAGACCGGCGCTCCTCACGCCGGTTGCGGCCTCTCTCCTCCACTGAGCAAACTCGTTTGCTTCAGAGCCCATGACGTACTCTGCCCACGTGTCGGACTCGCAAAACGCAGAGTCGTAAAACTCAGCCTCCAGCTTGGCAATCGGGACGTTGCCCGCGTGCAGCACGAGCCCACCCTTGATGTTGGAGTAGAGGATGCTCACAGGGAACTTGCACATCTTAGTTTGCATCATAGCACCGCCTACGACATGAATGCCGCGCACTTCGTGCATGTTGTGCGGGCCTCGGAGTATTCGTGCCTCACAGCTGTCGCTGTAGAGGAAGAGCTCGCCGGGAAACATGGAGTCCGTACCAAGCAGGGGCGGCAGGCAAGAGATGGAGTCTGCGTTGCCAGTGAAAGCCGCCATCCGCACCTTGTCCAGCGGCGAGATGGCCTCCTCGACGCATATGCACTCCTCGGCGCCGGCCAGCTTACGCCCTAGCCTGCACAGCACATCGGGGAGCGTGAGTCTTGGCTGGGACATCTTGCTCCATGCGGTAGTGTATAGGATCGGTGCGCGATGCAATCTTGTCTATGGGCACACCCCATGTGGCGCCGGGACTGAGGCGAGCTGCCGGACCACCCGGCGCCACGTCGGGACGCCTCGGGCGACTCCGACGAGGAGTGAGCGCGTGTGGGTTGCGCTTACCGCAAAGGTCCGGTTTAAGCCGACAGACCGCTCGGCGCGCGATAAGCAAGAACCGTTTCGCTAGCTCTGATAGACGCCATTGTGTCTTCTTTGTCGATAAGGGGTAGACATGGCTCAGTTGATAGAGCAAGAGATGGAGACTGTAAGGGTGGTGTTTGGTTCTAACGGTCCATCATTTGAAAGTCCAAAATCAATCCCAAAGTATGATTCCATCGGCGTAAATGCTAAGGCATCGGCATGGCAGCGCAACTGGAGCTGGATAGTGGGTGTCGCGGTGCTTTTGATTTTGGGTGGAGGCGGTGCAGCTGCGGCTGTGGTCCTCACGGGAAGCGGCACGACCGCCAGCAACGAGCCGGATCCACCGGCCCCTCCGGCTCCACCCGGATTTGCATATGAGCACACCGTGACCTTCGCAGCCACTGTGGCCGGTACGGTGAGCGACTTTAACGCACCGGCATACAAGACGAGGATGGCGGCCATCCTTCCCGGTGTGTCAGAGGGGGACATCACCATCATGGTACAAGGCGGAAGCGTGCAAGTCACGTCGATCATCAAGACCATGGATCGCGATACGGCTACCAGAGCTGTAGACACCATCGAGTCATACGACACTGTCGCCCTGTCCTCCGCACTCGCCGTGACGGTGGAGAGCAAGCGCACGCCAACCATTGCGGTAGAGCAGGTTCAGTTCTTTCCTCCTCCGTCATCTCCTCCGCCGTCTCCTCCGCCGTCTCCCGACCCTCCTCCAGAACAGCCACCATGCTCACCTCCTCCTTCTCCGCCCCCATTGCCGCCTCCGTCTCCCCCTCCCAGTCCAAGCCCACCACCACCGAGTCCGTCTCCGCCTCCGCCGTCCCCGCCCGTTCCGTCGGCACCGCCCGTTCCGTCGGCACCGCCACCGTCGCCACCCGAGCC
>TARA_B110001452_G_scaffold267561_1_pt1 | contig 16030 bp, 6 predicted proteins | sample TARA_B110001452 | Tara Oceans TARA_B110001452 (sample SAMEA4396971) | marine metagenome | biome: Polar Biome; feature: [DCM] deep chlorophyll maximum layer (ENVO:01000326); material: water (ENVO:00002006), including particulate matter (ENVO:01000060) such as... | depth 25 m
AAATTTAGAAATTTTTCCAATTTAATAGCCTGGATTTTGAATTAGATTCGAGTTTAATTCCATTTCGTTAAATGGAATAGGCCATCTTATTTCATGGGTCGAAAATTGCCCTTGTGGATTTCCAGAATTAGACCATGTGTTCTGAGAAGAGTTTATTCCTTCAAAATATTTTCCAAAGCGAATTAAATCGTTTCTTCTCCAACCCTCTAGACAAAGTTCTTTTCTTCGTTCGCTTAGAATTTCATTAAAATTGAATTCTTGTGATCCAACAATTAGATTTGGTAATAAAGAATCAGCTTTTACTTCATCTGGAAAAATCCTTGCTCTATTTCTTAATAAATTAACAGTAGCATCTGCATCGGCTTGACTAAAGACATTTTCTCCATTTAAAGCTTCAGCATACATTAATAATACATCTGCATATCGTATGTAAGGCTGATCGAGAGGAGTATCTGAACCCCAATTACTTGGTTTTACATTATGCCATTTCCATGGTTTCCATGCAGCTTTATTTCCCTGGTTTCTATGAGACAAATTGAACATTCCATCTTCAGGACTGCAATCACATTGATTTACATTGTGCTTGGCCACATTATTTCTAGATCTAATATCATCTTCAGTATAAGGTTGTGCAAAATCATAATTGTTTCTTCCACCATTAAAAAAGTTATCATCTACACCCCCAAATCCTGAATCTGGTCCAGCCAACTCTAAGTTTATAAACCAATTATTTCCAGCAGCACCACCATTAATAGTTTGACCTTGAGGTCCAAATAATGTCCCCAAATTACTGCCTTGATTTAACCCTGGACCTGCTGCACCAATTGAAAAAACAATTTCTTCACTTTGCTCATAATCTACTGTAAATATATAAGGATAATAGCTTACAAGATCATATACGCCACTGTTAATTACAGATTCAAGTTTGGTGGCTGCTAAAGTGTACTTGTCAGTTTCGTTAAGGGGAGGACCTGTCATTTGTAGATATACTTTTCCTAATAAAGCTTGTGCAGCTCCCTTGGTAGCTCTTCCTTGGCCTTGAACCTCATCAAGCACAGACTCTGCAAAAAGCAAATCTTCAATTATCTGATTATAAACTTCTTTAGCCGAGTACTGTGATACTTCAAAGTTTCCAATATCTTCTGATTTTGACTCTTCTAAAATAAGTGGAATATTTTCCCATGTTGATACCAAGCTAAAATAAAGCATTGCTCTTAAAAACTTGTGTTCTCCAATATATTTATTTTTTAAATCTTCATCAATTTGTTCAGAATTCATAGCATCAATTCTTTCAATCCCACTGTTAATTCTATTTATGGATCTGTATAAGTTCCGCCAGACATTAAGTATTAAATTATTAGAAGTTGTGAATGAATGAAGATAAATAGATCTTATGCTAGCTCCCCAGTTTGGAATAACAATTTCATCAGTTCCAATTGTGCCCCATAATAAAAGCCATCCATCAAAATCGCTAGCCAAAACTTTAATCTGAGCATAATTCCCAACGGTGTATAACTCAGCTCCTGAAGCATCCACTAAAATTTGGTCAGGACTAGCAAAGACTGAAGGCTCCTCTTCAAGGAATTTTTTACAAGAAAAAGTCAATACAATTAAAAATGCAATTAAAATTTTAGAAGTTTTTTTAATAATCATTTAAAATAAATTTAAAAATTAATTTTTGCGCTTATCGTGTAAGTTCTAGCTCTTGGATAGGCATCTACGTCTAAACCAGGAGTTAATTGATTTCTGCCAACGCTTACATCTGGATCCCATCCAGAATAATTGGTCAATATAAATAAATTATTAACGGTGGCATTTAGCCTAATATTCTTGATTTTTTTTAATTTTTTTGGAGGAACCTTATATCCAATAGATAAATTATTTAGTCTTAAATAAGAACCATCTTCAATGTAGTAGGAATGAGCTGCACCAGCAAAATCACCACTTGCACCTGCATTAAATGAAGTTAGTGTATTGTTAGGATTTTCTGGATCCCATCTTTCTCTAACCATACCAAATTTATTATTCCAGGCATTAGCTGTATTAGTTGCTTTAGGAATGTTTTTATTGTAAATATCGTTTCCGTAAGAAAAACTAAACTGCATAGATAAATCAAACCTGCCATAGCTGAAAGTATTAGAAATTCCTCCAAAGAACAATGGTTGGGTATTTCCGATAATTACTCTATCATCATCATCAATTACTCCATCTCCGTTTTGGTCTTTATATTTTGACATTCCTGGTCTATATTGGTTGCTATTTGCGATTAATGAATTTGTAACAACACCATCTTTAAGAGTGTAATTATTTAAAGTATACCAAAAAGCACCATCTCCATTGTTTGAAGCAGCAGCATCATTGTAAATTTTATCTCTTGCTTCTTCATTTGTTAGTCCATCAAACTCAACAAAATCTTCATATGAATATACTCCATCATATTCTATACCGTGAATGGATCCTATTGGTTGTCCTACTTGAATTATGTAGTCATTATTAATTCCTTGGGCACCGATAGATGATATGAAAAAACGATCTGCGTCTCCAAGATTAATAACTTCATTTTTATTGAATGAAATATTAAAATTGGCATTCCAATTAAATTTTTTCCTTTCTATTAATGAAGCCATTGCTGCAAATTCAAAACCATTATTTTTAACTTCACCAACATTTTGCCAAATTGTTGTATATCCAGATGTTGATGGTACAGGTAACTGGAGAAGAAGATCCCGAGTATTTTTAACATAATAGTCCATTTCTACATTTAAACGGTCTTCAAAAAAACTAAGTGAAAGTCCAACATCTGATTGAACGGTTGTTTCCCATGTTAAGTCTGTATTTTGCATATTTGTTAGTGTAGCTCCGTTGGTCACTTGACTCCCTTCAAAGACGTAATTTTGTGCTCCAGCTTGTTCAAGTGAAATAAAGTTAGGGATTGAATTATTTCCAGTAATTCCATAACTGGCTCTTAATTTTGCATTTGAAATGAAATTTACATTTTGCATGAATTTTTCTTTAGAGAACTTCCATGCAGTTCCTATTGATGGAAAAAATCCCCATTTGTTCCCTTTTGCAAATTTTGATGATCCATCTCCTCTAGCACTTATTGTAAATAAATATTTATGAAATGCATCATATTGAGCTCTTCCTAAAAACGAAAGTAAGGTTGTTCTATTGGCATTGGTAGAATTTGGAAGTGTAACCTGAGCCGATTGCATATTATCAAGATTTACTCCTGGAATTGGAAACCCAGTTGCAATGGATTGTCTACGTTTAGTTTCGCTTAACTGTTGCTCATGTACTAGTGTAGTAATGACTCTATGATCATCAGAAAAATTTTTAGTAAAATCCATACTATTTGTCCAATTCATACTTTGAAAAGTATTACTTGTAATTACTGCACGTCCATTAGTTGCCCTAGTCCATCCAATCTTATTAGAAAACCAGGCTCTATTCTCAGAATCTCTTTTGAAACCTGTTACAAGGGTTTTAAATTTAATATTTTTATTAGGCTTATATTCAAGAAAACTATTGGTAAAGGCTTGAATTCCTGTACCGTCATTAAGATTTTCTGCTAAAATTCTGTTTGGATTACTTATATCTCCATTATTACCTTCAATTAGTAAGCCATTTTCATCGTACACGTTTCCTTCCCACTGCCTTGGAGATTGAACAGGAGCAAATAAAATTGTACTGGTAATAAGACCAGCTCTTCCTTGATTATTATTTGTTGAAGCGGAAACAATCCCTGATCTATTGGTGTATCCAACATTCATCATAAAACCAGTTTTAAACTTCTTTTTAAAAGTTTGTGACATGTTGAATACCGCTGTTGCTCTTTGTAAACTTGTGGTTTTAATAATTCCTTCTCTATCTTGATATGAAAATGAAGCATTATAATTATGTTTATCAGTTCCTCCGTTAATAGCAAATTTATAATGGTTAGTTATTGCAGCTCTTGTTATTTCATCTTGCCAATTGGTTACTACAATTCCAGAATCCCCTAATTCAACAGGAATGTATTCTCCAGTTAATTCATCAATTTTTCTAAAAGAAGTTGCTAGAAATAAATTTTGACCGTCTAATCCAGGTCTCCATGGAGCATAGTCATTTCTATATTCAATAAACTCTTTCTCAGATAGAATATCTAATTTTCTGGAAAGAGTACTTACGCTTGTATAATGTTCAAAAACAACATTATCTCTTCCTTTTTCCCCTTTTTTGGTAGTAATTATTACAACACCATTTGCCCCTCTAGACCCATAAATGGCAGTTGCAGAAGCATCTTTTAATATATCTATAGATTCAATGTCACCTGGATCTAATGCAGAGAGTGGACTAGATGTACTATTACCTTCTCCAATGTTTTCTGAACTTCCAGAAATAGGTATACCATCTAAAACATATAGTGGATCACTGGCCGCATTTAAAGATGTTCCACCACGAATTTTTACTTTAAAACTAGCATCAGGACCTCCTTCAGAAGCAACAACTTGCACACCTGCCATTTTATTTGCTAACTGTTCTTCAAAAGTTAGGGATTTAATTTTTTCTAATTCTTCTGATTTAATAGACCCTATTGACCCAGTTAAATCTTTCCTTTTAAGAGATCCATAACCAATTACGACAGCATCCTCTAACAATTTGTTATTTGGGTTAAGCTCGATATTTAAAATTCCATTTTTAATATTTTGAACGGCAACCTCTTTATTTTTAAAACCAACAAATGAAAAAATTAATGTGTCATTATTATCAGCATTAATTGTAAAACTTCCATCAACTTTAGAAACTACAACATTTAAGCTGTTCCCTTTTTCTCTAATGTTACAGAAAGGTAATCCCGAGCCATTATCTCCATATACCGTTCCTTTTATTTCAATTTGAGAATATCCAACAATATTTATTAAAATAATTGCCAGAGAAAATATCAATCTATTAAAATTATTCATGGTTTTTTTAAATAGAAATTTTCTATAAAACTTATTAATTGTGCTTTAGATGTTAATATTACGTATATATTATCAAATTTACTTTGATTTAAGTACATAAAAGCTAGTAGGTTTTAGCTTTAATAGCTCATAAATTATCATTAATTTAGTTAAAAAGATAAAATTTAAGGTAAAAATACAAATAATAGATACCTTGAAATTATTGTTAAATAATTTTTTAGTGAAGAGTAAACATATTTTTTTATTACTATTTTTTTTTATTACTGAGTTTTGTTTTACTCAAGATTTGACAAGTATTTCACTTGATGGAAAATGGGAAGTTATTTACGATTATGATAATAAAAGCGGTTCTCATAATATTGGTGAAATAACAAAACTTTTTGATTCTAATAACCCTGAAGTTGTAAAAGTTCCATCGTGTTTAGAGTCCGTAAAAAAAGATTTTGAAGGAGTTGCTATTTATAAAAAATCTTTTCTAATTCCAGAAAAATGGGAAAATCGAAATATTGAAATCACCTTTAATGCAGTCAATTATTTGGCGGAAGTATGGTTAAATAATGAAGTGGTTGGAACTCACAAAGGAGGATATACACCATTTACATTTAGATTAAACGAAACTGTAAAAGTAGGAGATACCAATACAATTTTCTTGCGAGCTGTAACTCCAATAGTTTTAACTGATCAGAGAATAGATGGAATTGGTAGACTTGAAGTGCCCTCATGGAGAGGAGCAATAAATGGAGGAATATGGCAAGGAGTGTACTTAAAATCTTTTGGGAAAATTAAGATTGAAGATGTTTTCATAAAATCAGATTATCAAACTCATGTTGTCAATCTTGAAATTAACCTTGAAAATACAATCAGTAAAGATGCCTTGTCAGAAATGAAGATTAAGTTTTATGATTCAAAAAATAATCTAATCAAAAAATTGGAATCTCAAATAAACTTAAATCCTGGCCAAAATTTGATCAATCAACAAATAGTAATTGAAAATGCCAAAAATTGGGAACCCAATTCTCCCAATCTTTATAAAGTTCAAGTTGAAGTAAATCATGCTGCTAACAAAAGTGATTATTGGTCTTATAAATTTGGTTTTAGAGAATTTACAATGAAAAATGGAAAATTCTTTTTAAACGGAAATGAATTTTTTCTCAAAGGAGCTTTTTTTGAAGGATTGTACCCAAATGGAGTCGGATATCCAGATAATGAAGAAATGGCTCGAAAAGAGATTCAAATGGCTTTAGATGCAGGTTTTAATATGATAAGACCTTGGAGAAAACCTCCACCAGAAATGTGGCTAGATTTATGTGATCAAATGGGAGTATTAACCGTGGGTAGTATAGCCATAGAATGTATGCATAGGCCTATTGCCACTCCTTCATTACCAGAAATGGTAGAAATTGAGGTTAGAGAAAGTATTTTAAGAGATAGAAATAGGACTTGTATAATTCAATGGGAGCTATTTAATGAACTTTGGCAGCCTGTCCTTAAACAAATGATGCATCCAATGGCTTTATTAGCCAGAAAAATCGATCCTACAAGAATTATTTTAGATGAATCTGGAGGTTTCGCAGATGGAGCAAATTTCTATCTACCTTATCAAAATACTGCTATAAAATTTAATGATATTCATAATTATCCAGGATGGCGAGTTTTTGAAAATTGGATTAGTGCTTTTCAAGGAGTAGGGTTGGATGACCAAGAAAAGAAAGCAAGAAATCTTCCAATGAAGGGGCCAGGAAATAATGTGGTTTCTGGACTGCCAGTTTTTTTGTCTGAAATAGGTTATGGTAGTATTCCAGATTTCCAAAAAACAAATACTATTTTTAAAGAAAAAGGTAATCCACTAACAGCTACTTACAGAAATCATATGGAATTAGAAAATGCTTACAATAAGGCATTAATTGAGTCCGGATTTAACAAGCAGTATAAAACTATTTCAGAATTGGCAACATTACAGCATAATTTTCATGGTCGTTTAAATCGAAGAATGCTTGAAGGAGCTAGAATTAACACTCTTCTGTCTGGATATTGCGTACATGCTTTGTGTGGTGGAGACTGGGTACTTGGTGCAGGCTTGATAGATATTTGGAGAAATCCAAAGGGAGCTGTATATACTGAAACTGCAAAAGCAAACCAAGAAAGAATATTAGTATTACGAGCCAATCCAAGGAATCTTTATTCTGGAGAACAAATTCATCTGGAAACTTTTATTGTAAATGAATTGGATAATTTTTCTGGAAATTTAATTCTTTCTTTAGAGTCAGATGATGGAACCAAGTTTTGGACTAAAAATGAGAATGTTAATGTAAGTAATGGAATAAACGTTACGGAAAAAATAGATATCAATAGCGATGAATTAATTGGGAAGTATTTTATTAAGGGTCTACTTAAAGATAATAAGGGCAAAATTATTTATGAATCTAAAATTCCTGTTAATATTTATGATAGTTCATCTATTGAGGTTAAAAAGAATTTATATGTTTTAGAGTCAAATAATAGATTGGCTAATTACTTGAACAATAAAGGTGTCTCTTTTGACAGTTATTCTAATCAAATAGATGGCCAAGGATTAGTTATTGTAGGGCAATTAAATGACAATTCTGATAATTTTATTTCCAAGCTTGAAAAAGTCAAACAATTTATAAGTTCTGGAGGCAATGCTTTGTATTTAGATTATAAAGGAAAGTTCATTATAGATAGAAAGGCACGAAAACTACCTGAAAAACAATTGTCGGATAAATTTCCAATAGGAATGGCTATTATTAATACGAATGGTCTTTGGCAAAGCACCATTCATATGATAAAAGATCATCCAATATTTGAAGGAATCACAAATAATGATCATATGGACGAAGTATTTGAAAATATAGGTCCTAATAAATCATTTTTTATGCCAGAGGGAGAAATTATAGCAGGTGTAATTTCTACCGATAGATATCCAAACCAGGATAACATGAAACGTCATTTTATTGGAGTTGGAGATGTTTGGTATGCCTCTGACTTATCAGAAATAAAATTTGGGGATGGATTACTGGTCCCAACCACATTGAATATTTTAAATATGTTAGGAAAAGACCCAGTTGCAGATAAGTTATTTTTCAATATGATAAATTATTATGGTAAATAAGAAAACTATATTATTATCCATTTTTATTTCGCAATCAATTTTAATTTTTTCACAGTTGAGATTAGCAAATGTTTTTGGAGATGGTATGGTTCTTCAAAGAAATGATTCTATTAATATTTGGGGTTGGTCCAAACCAGAGGATAAAGTATCTGTTATCTTCCAAGGTGATGAGTACAATACTATTTCAAATAAAGAAGGGAAATGGTTAATTCAAACAAGATATTATTCGGCTGGTGGCCCCTTTAATTTAAAAGTTAAAAATAGTAGCGAGGAATTATTTTATAAAGATTTATATACTGGTGATGTATGGTTTTGTTCTGGTCAGTCAAACATGCACATGAAAATGAAATCGGTAAAGGAAAATTATCCAGAAGAATTTAATTTGCCAGAAAACAAGAATATTAGATTTGTTGAAGTTCCTTCACAAATAAATTTTAATAAGACTGAGTTAGATATAAAGAAGTCAAACTGGTCAATTTTAAATTCAAAATCCATATATACATTCTCAGCAGTAGCATATTTTTTTGCAAAAAATCTCCAACAAAAATTAAATGTCCCAATTGGTTTAATTGTTTCTGCAGTTGGTGGTTCTCCAGTAGAATCTTGGATGAGTGAAAAAAGCGCTTTGAATTACAAAACTGTTGCAAAGAGATTAAGCGAGGCTAAACAAGAAGGTTTTTTAGAAAATTTAGAGAAAAATGATAAAGAAAATCGAAACAATTGGTTTTTAGAAGCTGAGGAAAAATTAATTAATAGTAATATTTTTTATCAACCGAAACCATTTGACCATACTTATAAATATAAGTGGTTTCCATTTCATAAGCATACAGGAGTTTATTGGTTTAAAAAAGAGTTTTATTTGGATGAAAATTTACTTACTAATACAAGGTTATATTTAGGAAAAATTGGAGATTCTGATTCTACTTTTTTGAATGGAAAATATATTGGAAACACTTCAAATAGATACATAGACCGTGAATACTGGTTTTCATCAAACCTATTGAACAATGGAAATAATACTATTGAAATAAAAGTTTATAATTTCCGTTGGAGAGCTGGATTTATGTTTGGAGATATTATGGAATTTAAATCCAAACAATCCAACTTTAGACTAATGGATGAATGGTATTTTGCTGATTTATGTGAAATGCCTTCACTAAAACCTGCTGAAAATAAATTTTGGCGTCCAGTTGGATTATTTAATGGAATGATTGCTCCTTTAAAAAATTTAAAATTGAAAGGTGTAATTTGGTATCAAGGGGAAGCCAATGCTAAAAAAGGTTTGGCATTTGTTTATAGAGATAGGTTTTCAAATATGATTAAGGATTGGAGAAGTTTATTTGAGAAAAAAGATTTGCCATTTTTATTCGTTCAGTTGCCAAATTATTTGAAATCTAATCCAAACCCTTCAAAAAGTTCATGGGCAATGCTAAGAGAATCTCAGTTAATACTTTCTAAAGAAGATAATAATGGTATGATTACGAGTATTGATATTGGTGAAGCAAATGATATTCATCCTAAAAATAAGAAGGAAATTGGGAACAGGCTTGCTCTTGAGACAATGCGCTTAGCCTATAATGATGGTTCTAATCTTAAGTTTGATACTTATGTGGACCAAATTTTGTTTGAAGGTTCTCAAACTAGGGTTCTTTTTTCTGATCAAAAAATTAAATATATTGGAAAAGGGGAACATTACAATATAGCTATTGCGGGAAAAGACAAAAAATTTTATTGGGCAGATGTTGTTTTAAAAGAGGGTGTTTTAATCGCAAAATCAGAAAAGGTAGATAATCCTATTGCTCTTCGTTACAGCTGGTCAAATAACCCTGGCTTTCCCTTATTATTTAATCAGTACGATATACCCATTTCTCCATTTCGTTCTGATAATTGGTAAATTTTATATTTATATTACCAAATCAAATCTTTATAAATTTCAATTTTTATTCTTCAGAAAAAATTATAGTTTAATTATTTTAAAATAAGATAATTTTTGGGTATTTTAAGGGTAAGAAATCCTATATTTTGATATATTATTAATTTAATTTTAATAGTATTTAAATAATGAAATTGATAATTTGAAAACTCTTCCCATATGATATTCCAAATCCACCAAATTTCTAAAATTTTTCAAAGATTGATTATAAGTGTCGTACTTATAACTTTTTCAAGCTTTCAATTATTGGCAAATCCTAACAAAAAAAATAAAAAACCAAATGTTATTTATATACTCTGCGATGATTTAGGATATGGAGAAGTTGGATATAATGGTCAAAAACTAATTAAAACACCTGAGCTTGATGATTTAGCAAATAAAGGGATGAAGTTTACAAATCATTACTGTGGAAATGCTGTTTGTGCTCCTAGTAGAGCATCGCTTTTATTGGGGAAACACCCTGGACATGCCTACATTAGATCTAATAGCCCGGGTTATCCAGATGGACAAACACCAATTCCAGCCCAATCAGAAACTTTAGGTAAACTTATGCAAAGAGCAGGATATAAAACAGCATGCATAGGTAAATGGGGTTTAGGAGGATTTAATAATTCTGGGAATCCTAACAAACAAGGCTTTGATTTCTTTTATGGCTATACTGATCAGCGAAAAGCTCATAATTACTATCCAAAGTATTTGTGGTTAAATGATAAAAAACAAATGCTAGACAATAATAATGGCCAACAAAATGAATATAGCCACGATTTATTTACCGAAAAAGCTTTGGATTATGTTCAAGAAAATAAAGATAATCCGTTCTTTCTATATCTAGCCTATACCATTCCTCACTTAAAATGGCAAGTTCCTGATTACGAGCAATATGAAAATAAAGATTGGCCTAAAAACATGAAAATTCAAGCAGCAATGATTTCTAGGATGAGTAAAGATGTTGGAAGATTATCTAATTTATTGGAAAGACTAAAATTAGATGAAAAAACATTGATTGTTTTTAGTAGTGATAATGGAGCTCACGGAAAAGGTGAAACTTTACACTTATTTAATAGCTCAGGAAATTTAAAAGGAAAAAAGCGAGATATGTACGATGGTGGAATTCGGTCTCCAACATTTGCTTATTGGCCCAAAACTATTAAAGAAGGCGAAGTCTCTGATCAACTATCGGCATTTTGGGATATTCTCCCTACTTTGTCAGAACTCACTGGAGAACCTATTAATGGCGAAACGGATGGTATTTCAATACTGCCAACTCTTTTTGGTAATTCAAATAATCAAAAACAACATACCCATCTTTATTGGGAACTATATGAATCTAAGCCCAATTGTGCAGTGAGATATGGCAAATGGAAAGCTGTTGTAAACGATAGAAGAAAAGGCTATAATATCGAGCTGTATAATGTAAAAGAGGATGAGGGTGAGCAGATTAATTTAGCAAATAAATACCCTGAGGTTTTAGAAAAAATTAGAAACCTGATGATTAGCTCTCATGTCAAGAATGATTTTTGGGATATTGATTTTTCTCCTTTGTATAATGCAGAAGCCGCTTGTTATTTTAATGGAGTTGAGCCAGATGTTTCATATCCATGGTATAAACCTCAGAAAAAAAATAAAAAATGATAAAATTTTCAAAATTTCTAATTTTATCATTTTTTATAATTGCAATATTTTTTTCGTCATTTTCTCAACAAAGACCTAACATAATATGGATTTATGCAGAAGATACCTCACCATGGATGGGTTGCTATGGAGATGAGATTAATAAAGGATATACTCCAAATATTGATTCAATTGCAAATTCAGGAGTGATGTTTAATAGAGCTTACGTCACAGCCCCAGTATGTTCTGCAAGCAGATCAGCTATAATAGTTGGGCAAAGTGCTATTCGTTTTGGAGGTCATCAACATAGATCTTCAAGGACCAAGAATACGAGAATTTATTTGCCTGAAAATTATAAATTGTTGCCTGAAATAATGCAAGACAACGGATATACTACTTTTAATCATGGAAAAAATGACTATAATTTTTATTACGACATGAAAAAGGTATACAACCATAAATCAAAAAGTAAAACTGATTTTAAAGATTTGGTCTCAAAGCAACCTTTTTTTGGACAAATACAAACTAAGGGAGGTAAAAATAATACCAGTAATCTATCAAATGATTTAAAAGTAAATCCAAATTTCGTGGAAGTACCCAAAGATTATCCCAATAATGAAGTTTTTAAAAAAGTAGTAGCTCAGCACTATGATGCAATTCGTATGGATGATAGTTTAATTGGAGAGGTTTTAATGGGCCTAAGAATAGCTGGTTTAGAAAAAAATACGATAATAGTATACTTCTCAGATCATGGCGCAAATAATTTACTAAGACATAAACAAATGACAACAGAGGGAGGTTTGAAAGTTCCCTTTGCAATTTTAGGCCCTAAAAAATATGTTCCCAAAAACAATATTAGAAATGATTTAGTATGTATGTTAGACCTTAGTGCAACAACCCTTTCATGGGCTGGAATAAATATACCTGACTGGTACGAGGGCCAAAATTTATTTTCAGAAAATTATCAAGCTAGAAAATTTGTTGGTGGGCATAGAGACAGACTTGACCATTCAATTGATAAAGTAAGAACTGTTTGTAGTGATAAATATCGATATATCAAAAATTATAAACTAGATAGAATTCTTCTTCAACCACAATACCGAGATAAAAAGTATTTTACTAAAAACATCCATGATCTCTATAAAAAAAATAGTCTTTCGAATCTTCACAAACAAATTTATTTTGGCGAACGTCCAAGTGAAGAATTCTATGATATTTTAAAAGATCCAGAAATGATTAATAATCTATCCTTAGATCCTAAATATGCTAATGAACTTCAATATCATAGAGATTTGCTAAATAAATGGATTTCATTTGGTGATCATGGAGAAAGTTTGGAAACCGTTTATAGTTTAAAAAATAACGGTGAGAATAGGCCATGGGGGGAAGGGGTTAATCCTGAATATGAAGTCTATAGAATGGACACGGATGGAGACGGAATTTCTGACAAATGGGAAAAGCTGAATAATCGTGATCCAAAAGATAGTTTATTGTTTTTTGATTTTAATTGTGGAGGTTGGCAAACAGAAGGATGGCAATTAAAAAATTCTTCATCAAACTTAGCAGGTTTTTTAGGCTATTTAGATTTTGATTTAGAAAATTCATCTGCATCAATTGAAAGAAAAGACCTTCAAATCAGATCTAACCAAAAAGATAAAAGTTTGGTTATTAGATTAAGGGCTAGTTCAGAAATAAATATTCAACCTTATATCAATGAAAAAAAATTAAAAAAAACCAGTATTTTAAATAATAAAGAGTTTATAGTGTTAGAGTGGGAGCTCAAAAAACCTGTATGGCAAGGAGATATAAAAAATCTTAGTTTTACATTTTCAGGACAAAAAAGAGCTAATGTAGAAATAGATTATATAAAGGTTAAAAGAAGATGATGAATAGCACATTCAATTTAATAAAAACTGGAATTTTAGTAATTTTTATATTTTACTTTTCCATTTATTTTCCTCAAAAATATCAACCTCAGTTTTCTACTGCTGGATTTCATGAAACCGATACTACAGTAAGAAAAGCTATAAATTTTAATGTGGGTTGGCGATTTTTTAAAAATCATTTAGAGGGTCCTGAAAAAATAGATTTTAACGATAAAGATTGGGAAATTGTTAATTTACCTCACGGATTAGAACTTTTACCATTATCAGCAAGTGGTGGTGTAAATTACCAGGGTCCAGCATGGTATAGAAAGTATTTTACACCAAATACTAATTTTAAAGGAAAGAAAGTCATGTTACATTTTGAAGGTATCATGGGTAAATCTAAAATTTGGATAAATGGAATCCTTTTAAAAGAACATTTTGGTGGATATTTTCCTGTTCACTTAGATATATCGGAGCATTTAAATTTTGGAAAAAGGAATGTCATTGCAGTTTTTGCTGATAATAGTAATGATGATTCATATCCTCCTGGGAAAAAACAAGAAAAATTAGACTTTACTTATTTTGGAGGTGTCTACAGAGACGTTTGGCTGGTTTCACATAATAAAGTTTATATATCACATCCTTTGGCAGTAAATAAGATTGCTGGTGGCGGTGTTTTTGTTCATTTTGAAAATCTTTCTGAGAAATCTGTTGATATAATTGTTAAAGCGGATGTAGTAAATGATAGTAAGTCAAATTTAGTCACCTTTAAATCTCAATTAATTGACAAGCACGGTAATGAAGTAGCTAGTGGAACAACCAATCTTAAGTTAGCTTCTAATTCATCTTCCAACTGCCAAGTCAAAATTAGACTAAATAATCCACTCCTCTGGGAACCTGATGCACCGTATTTATACGATCTTAAAATAAATATTTTAGATAAAAAAGGAGAAGTTTTAGATGCTTTTAAAAAAAGAATTGGAATTCGATCAATAGAAATGAAGGGTAAAGAGGGTTTATTTTTAAATGGTAAACCATATCAAGAAAAATTAATTGGGGCCAATAGACATCAAGATTTTGCTCATATCGGTAATGCCCTTTCTAATAATCTTCATTATAGAGATGCATTAAAACTTCGCCAAGTAGGTATGCGTGTTATTAGATCGGCTCATTATGTTCAAGATCCAGCTTTTATGGATGCTTGTGATGAATTGGGGTTATTCACTATTGTAACTATTCCCGGTTGGCAATATTGGAATAAAAATAATCCTCTTTTTAAAGAAAGAATGTTAATGGATGTTAGAAAATTAGTTCGTCATGAAAGAAATCGTCCTTCTGTTTTGCTTTGGGAGATGGTTCCTAATGAAACTCATTATCCTGAAGATTACGCAATTATGGCAACAAAAGCAACAAAAGAAGAATTTCCTTATCCAGGGAATTATACAGTTTGTAATGCAAGAACTCACCGTACGCAATCTCAAAAATATTTTGACGTACTCTACGATAACGATATAGACTTGAATTTTAAAGAAAAAAGTATTTTTAAGCGTGAATGGGGCGATTTTGTTGATAATTGGGTCGATCATAATTCTGTTAGTAGAGTAGCTAAACAGTGGGGAGAAATTCCTCAAATAAAGCAAGCAATGCACTATTTTAAAGAGGAATGGAAGGAAAATGGTATTGATAAAGATTGGCCATCATTAACTAAAATCTACAAGGCCAGTAATTCTCTTATTGGCGCCACTATTTGGCATCCTTTTGATCACCAAAGAGGATATCATCCAGATCCATTTTGGGGTGGTATTATGGATGCATACCGACAACCAAAGTTTTCCTATTATATGATGAAAAGTTTATTGCCAACAAATGGATTAGAAACCGTTCCAAATGTAGATGCTGAACCTTTTGTATATATAGCTCATTTACTGAGCCCTTTTTCACCCGAAGACATCACTGTTTTTACCAACTGTGATGAAGTTAAGTTAACAATGTATGGTAAAGAAATAGGAGTCAAAAAATCAACTGATATTAATAACCCCGTGCCTAGAGTACCAGTTGTTTTTAAAGATGTTTTTCGGTATGAAGATATAAGAAATAAAAACAAAAAGGATTATGGTAAAATCAATCAACCCTATGCAGAAGCATCAATTGTTAAAGCTGAAGGTTTAATTGATGGTAATGTTGTAACTGACCATTTGATATGGCCAGTAGGTAGAAAGCGCCGTTTAGTTTTAAAATTGGATGATTCAGGTTTGCAACCAATTGCGGATGGAAGTGATATTACGACAGTTGTTGCATATCTTGTTGATGCAGGTGGAGCTATAAAAAGGTTGAGTGATGAATATGTGAAATTTACTGTAAAAGGGGAGGGAACTTTAATTGAAGGTGATGACATTGGTATAAATCCACAAAAACTAATTTGGGGTGAAGCGGTGGCTCTTGTTCAATCAAGTTCTTCAGCTGGTAATATTATTGTAAAAGCAGAATTGCTTAATGATGGAATAAATAGCCCTGATTTTGCTAAAATTGAGTTTAGTACAAT
>TARA_B110001452_G_scaffold166588_1_pt1 | contig 16006 bp, 14 predicted proteins | sample TARA_B110001452 | Tara Oceans TARA_B110001452 (sample SAMEA4396971) | marine metagenome | biome: Polar Biome; feature: [DCM] deep chlorophyll maximum layer (ENVO:01000326); material: water (ENVO:00002006), including particulate matter (ENVO:01000060) such as... | depth 25 m
GAACCTAAATCTAGTGCGTCTACCAATTTCGCCACGTCCGCTATACTTATATATTTATAATACTAGATAATATCTAAAATTACAAATAAAGTAAAGTGTTAATATTACAAATATTTTTTGTTATACTAACACTTTACTTTTTGTACTTTTAAGTAGTTACCCAATCTACATCAACATTTTCTAAAATGATTGAAGAGTTGTAGATTTGTAGAATAATAACTAAAAATACTAAGAATAGGGCCATAAAAACTCCCATTACCGGTGTAGTTCCCCAGCCTGGTGCAACTTTTCCGTATTCAGAGTTAAGCGGTCTTAAAATCTCACCTAATCTTGTTCTTAATGCCATAATTTTAAGTTAAAAAGAATTTAATAGTACAAATATATAATCTGGTCCATAATATATATTATAGGCAGATTTTTGTTTTTTTTTCAATTTATAGAACAGCTAATTTATATGGAAACCGCAACTATTTTAAGTATTTTTATTTCTGGTCTTCTTCTAGGAATTACTGGTTATTCAGTTTACACGGCTTTTGGCCCTGTATCTAAAGAACTTAGAGATCCATTTGAAGAACACGAGGAGTAATAAAAACCGATCAGAAAAATCATTCGTTTGAAAAACGAATGATTTTCTTAATTTATATAAAAGCGTTCTTACTTTTTAACAATTCTAGGCGGATCTCTAAAAAAGATTGCAAAGAAAATTACAACTAGAGTCCCGATTAGCAGAAAAGTGTATACTAGTGCTTCCATTTTTTAAGTTAAATAAACTAATAAATAAATTTAGATTTTTTGTTATACGATACCTTGCTTCTTAGTAGTCTTATCACCAAGCTTTTGGAAAGCACCGAACTCAACTTGCTCAAGTACCTCTGTACCAATACCGGCGAATACATCTCTGAATAGAGTACGACCACCATGCCATAAGTGACCAAGGAAGAATAGTAGCGCAAAGTTAGCGTGTCCAAATGTATACCAACCACGTGGGCTACTTCTGAATACACCGTCAGATTCTAGAGTTGTTCTATCAAATTCAAAAACTTCTCCTAGTTGTGCTTTTCTTGCGTATTTCTTAACTGTAGGTGCATCTGTAAATACTTGACCGTTAAGCTTACCACCGTAGAAGTTACAACTTACACCAACTTGCTCAATACTATACTTTGATTCCGCACGTCTGAATGGGATATCAGCTCGAACAATACCATCTTTATCTACTAGAATAACAGGGAATGTTTCGAAGAATGCTGGCATTCTTCTTACTGTTAGTTCTCGACCTTCCTTATCTTGGAAAACAGGGTGACCAAGCCATGCTTCAGCAATACCATCACCTTTGTTCATAGGACCTGCACGGAATAGACCACCCTTTGCAGGGTTGTTACCGATGTAGTCGTAGAATGCTAGTTTATCCGGAATTCTTGACCATGCTTGACTTAGCGAAAGTCCTTCGTTAAGTGAAGTCTCAACACGTCTTTCAATTTCCTGTTGGAAGTATCCACTATCCCACTGGTAACGAGTAGGACCGAAAAGTTCGATTGGTGTTGCTGCAGCACCATACCACATTGTACCTGAAGTTACGAAAGCTGCAAAGAAAACTGCTGCGATACTACTTGAAAGTACTGTTTCAATGTTACCCATTCTAAGGGCTCGGTACAGTCTCTGAGGTGGACGGATAGTTAAGTGGAAAACACCCGCTAGAATACCTAGAATACCTGCAGCAATGTGGTGAGAAGCAATACCACCCGGGTTAAACGGGTTAAATCCTTCTGCACCCCATGCTGGAGCTACTGCCTGTACACGACCTGTGATTCCGTAAGCATCAGATACCCAAATACCAGGACCAAATGTACCTGTTACGTGGAATGCACCGAAACCAAAACAAAGTAAAGCAGAAAGGAATAAGTGAATACCAAAGATCTTCGGAAGATCTAGAGCAGGCTCACCTGTACGTGGATCTCTAAATAATTCTAGATCCCAGTATACCCAGTGCCAAATGGCTGCTAGGAAACACATTCCAGAAAGTACAATATGTGTTAGTGCTACACCTTCAAAACTCCAGATACCAGGGTTTGATACGGATTCTCCAGTGATACTCCATCCACCCCATGAGTCTGTTACTCCAAGACGTGCCATAAAAGGCATTACGAACATACCTTGTCGCCACATTGGGTTTAGAACTGGATCTGATGGGTCAAAAACTGCTAACTCATATAAAGCCATTGAACCTGCCCAACCTGCAACAAGTGATGTGTGCATTAGGTGAACAGCAATTAATCGACCTGGGTCGTTAAGAACTACTGTATGTACACGATACCATGGTAGTGCCATTTTAGTTTTTCCTCCTGTAAAAATTTTTTGACTTTCTTACGCTCTTACATTGTAAAAGTAAAATAACTTTATAAACTTTTAATACAAGGCTCTTTAAAAAGATTATAATATGAAACACGCAAAAATTTGCATAACTTTGTTGTGTTTTACACTCAGTAAATTCAATTGACTAGCCAAACGTGTAATCTTATGATAAATTTATAATCATGTAAGCGGGTGTAGCTCAGGGGTAGAGCGCAACCTTGCCAAGGTTGATGTCGCGCGTTCGAATCGCGTCACCCGCTTTTTTAAAAAGTTTATTTAAGTTCAATTATTTTTTTAAACCGCAATAGCTACTTTTTTGCTTAAACAGATCGTAAATTGTGGTACTCTTACCCGCTATTTACCTTGTTCTTAAATGCTTTTATCTAATACTGGTTCTCGTTACTGTATCTCCTTCTCTATCTACCATAGATATTTTTAATTTTATTTCTTAAAATCTCTGTACGTATACCCGAACAAACAACACCAAGGTGAAAGATTTGCTTAGCTTTAAGCTGTAAAGGAAGTATGTGTAAAGTTCCGAATAAAATTAATCTTTTTTTCGACCTTTTTAAAAATAAACAAGAACTAGTAATATCCATTTTATTGTAAGGTGGTTCGATTATTGGGGCGTTTATCTCGTAGTCACGGATTATTAATTCGCGAGAATTTTCAAATATATATATACGGCCTGGAAATTTGGGTTCAAATAACCGACTAGCTGCGCAACTCATAATCAACCTCCGTAATTTATATAAATTACAATTTAATTCTTTTTAGGGTTTTAGGGGTATTCTCTAGATTTATTCATAATTATTGTCTGTTGGTGCAGAAGAGATTTAATCTAAACCCAAGTTGGTGCTTATTGTATAAGAAATTTTTTGGTATAGACAAGTATAAAATACTGTGTGTATAATATTAATTAGAATACTATTTTCCTCAGTAGCTCAGTGGTAGAGCGGTCGGCTGTTAACCGGTTTGTCGTAGGTTCAAATCCTACCTGGGGAGATAATACTATAATTGTGTTTATTTATTGGGTTGTTGTTAACTGGTTGGTTTATTCGGTAGAGAAGTTGGTTTAAGTACAAAGAGGTATACGTTCCATAACTTAAAATTTATAGTAAAAAAACTCTAACAGTAATTTAACTCATTTTTAATGAGTTTACTGTTAGAGCTTTAAACTCTGAAAAGTTTTTTATGCCGGTACAACGTTAAAAATTCCAGTCAGAATTACTAGTGCAGACCAAAGTCCTGCACCACTCCAAACGATACCTTGAGACTTTTCCCATTCACCTGGAGTTGCAAGTATTACAGGTACTGCTACTACCATTGCAAATGACACTAATATAAGAAGAAGAACAAATACTTGGAGAATGCTAACCATGCGACTCTTTTAATTCTTAACTTTAATAAAATTAGGTATTACAAACAAAAAACTTGTAAAAATTTTTCCTTAAAGATAGTTTATAACACTTTTTAGTAATTTTTTAACACGTTCTTTAAACAAATTGTTATATAATCTACTTAGAGTTTTTTTTTACTAAAGAGGTTAACATACAAATGGATATGAGCTTTTTATTATCCGCTTTACCGGAGCCATACACAGCATTTCGTCCTATCGTGGACATCATGCCTGCAATTCCAGTATTCTTTCTCCTATTAGCGTTTGTTTGGCAAGCATCGATAGGTTTTAGATAATACTACATTAAACATTAAAAACGCATCTTAAAAAAGAACCGGAAATTGAATTATTTTCGGTTCTTTGAAATTTTGTCTATTTACTAATTTGAACAAGCCTTAAAAATTTTATTATGGTAGATACTGCTTCAAAAACAGGTTTCATCTCACAAATTATTGGACCCGTACTAGATATTGAGTTCCCTGGTGGAGAAATTCCAAAGATCTATAATGCTCTAATCATCGCAGGTGATGATAGCGAAGTTACTGCTGAAGTACAACAGCTTCTTGGTAACAACAAAGTTCGTGCCGTTTCTATGACATCAACAGATGGTCTTAAGAGAGGGGCAAGTGTTAGTGATACAGGAGCTCCAATTACTGTACCTGTAGGAACAAAAACTTTAGGACGTATCTTCAACGTTCTTGGTGTTCCAGTAGATGAGCAGGGTGATTGTGGTGCGGAATCAGGACTACCAATCCACAGACCATCTCCAGCGTTTACAGATCTAGAAACAAAGCCTGCCATTTTCGAAACTGGTATTAAGGTTGTAGATATTCTAGCTCCTTACAGACGTGGTGGTAAAATTGGTCTATTCGGTGGTGCTGGTGTAGGTAAAACTGTACTGATCATGGAACTTATCAACAACATTGCAAAAGCACACGGTGGTGTTTCTGTATTTGGTGGTGTTGGTGAGCGTACTAGAGAAGGTAACGACCTTTACGCTGAAATGAAGGAATCAGGCGTTATTAACGAAAATAAGCTTGATGATTCAAAAGTAGCACTAGTATATGGTCAAATGAATGAGCCTCCAGGTGCTAGAATGCGTGTAGGTCTAACTGCTTTAACAATGGCGGAGTACTTCCGTGATGTAAACAAGCAAGACGTACTTCTATTCATTGATAACATCTTCCGTTTTGTACAAGCCGGTGCTGAAGTATCTGCTCTTCTTGGTCGTATGCCTTCAGCGGTAGGATACCAACCAACACTAGCTACAGAGATGGGTGTTCTTCAAGAGCGTATTACATCAACTAACGAAGGTTCTATTACTTCAATTCAAGCGGTTTATGTACCAGCAGATGATTTAACTGATCCAGCACCAGCTACAACATTTGCTCACTTAGACGCAACTACAGTACTTTCACGTGGTCTTGCTTCAAAAGGTATTTACCCAGCGGTAGATCCTCTAGATTCTACATCAACTATGCTTCAGCCTGAAATCGTTGGTGACCTGCACTACGGAACAGCACAGCGTATTAAGAGTACACTTCAGCGTTACAAAGAACTACAGGATATTATTGCAATTCTAGGTTTAGACGAGCTTTCTGAAGAAGATCGTCAAGTTGTAGCACGTGCTCGTAAGGTTGAGCGTTTCTTATCACAGCCATTCTTCGTTGCTGAAGTATTTACAGGTTCACCTGGTAAGTACGTAGCTCTTGCAGAAGCTATTACAGGTTTCAACGACGTTTTAGATGGTAAGTACGATGATTTACCTGAGCAATCATTCTACCTAGTAGGTGGTATTGAGGAAGCTATTGAAAAAGCTGAGAAGTTAAAAGGATAATAAAATTATGAGTTTAAACGTTCGTGTAATTACTCCAGACAAAGTTGTTTGGGATGCAGCTGCTGAAGAGTTAATTCTTCCTAGTAGTACTGGTCAACTTGGTATTCTAACAGACCACGCGCCATTATTAACCGCTCTTGATATCGGTGTAATGCGTTTAAAGTCTGAAACTGGTTGGACTTCAATCGTTCTAATGGAAGGTTTTGCTGAAGTAGAATCTAATAAAGTTACGATTTTATGTAATGGGGCAGAAGAAGCTAGCTCTATTAACTTACAATCGGCTCAAGCTGAACTTGAGAAAGTTACTTTATTAGTTGATGAAGCAACTTCTAAAAAAGAGAAAATTGAGGCAACTATTGCGTTACGCAAAGCCAAGGCTAGACTACAAGCAGTAGCTTAAAAGTAAAAAAAAATAAGCCTATCTTATTACATAATTGTAATAAGATAGGCTTATTTTTTTTTGTAACTTAAAAGTTAAGCTTTACATTTCTTGAAGAACCTCAAATTTTTCCCCAAGTAATACTTTTACTTTATTATCATCGCCTACATCTACAACGGCAGTATCGCCGGCTTTGATTTTTTCTGAAAGTACTTCCTCTGCTAAACTATCTTCTAATAGTCTCATTACAGCTCGACGTAGAGGTCGTGCACCATAACTAGGGTTATAGCCTTCGTCAATTAAGCGTGTTTTGAATCGGTCAGTAACTTCGAGTTGAATACCTTTCATTGAAATTCTATCGAAAACCTCTTTTAACATGATGTCAGCAATTTGAGCTACTTCATCTTTTGTTAATTGACGGAATACAATAATTTCGTCTAAACGGTTTAAGAATTCTGGTCTAAAGTATTGCTTTAATTCTTCGTTAACTAATGACTTAATACGGTTGTAGTGTGAGCTTGATTGATCTTCCGACAGTTCAAACCCTAGGCCACCGCCACCTTTTTCGATAACTTTTGAACCAACGTTTGAAGTCATGATTAAAAGTGTGTTCTTAAAATCAATTGTTCGACCTTTTGAGTCCGTTAAACGTCCATCTTCAAAAATTTGTAGCATTAAGTTGAAAACATCAGGGTGGGCTTTTTCAATCTCATCAAATAATACTACTGTGTATGGACGGCGACGAACTGCTTCTGTAAGTTGCCCTCCCTCATTATATCCAACATAACCTGGAGGTGATCCAATAAGTTTTGAAACCGTATGTCTTTCCATGTATTCTGACATATCGAGACGCACCATTGCGTCTTCAGAACCAAAGAAATATGTTGCTAATGCTTTTGTTAACTCGGTTTTACCTACACCTGTTGGGCCTGAAAATATAAAACTTGCAATCGGTCGGTTTGGGCTCTTTAATCCTACACGTGCTCGTCGAATTGCTCGTGAAACAGCAACAACAGCTTCATCTTGTCCAATAATTCGGCTGTGAAGAGTATCTTCCATTTGAAGAAGTTTCTCTGATTCACTCTTTGTCAGTTTATTCACTGGGATACTTGTCCAAGCTGCAACGATTTCTGCAATATCTTCTTCTGTAACCGTTGGTGTTTTACCAGCACTTTCTGTGCTACCCTTTTTACTTTGTGCAATGGCATTAATTTGTGCCCTGATTTCCATTTCTCGCTCACGTAGCTGACCAGCTTTTTCAAAATCTTGCCCACGAACAGCCTCATCCTTTGATTTTAAGATTTCTCTAAGTTCTAGGTCTAATTCTTTAGCCGCTGCCGGTAGTTGCGAATTCATAAGTCTTACACGTGAACCAGCTTCATCAATTAAGTCAATCGCTTTATCTGGAAGAAAACGGTCGGCAATATATTGATCCGCAAATTTTGCTGCTGCGCGCAGTGCTTCATCTGAAATCACTAATTTGTGGTGCTTTTCGTAACGTTCACGTAAACCGTAAAGAATTTCAATTGTTTCCTCAACTGACGGCTCACCAACCATTACTGGCTGGAAACGTCTTTCAAGGGCTGCATCTTTTTCAATATGTTTTCGGTACTCTTCTAACGTTGTTGCACCAATACATTGCAGTTCGCCACGTGAAAGGGCTGGCTTTAATATATTTGCAGCATCTATCGCTCCTTCAGCAGCACCAGCACCAATTAATGTATGAACTTCGTCAATAACTAAGATTATGTTATTTGCTGTTCGAACTTCGTCCATAATTTTCTTTAAGCGCTCCTCGAATTCACCACGGTATTTTGTACCAGCGATTAATAAACCAATATCAAGGGCAACAACACGTTTATCTTCAAGCGTATCAGGAATATCTCTATTTGCAATACGTTGGGCTAAACCTTCAGCAATAGCTGTTTTACCTACACCTGGCTCACCAATTAATACTGGATTATTTTTTGTTCGTCGGCCTAATATTTGAATTACACGTTCAATTTCTTTGGCACGACCTACAACCGGATCTAAACGACCTTCTGTCGCTTTTTGAGTTAAGTTAGTTCCAAACTCTTCTAATGTTGGTGTTTTACTACGGTTAGCGTTGTTACCGTTAGAAACATCTGTATTATCGCCAAGAGAACGGATAATTTGACTTCTCACTTTTGAAAGATCAACCCCGAGGTTTTCAAGAACACGGGCAGCTACACCTTCACCTTCTCTAATTAAACCTAAAAGTAAGTGCTCTGTACCAATGTAATTATGGCCTAATTGACGAGCTTCTTCTAGCGAGAGTTCTAAAACTCTTTTTGCTCTTGGTGTAAAAGGAATTTCTACAGCTACGAATCCAGAGCCACGACCAATAATTTTTTCTACTTCTTGTCGCGCATCTTTTAGGTTTACACCCATAGCTTTCAGAACTTTAGGTCCAATACCAGTCCCTTCCCCAATTAAACCTAGAAGAATTTGTTCCGTACCAACAAAATTGTGCCCTAATCTACGAGCCTCTTCTTGGGCTAACATGATTACTTTAATAGCTTTTTCCGTAAAACGCTCAAACATTGTGCGATCGTATAACGAAATTGTCATTATCTTTGATACTTTTATAATATCATAAAAGCGCACTTTCTTATAAAAATAAGAGCAATATTTGTATTTTTAATATTATGGTGAGAATATATAAGTTATTCTTATGTTATTACAACTTCTTTAAGTTGACTAATTAAACCTCTCTAATATATCATTGTATTAAGAAGAGTTGCGCTCTTAGTTCAGTTGGTAGAACGTAGGTTTCCAAAACCTGATGTCGAGGGTTCAAGTCCTTCAGGGCGTGTTTATATTTTTATCTCTTTATTCTTTTAAGTTGTAATGCTATAATTGTGATAAGGATCTTCAGGAGAGGTGGCCGAGTGGTTTAAGGCTTCAGATTGCTAATCTGATGTACGTTTTTAATGTACCGTGGGTTCGAATCCCATCCTCTCCTAGTTAAAGACTGAATGTAAAAATTACTATTTGAGACTAAACCGTAATTTTGCAAACAGGAATTTATTTTTTGTAAAAATTGAATAATTTACTCTCCTTCTTTGATCCTCGAATTTAAAGACTAAAGCGTCAAAGAAGTGTTATACTTTAGTAAGTTATCAATAAATAATGTGTTATACAAATAAACAATGGATATTCTAAGCCTAGGGTGGTCTTCTTTAATGGTTATGTTTAGCTTCTCATTAGCACTAGTAGTGTGGGGCAGAAACGGATTCTAAAAAAGGAATATAAAACAATTATAAAAGTAACATATTAGAAATATGGCTAAAGAAATTTTTACAACAGCAGGTGTTATGTGGGCTTTAACTTTAACAGGTTTAAGCGTTGGTTTTGGTTTACTTAAGATCCAGGGCGAATAAAATCTTTAATCTTAAAGCATATTAAGCTCAAGCAATGACTATAGTTGAAAGTATTTGGTTTACAATAACATTTGCAATCATTGCAATCGTTCTACTTATTGACCCTAAAAGTTCTGTTTCCTCGTCGAGTACTAGTGCAATTTCGGGAATGTTTGCAAGTCCAAGTTCAGGGCAGAATTTTATTTATCGATTTAGTGCCTTACTTATAATCCTTTTTTATGTTTTAACTATTTTGCTAAGTTATAACTAATTTCTGACCTCAGGTATTTTGTAATGGCTATGCTAATTAAACGTAAACACTAGACAAGAAGATTTTAAAGTTTTCTTGTCTAGTGTTTTTGTTAGGCAAAAAAGGAAATATTAGCAAGTAGAATATACGCAACGATATCACCACCAAATGCGCCGATAAAGAAGCCACTTGTAAATTCACGCCAACCCTTAGATGTTTCTAACCCATCTAGTTTCCCATCATCCTGAAATGAAGCTAGTCCATAGATTGTCAGTCCAAGTGTTAAAATTATAATTAAACCTAATGCTGAGAACATACCAATTAATAAGGCGTTCTCAGAATTACGCAAAGGTCCAAGAATATAAAAAGGACCGATTAAAAAGTACCCATGAGCCATACCAATTTCAAGACCTCTTAAAAGAGGAGTTAAACCTTTTCTATAAATTGGTAAGTTGCCTAGGTAGATTTTAGTTGCTGTTGAAGTCGTTACGGGTGTAGATAAGTTTCCTACGAAAGGATCGTTATTATACGGTTTAACAAATTCACTCATATACTAAATTTTCTATAAAGATTTATTACTAATCTTATTATATCAGTATTTAACGTAAAATCTAAGCATCTATAATAGATATTTTTGTGACTTTACTAACAAAAATAAATTCTGCCCAATGCAAAACAAAATAATGGCTAAGTTAACTTAGCTTAACTTTTACAAGAATAGATTAAAATAACTTAAATTTTTTAAAATGCAAATTAATATTAAAACTGTAAATGTTAATGGGTTAGAATGTTTATACAATTCTCCATTTTCGGTTTTAGATTTAGCGAATTATATGGGGTTCAATAAAAATGTTATTGTTATTGACTACAACGGGTATATTCTAGAATCTAATTCCTGGAAGCAAACATTTTTAAACGATAATGATTGCCTAGAAATTTTATCAATGGCTGGTGGTGGTTAAAACACTATATTAATGTAACAACATAATTGATAAAATTTAATGAGAACTAATACCTAACCTTAAGTCTTGTTATTTTTTAATTATTATTTCACAAACATCGGGATGACAGGATTTGAACCTGCGACACCCTGCTCCCAAGGCAGATGCGCTACCAAACTGCGCTACATCCCGTTATACATATAAGACTAATCGATATGCTAATAATATTCAATATACTTATTTAAAATTAAATAGATATCTTTAAAATTTTAAGTTATTACAGAACAAGACAGGAAGGGAAAAAGATCAGAAGTAATAAGAAAAACCCAATTCTAATAAAATTTAGAATTGGATTTTTCTTATTTTAATTAATTAAACAATTTATTAAAAGAATAAATTAACTAAACTTACCTGTTGTTGATGCAATTACGAATGGAGCGTATGTGAAGATATACCCTACTGCGAAATGTGCTAAACCTACAAGTCTTGCTTGAACAATTGATAGAGCAATTGGCTTATCTTTCCATCGAACTAGGTTCGCTAGCGGTGTACGCTCGTGAGCCCAAACTAATGTCTCAATAAGTTCTTGCCAATATCCTCTCCAAGAGATTAAGAACATGAATCCAGTTGCCCAGATTAAGTGACCAAATAAGAACATCCATGCCCAAACAGCTTGTGCATTCATACCAAATGCATTATAACCGTTAATTAGTGGTGATGAGTTTAACCATAGGTAATCTCTTAACCAACCCATAATGTAAGTTGAAGATTCATTGAACGCTGCTGCGTTACCACCCCAAATTGTCATATGTTTCCAGTGCCAGTAGAATGTTACCCAACCAATTGTGTTTAACATCCAGAACATAGCTAGATAGAAAGCATCCCAAGCTGAGATATCACAAGTACCTCCACGACCAGGACCATCACATGGGAAACTATAACCAAAATCTTTCTTATCTGGCATTAGTTTTGATCCACGTGCGTCTAGTGCACCTTTTACTAGGATTAGAGTTGTTGTGTGAAGACCTAACGCAATTGCGTGGTGTACTAAGAAGTCGCCAGGACCAATAGTTAAGAATAATGAGTTCTTACCACTGTTAATTGCTTCAATCCAACCAGGTAGCCAAATTTTACTACTTGCTACACTTGCAGCACTTGTAGATGATGACAGTAAAACGTCGAAACCATAAACGGCTTTACCAGACGCTGCCTGAATAAATTGTGCAAATACTGGTTCAAATAGAATTTGCTTCTCTGGTTGACCAAATGCAACACAAGTATCGTTGTGAATGTAAAGACCTAGTGTGTGGAAACCTAGGAATAATGATACCCAACTTAAGTGTGAAATAATTGCTTCTTTATGCTGAAGCATTCTTGCTAACACGTTGTCCTTATTAACTTCAGGATCGTAATCTCTAACGAAGAAAATAGCACCGTGTGCAAATGCACCAACCATAAGGAAACCTGCGATGTATTGGTGGTGAGTGTAAAGAGCTGCTTGTGTCACATAATCCTTAGCCATGAAAGCATAAGAAGGAAGTGCATACATGTGTTGAGCAACTAAAGATGTTGCAACACCAATCGAAGCTAGAGCTAAACCTAGCTGCATGTGTAAACTATCTGTGATAGTCTCAAACAGACCTCTGTGTCCTGCACCTAGACGTCCTCTTGGTGGTACGTGGGCATCTAAAATCTCTTTCATGCTGTGACCAATACCCCAGTTAGTACGGTACATGTGTCCAGCGAAGATAAATACAATAGCAATTGCTAAATGGTGATGAGCGATATCCGTAAGCCACATAGATTGTGTCTGTGGGTGGAAACCACCAAGGAATGTTAGAATCGCTGTACCAGCACCTTCAGTTGTACCGAAAATGTGCTTAGCTGTATCTGGGTTCTCTGCATAAACACCCCAGTTTCCAGTAAAGAAAGGTGTTAAACCTTCTGGGTGCGGTAGTGTTGATGTAAAGTTATCCCAACGAATGTGTTGACCACGTGATTCTGGGATTGCAACGTGGATTAAGTGCCCTGACCAAGCCAGAGAACTTACACCGAATAAACCAGATAAGTGGTGGTTTAGTCTTGATTCGTTATTCTTAAACCATGCTAAACCTGGACGGAATTTAGGTTGTAAGTGTAACCATCCTGCAAATAATAATGTACAAGATAGCATAAGTAGACCTAGAGCTCCAAAGTAAAGATCACTATTAGATCTCATACCAATTGTGTACCACCAGTGGTAAACTCCAGATGTGGCAATATTTACCGGATAAGAAACGCCACCTCGTGTAAAAGCTTTAATAGCTGATTGACCAAAGTGAGGGTCCCAAATTGCGTGTGCAATTGGCTTAACCTTTAGTGGGTTTAGTACCCACTGTTGGAAGTTACCTTGCCACGCTACGTGAAATAAGTTGCCTGATGTCCATAAAAATATTATTGCCAGATGACCGAAATGTGAAGCAAAGATCTTTTGGTAAAGACTCTCTTCAGTCATTCCATCATGGCTTTCAAGGTCGTGAGCAGTTGCGATTCCGTACCAGATTCTTCTAGTCGCGGGATCTTGTGCAAGTGCTTGACTAAACTTAGGAAATTTAGTAGCCATATAAAATTATTAGTTTCTGTTAATTAACCAACAGAGATGATTCTTGCGTGGAAGAATGACCATGTTGTACCGATACCACCTAGAAGATAGTGAGCTAAACCAACCGCACGACCTTGTGTAATACTTAATGCACGTGGTTGAATTGATGGAGCTAGCTTAAGCTTGTTGTGAGCCCATACAATTGATTCGATAAGTTCTTGCCAGTAACCACGGCCACTGAATAAGAACATTAAACTAAACGCCCAAATAAAGTGAGCACCTAGGAAAATAAGTCCGTAAGCTGAAATAGCTGAACCGTATGATTGGATAACTTGTGAAGCTTGTGACCATAAGAAGTCACGTAGCCAACCATTAACTGTAAGTGCACTATTAGCGAAGTTACCACCTGTAATGTGAGAAATCTTACCAGTATCTGAAATAGTACCCCAAACATCTGATTGCATTTTCCAACTAAAGTGGAAAAGAGTTACAGAAATACAGTTGTACATCCAGAAAAGACCAAGGAAAACGTGGTCCCATGCTGATACTTGACAAGTACCACCACGACCTGGACCATCACAAGGGAAACGGAAACCTAGGTTTGCCTTATCAGGGATTAGACGTGAACTACGAGCAAATAGTGTTCCTTTAAGTAGGATTAACACAGTTACGTGAATTGTAAACGCGTGAATATGGTGAACCATAAAATCAGCCGTACCTAATGAGATAGGCATCATCGCAATTTTACCGTTAACAGCAACAACGTCACCACCAAAAGCATAACTTGAAGTAGCTAAAGCATTTGGTGCTGTACTACCAGGAGCTAATGTGTGAAGAGATTGAATCCACTTAGCAAAAATTGGTTGTAACTGGATAGCCTTATCAGAGAATGTATCTTGAGGTCTACCTAATGCACGCATTGTATCGTTGTGAATGTATAGACCAAAACTGTGCGTACCTAAGAAAATACAAACCCAGTTTAAGTGAGAAATAATTGCATCACGGTGTCGTAAAACACGGTCTAAAAGGTTGTTGTATGATTGTACAGGACTGTAGTCACGAACCATAAAGATTGAAGCGTGAGCTCCAGCACCAACAACACAGAAACCACCAATCCACATGTGGTGTGTAAACAGACAAAGTTGAGTCGCGTAATCAATACCAATGTAAGGGTACGGTGGCATTGCATACATGTGGTGCGAAACAATTATACTAAGTGAACCCATCATTGCTAGGTTAATAGCTAATTGTGCGTGCCATGAAGTCGTTAAGATTTCATAAAGCCCTTTGTGACCTTCACCTGTTAATGGTCCTTTGTGAGCTTCCAGAATTTCTTTCATGCTGTGACCAATACCCCAGTTAGTACGGTACATGTGTCCAGCAAAAATGAATAATACAGCAAGTGCTAAGTGGTGGTGAGCTGTGTCACTTAACCATAGACTACCTGTAATCGGGTTTAAACCACCTTTAAATGTTAAGAAATCAGAGTACTCACTCCAATTAAGTGTAAAGAATGGTAATAGTCCCTTCTTGAAACTTGGGTAAAGTTGACCCATTAGTTCTTGGTTGAACAGAAGTTCGTGAGGTAAAGGAATTTCCTGTGGTGCAACACCTGCATCCAGAAGCTTGTTTACTGGTAAACTAATGTGAATCTGGTGCCCTGACCAAGATAAGCAACCTAATCCTAACAGTCCTGCTAGGTGGTGGTTCATCATCGACTCTACATTTTGGAACCATTCAAGTTTTGGTGCCGCCTTGTGGTAGTGGAACCAACCAGCGAAAACTAAAGCTGCTGATAGTAGTAAACCACCCATGGCAGTCCAGTAAAGTTCTGTTTCATTAGTGATTCCAGCAGCACGCCAAAGTTGGAAAAATCCTGATGTAATTTGTACACCAGAGAAACCTCCACCAACGTCACCGTTTAAAATCTCTTGTCCTACGATAGGCCAAACAACTTGTGCACTTGGTTTAATAGTAGTTGGGCTACTTAACCATGCTGAGTAGTTTGAGAAACGTGCGCCGTGGAAATACATTCCACTGATCCACAGTACGATTAGCGAAAGCTGACCAAAGTGGGCACTAAAAATCTTTCTAGAAATATCTTCTAACGAACTAGTTTGGCTATCAAAGTCGTGAGCATCCGCGTGTAGGTTCCAAATCCAAGTTGTTGTCTTTGGACCTTTCGCTAATGTTCGTGAGAAATGCCCTGGTTGTGCCCACTTCTCAAATGAAGTGGCTACCGGGTTTTTGTCTACCACGACTTTAACTTTTTTTGCCTCTAATTCTTTCGAGCTAATTTTCATTATTTACTCTCCTTTTTGAGACTTACAAATACGAAATCCTTAAATCGCCGCAGTTTTATGACAAAATCTAATTAAAAACATAAAAAACAAACTTCAAGACTAGATTTTCAACGATATAAAAGCTTTCTAATTTAATATTTTACATTAAATAAACAACTTTAGTCGGCTTTTTTTTTCGAAAGTTCAAATAAAGAGTGAATTTGCTTTGACTTTTTGACAATTTTCTCCCTAATTTCAGTGTTAGCCCATAGAGCTCTCAAGCTATTGAAGAAATTACTTAATAAGTAGTAATAATAAATTATTTGAAAATAAACTAAAATTTATGAGCGATTTAGTTACCTACTTCTCTACTCCATAAACGTAATATAGATAATTCCATTAAATAAGTAGAACAATATCTATGTTAATATTTTGTTCTTTAGGTAGTGTAAAGTTGTTAAATATCCAAATATAACTCGAATAACTAATTTAAAAGCTTGACAGGCGATTTAGTGGTCTGATACAATACTTCTTAGATTAAAAGTTTAAAAACGAAAAACGAAGTACCATGGAGAGTTTGATCCTGGCTCAGGATGAACGCTGGC
>TARA_B110001452_G_scaffold44853_1_pt1 | contig 15991 bp, 17 predicted proteins | sample TARA_B110001452 | Tara Oceans TARA_B110001452 (sample SAMEA4396971) | marine metagenome | biome: Polar Biome; feature: [DCM] deep chlorophyll maximum layer (ENVO:01000326); material: water (ENVO:00002006), including particulate matter (ENVO:01000060) such as... | depth 25 m
GGAATGGGTCGATGGTTCGAGTCCATCAGGGCTCACCACTAAATTCTTTTTGAATATAAAAACTACGATATCGGTGGATAGTCTAAAATGATAGCATTTTCCCACTCAGTTAAATTTTTAATTCTTTGAGATGAAGAGGGATGTGTATTCATAAAAAGTGGTGTTTCTTTCCCCTTATTCGATTTTATCATTCTCTCCCAAATTTTTTTTGTTTCACGAATATCATAACCTGATAAAGAAGCGAAAATCATTCCTAAATAGTCAGCTTCAGTTTCTTGTGTTCTAGAAAAAGGATTCATTAGTCCTATTTGAGATAACAAACCTACTGTATTCATTCCAGTAGTTCTATTAATCTGAGATAGTTTACCCCCAGAAAAAATATCAATTAAGGAAGTACCTGTTTTTAATAGTACACCTCGGCTAGCTCTTTCAATTCCATGTTTTGCAACTGCATGAGCGATTTCATGCCCCATAACAGCAGCAAGACCATCTGTATTTTTTGTTACATCTAAAATTCCTGTGTAAACAGCAATTTTTCCTCCAGGCATACACCATGCATTTTTAACTTTTTTATTATCTATTAAAATATATTCCCAATCAAAATTAGAAGTAGGATCAGCAATTCCGACTCTATTAAAATATTCTGAAATTGAAATTTCCATTTTGTTTCCAATATCTTTAATTTTCAAAAGTGTTTTTTTATCATCACTCATTTTCTCTTTTTCTTTAACCTTTTCGTAAATTTGTGCTGCTTGCGCGTTTAATTTATGCTCTGGGATAATTTTTAATTGTCTTCTATCAGTAATAGGAGCTGTAGAACATCCATTAATCATTACACTACAACAACCACATCCTACATAACTTAAAAATTTTCTTCTATTCATTTTAATAAAATTTTGATAAATATAGACACTATCATTATGAATTTAAACAATAAAATTTTAATATTTTTTTTTATAGTTTTAGTTTCATTTGTTATTTATTCTAGTTATCATTAAACATCTATGCCTAAAAAAAAAAAATCTATTGCATTGAAATTAAGAAATTATTTTTTTACTGGTGTTATAGTTTTAATACCCATAGGTTTTACACTTTACTTAAGTAAATTTTTTATCAATTTATCAACGAAATTAGTTCCAACTGGTTTAAATCCAAATACCTATCTTCACTTTTCTATTCCTGGTATAGAAATCATCTTAACGCTTATATTCATTACTATTGTTGGTGGACTCTCCTTATCTTTCATAGGAAAGAAATTTTTACAAATTGTTGACGATATATTTAAAAGAATTCCAATACTTAGAACTATTTATTCAGCAATTGGTCAAATGACTGATTCCTTTAGAAACCAGGATGGAAATAAAAAAAGTGTAGTTTTAATTGAATATCCAAGAAAAGAAGTGTGGGCCATTGGATTTGCAACTAAAGAAAATACAGGTGAAATTAAATCAAAAACAAATAAAAATCTTGTAAGTGTATTTGTTCCAACAACTCCAAATCCAACAAGTGGATTTTTATTAATGATACCTAAAGATGATTTAATTTATTTGGACATGACATTTGAAGAAGCATCAAAATTTATTGTTTCTGCAGGAACATCAGTACCTAAAAACTAGACTATATCATTAATTATATCAGCTTGATCATATAATTTTAATAAAGCTTTATATTTATTAATATTTGTATTTTCTGATTCTATTTTTTTTATTTGTTTTTCTGCTAATAAAAACAAATCTTCATTTTGAATTGGATCTGCTAATTTGAAATATTTTATTCCACTTTGTTTAAAACCTAACAAATCTCCAAAACCCCTTAACTTCATATCTTCTTCAGAAATTTCAAAACCATCATTAGAATTTTTCAATATATTAATTCTTTTTTTTGCATTAACACTTAAATTTGACTTAAACATAAGAATACAGCTTGCTTGTTTGGTTCCTCTGCCAACTCTTCCTCTTAATTGGTGTAATTGAGATAAGCCAAATTTATTAGCATTTTCTATTATGATTACATTTGCATTTGGAAAATCAATTCCTACTTCAATTATAGTTGTTGAAACTAAAATTAAATATTCTTTATTAAGAAACTTGTTTAATATTTTTTCTTTTTCCTCTTTTTCAATTTTCCCATGAAGTAGTGCTACTTTATTGGGGAATAGATTATTAAGAAATTTATATTTGTTAACAGATGATTGATGATCTAATTTTTTAGACTCTTCTATTAATGGGCAAACCCAAAATATTTGATTTCCTTCCTTTATTTCTTTTTTAACAAATTTTACAACATCATCAATTTTACTTTCTAATTTACTATAAGTTTTAACTTCTTTTCTATTGTTAGGTTTTTCTTTGATGATAGATACATCCATATCACCATAGATAGACATAGTTAAAGTCCTGGGTATCGGCGTTGCTGACATTAAAAGAACATCACAATTATTACCACCTTTGTCAGATAGAAGCTTTCTTTGCCTCACTCCAAATTTGTGTTGTTCATCTATAATAATGTATCCTAATTTTGCAAAAATTATTTTTTTTTGAAATATTGCATGTGTTCCAAATACCATATTGGTTTCATTGTTTTTAAGATTTTTAATAATTCTTTTTTTTTCAATATTTTCACTTTTACTAGACAGTAATTCAATATTTACTTTTTCTGGAAATAATTTTTTTGCTAATGTAAAATGTTGTCTTGATAAAATTTCTGTTGGAGCCATTAAAGCTACTTGAAAACCAGAATTAATCACATTTAAAGCTGAGATTAACGATACAATAGTTTTTCCACTACCTACATCACCTTGTAAGAGCCTAAACATTTTACTTTTGGAATTTAAATCTGCATTAATTTCATCCAATGATTTTTTTTGATCACCAGTTAAACTAAAATCTAATCTATTTATTATTTCATTATATGCTTTTTTAGTAAAATTTTTAGAAGTCTTTTTTATTTTTTTAATTTTTTTTCTAATTTCAGAATTAACTATAAAAGATGCTAAAATTTCATCATAAGCCAATCTTTTATAAAAATTTGATTTATAATTATCTATATTAGTTGGATCATGTAGCTTAATTATTGAATCATTCCAACTTACATTGTCAAATTTTTGTAATACATCTTTATCATGCCATTCATTTAATATTGGTAAATTTTTTAAAATTTGTTTAATAATTTTGTTATAAGTCTTTTCTGTGACTCCTTCTGTTAATGAGTACTTATTATCTACTGTTTCGATTAAAGAACTATCTTGTGAAACGTAAGTTGGGTTTGTTATTTGATAACGACCTTTATAAGTAGTAATTTTTCCATTGATTGTAACTTCTTCGTTTAAAGGTAAAATTTTTCTTACATATCCTTCTCGACTGTTAAAAAAAATACAATCAATTGTACCCGTTTGATCTATGCAATTAACTCTATTTGGTAAATTTCTAATTCTTGGAAATTGATACTTTAAAGGAACAACTCTAATAGTTTGAATATTTCCAATTTGTAAATTACAAATCTTACTTACCAGTGTTCTGTCTGTATAAGACTTGGGCAGCCTCCATAATAAATCAAAGATATTATTAATTTTTTTTTTTTTAAAAATTTGCATGGTTTTTTTACCCACACCATTTAATTTAGTTAAATCTGCTAATAAATAATTATAATTATTTTTATTTTTCATTTTACATATAATATAATAATTTTTATGACCATTAATATAAAGTATTTAAAAAATAAAATAATCTATAGAGCAAATTATAGAGGCACAAAAGAAATGGATAAATTATTAGGTTCGTTTACTAAAAAATACATTGACCAATTAGAAAGTGAAGAGTTGACACTATTATGTGATCTATTGGATTATGATGATGAAAATCTCTATAAACTTAATCAAGGTCTCAAGTTAACAAATGAAATTAAATCTAATAAGATTATAGAATTATTTAAAAATTATAAATATGTTAGTGAATAGTGGCGGAGAGACTGGGATTCGAACCCAGGATGGAGTTGCCCCCATGCCGGTTTTCAAGACCGGTGCTTTCAACCGCTCAGCCATCTCTCCGTTAACAAGGTTTTATAATTATAATTTTTTAATTCAACAATAAAATAGACAAATCAATTAATTAATGAATTATGCTGGATATCTTTAATATAATGAAAAATAAAGATTTTAATAAAGGCATTGCATTCACCGCACTAGGTTCATTCTGGTGGGGTGTAATTGGTGTTTTTTATTTTGAATCCATTTCCTACATTGGACATATTGAGGTAGTTTTACACAGATGTATATGGACGGCTGTATTTCTTTTTTTAACAACTTTCTATTTTTCAAAATGGAAATTATTTAAAATAATTATTTTTGATTATAGAAAATTATCAACACTTTTTTTTTCAGGTCTTTTAATTTTTATTAATTGGGCTGTTTGGATTTATGCAGTTGCGAATAAACAAATTATAGATGCAAGTTTTGGTTATTTTATTATGCCTATTTTGAGTGTTTTTTTAGGAAATGTTTTTTTTAAAGAAATTTTAAATAAGAAAAGAAAAATATCAATTTTTTTAGTTTTAATTTCTTTATTATTTTTACTTCTTACAAATTTCAAAACTATTCCATGGGTAGGTTTGGTAGTTGCTTTAAGTTGGGGTTTTTATAATTTATTAAGAAAAAAAATAGATGTTGATACAGATATAGGTCTTTTAATTGAAAGTTTATTTATACTACCTTTTGCAATTGTTGCATTTTATCTAATTGTAGAAAAAGGCTTAAATGATTTTAACTTTTCTAATCCCTCCTTAATGTTTTATCTGCTTTTAGCAGGTCCAATGACTGTAATACCTTTGTTCTTATATGTACGAGGTGTAGAACTTTGCGGGTTAGGTCCAACAGGTATGATTTTCTATATAACACCAACATTTCAATTTATACTAGGTTTTTTTTATTATAATGAAATATTTTCAATCACAAAATTAGTAAGCTTTATTTTAATCTGGATTGCTGTAATAATTTATTTAAAAGATTTATATGAAAATTAATAAAATATTAATTACAATTTTTTTAACATTTTTTGTATTACCAGCAATAACTGCTGAGAAAACTTTCAATGAATGGCTGATTGATTTTGAAAAGTATGCTCTTAAAAATAATATTTCAAAAATTACATTTAACAAAACCATGTCTAATGTTGTTTTTTTACCTAAGGTAATTAAATATGACCGTTTTCAACCTGAGTTTTATGAAGATACTAAAACTTATGTTTCGAAAAGAACATCAAATCAAAAAATCAAAAAAGGAACAGACCTTTATAAAAAAAATAAAGATTTTATAATGTCTATTGATAAAAAATTTTCAGTAGAAAAAACTTTATTATTATCCTTAATGGGTATCGAAACAAACTTCGGTACTTATGTTGGAAAGATGGATATTTTATCGTCACTAGCAACATTAAGTTATGATAAAAGAAGAAGTGAATTTTTCACCAAGGAATTAATTACAATTCTTCAATTAGTAGAGAAAGGAATTGTTGATCATAATTTATTATATGGATCATGGGCGGGTGCTTTTGGATATTTTCAATTTATGCCAAGCACAATAGAAAGATATGCTATAGACTACGATAAAAATAATAAAATTGAATTAAAATCAACAAAAGATTCATTCGCTTCTGCTGCAAATTACATAAATGAAATTGGATGGAAAAAAAATCAACCCTGTTTTATTGAAGTATCATTAAATGAAAATGTGCCAAAAAGTTTACTAAATACATCAGCAAAAAAATTAATTAATAAAAAAAAATTTAAAGATTTAAAAAAATATATAATTAAAACTAAAAACTATAATATTAATGACGATCTTATAGGTGCAATCATTACACCCGATAAAGATATAATTCCAAACTCTGAAAACTTAAAACCTGCTTATATAGTTTTTGAAAATTATGAAAAGATACTTCAGTGGAATAGGTCTTTAAGATTTGGTTTAGCTGTTTGTACATTAAAGAATAAATTTGAAAATGTTTTATAAAAAATTTTTTTTTATTTTTTTATCATCTATAATGTTAATAAGTTGTACTAGTGATAATCTTAAAAAACATAAAATTAAAAAAATTTTTGATAAAAGTTATTCCAATAAGGGATTTGCTTTGGTGTATAATGAAAATCTTTTTGACAATAAAATAATTTCAAAAAAAATAGATGAGCGTAGTTTAATAATTTTTCAACGAAATTTAAAATTCAATACACAAGTAAAAATTACAAATATTATTAATAACAAATCAATAATTGGTATAGTTGGAAAAAAATCTAATTACCCTTTATTCAACAATTCTGTTTTATCAATCAGAATAGCAGAAGAATTAGATTTAGACCCGAATGAACCTTATGTGGAGATTTTAGAAGTGCAAAAAGATTCGGTATTTGTAGCTAAAAAAGCAAAAACTTTCGATGAGGAAAAAAATGTTGCTCGTAAGGCTCCTGTAAATAGTATCAGTATTAATGATTTAAAAGTCGTTAAATCAAAAAAGGCAAAAGAGCCTAAAAGAAAATTCTCTTATAAAATAAAAATTGCTAATTTTTATTTCAAAGATACAGCTGAAATGATGCTCGAAAGAATCAAAACAGAGACAACATTTACAAAGCCTAAAATTTTGAAAATATCTGATAATAAATATAGAGTATACCTAGGTCCTTTTGATAATATTGATTCTCTACAAAAAACATATAATGATATAAGTATATTGGAGTTTGATAACATAGAAATACTAAAAAATGATTAGATTTAAATTTTTAACTTTATTTTTTGTACTGTTTACTTTTAATTTAAATGCTGCATTTGATATTAAAGCCAGAACTGCAATCCTTCAGGACTTTCTTTCAGGTGAAGTATTATATGAAAAAGAACCTGATAAATCTATATACCCAGCATCAATGACAAAAATTATGACAGCGATCATTGCTTTTGAATTGATTAAGAGTGGTGATTTAGATTTAGATGAAAAATTTATAGTTTCTGAAAATGCTTGGAGATTATCGTCTGCAGGTTATTCATCAATGTTTATAATGGTTGGTGATGAAGTTAGTGTTGAAAATCTTTTAAAAGGAATAATAGTAGCCTCAGGTAATGATGCTTGTGTTGCTATAGCTGAGGGCATAGCAGGTACAGAAGAAGAATTTGCAATTATGATGACAGCAAAAGCAGAAGAAATAGGGATGACAAATACAAACTTTGCTAACTCTTCTGGAATAAATAATCCAAATAATGTTTCAACAGTTCGAGATATTATGATTATGTCCAACTACTTAATTAAACAATTTCCTGAAGAATATAAGTATTTTTCTGAAAAAGAATTTACTTGGGACAGAACAGGTGGTGATCCCATAAAACAAGGAAATAGAAATCCATTATTATATAAAAATTTAGGTGCTGATGGAATTAAAACAGGTTATCTAGCTGTTGAAAAATATTCTTTAGCATCATCTATTGAAAGAAAAGGTAGACGATTAATTGCTGTTGGAAGTGGATTTTCAACTAAAAGAGAGAGATCCAGTGAAAGTGCAAAACTTTTAACTTGGGGACTGACAAACTTTGACTTAATTGAAATTTCTAGATCTATTGCTCCAATTGAGAATATTGATGTTTGGTTAGGAAAAAAGAGTACAGTAGGTGTTTATGTTAAAAAAGATATCTATAAAACTATTCCTAAAGCACGTAAAAAATTTTTAAAGGTTTCTGTAAATTATAATGGTCCAATTCAAGCTCCTATTAAAAAAGATGACTTATTGGGAAAATTGACAATTACATATAAAGGAGAGCTAATAGATGAACATAATTTATATGCATTTGAAGATGTTAAAAAATTAAATGTATTTTCTAGATTAATAAAATCAATTAATTTTTTGATTTGGGGCGATGTCTAAAAATCTAATTATAGTATTTGAAGGTATCGAAGGTACAGGAAAATCTCATCATATAAAAAAAGTCTCTTCTTACTTTAAAAAAAAAAAAATAAAATTTATTCAAATTAGAGAACCAGGTGGAAATAATAATTCAGAAAAGATAAGAAATCTCATTCTTAACAATAAAACATCATTTAATAGAAATACTGATCTTTTATTATATTTATCTGCTAGAAGTGAAAATGTTGAATTAATAAAAAAAAATATTGGAAAAAAGATTATATTAATAGATAGATTTGTAGACTCAACCATAGCATATCAGCATTATGGGATGGGTGTTAATCTAAAATTTATTATGAATATAAATAATTACTTGTTAAAAAATATAAAAATTAATTTTACTTTTTTAAATATAGTTAATAAAAAAAATATGAATAAAAGACTGGCGAAACGAAAAAATTTAAACCGATATGATAAATTTGACAATAAATTCTACAACAAAGTACAAAATGGCTTTATAAAACTTCTTCGAAAAAATCCTAAGAAGTACATGAAAATCAATTCTAATTTAGACATCAGATATAATGAAAAGGTAATTTTAGATAAAATTAAAAACTTAATTTAGATATGAATTTAAAACCAATAACAAACACTAAACTTTTTGGAATGAATATTTTTTTCAATGAAATTATTAACCTTTATAATCAAAAAAAAATGCCTACAAAAATTTTGTTAACAGGAAAGCAAGGTCAGGGCAAATCAACTTTAGCATATCACATAATTAATTATATTTTATCTGAAAACGAAGAGTTTAATTACAATACTGAAAAAAAGGAGATAAATGAAAATAATAAATCATTTAAACTATTACAAAATAATTCACACCCAAATTTTTATTTAGTTGATTTAAAAGAAGAAAAAAAAAATATTGATATCAATCAAGTTAGAGAAATGATTTCTTTTACAAATAAATCTTCATTTAATAATTTTTCAAAATTAATTTTAATCGATAATGTTGAATATCTAAACAAAAATTCTGTAAATGCACTGCTTAAAGTTATAGAAGAACCGAATACCAATATTTTTTTTATTCTAATTCAAAACAGCGAAAAATATATTTTACCAACTTTAAGATCTCGATGTTTAACATTTAAGGTAAATTTAACATTTAATGACTCGATTATTATCACTAATAAAATTATAGACAAAAATGTTTTAGATTTGATCAATTATAATTTGTTAAATTATTATAATACTCCAGGAGACTTAATTTCTTTAATTAATTTCTCAATAGAAAATGATATTGATCTTAAAGAATGCAAAATAGAAAATTTATTAAATGAATTAATTGATAATAAATTTTATAAAAAAAATAGAATAGTAAAAAAAATATTAATTAATTTTATCGAATTATTTTTTTTAAAAGAATATAAGAAAACAGATAAAAAAAATAACTTGCTAAATTTTTACCATAAATTTATTAATAAAATAAATAATTCCGAAAAATATAATTTAGATGATGAAAGTTTATTTTTAGAGTTTAAATCTGAATTATTAAATGGATAAAAATTACTACATAACAACTCCTATTTACTACCCATCAGCTAAACCCCATATGGGACATGCTTATTCAAGCATAATTGCAGATTTCTTTGCGAGATTTAAGCGTATAGATGGTTATAATGTTCATTTTCTTACTGGCACTGATGAACATGGATTAAAGATTCAAAGAGCTGCTGAAAAAAATAAAATTGAGCCTCTTAAATTTTGTGATGAGATAAGTCAGACTTTTAAAGACCTATCTACAACTTTAAATTTGTCAAACACAGATTTTATTAGGACTACAGAAGAAAGACATAAGAAAACGGTGCAATATTTGTGGTCAATTTTAGAGACCAATAATGATATATATTTATCAAAATATTCCGGTTGGTATTCAGTTTCAGATGAGGCTTTCTACACAGAAGATGAGATTAGCGAAAAAGAAGAAATTAAAATTGCCACATCATCTGGTTCTTCTGTCGAATGGATAGAGGAGGAGTCATACTTTTTTAGATTATCTAAATGGCAAGATAAATTATTAGAATATTATGAAAAAAATCCTGATTTCATATCACCTAAATCAAGAAAAAATGAAGTGATCAGTTTTGTAAAAAGTGGATTAAAGGATTTATCAATCAGTAGAAAAGCTTTTTCATGGGGAATTAAGGTCCCAAATAATCCTGAGCATGTTATTTATGTTTGGCTAGATGCACTAACTAATTATATAAGTGCATTAAATTACCCTGATACTAATAATGATTTATTTAAAAATTTTTGGCCTGCTTCTGTACATTTAATTGGTAAGGATATTTTAAGATTTCACGCTATTTATTGGCCAGCTTTTTTAATGTCTGCTAAAATTCCCTTACCACAAAAAATTTATGGTCATGGCTGGATTCTTTCTGGTGAAGAAAAGATGTCAAAATCAAAAGGAAATATTTTAGATCCTCTTGATATTATTAGAGAATATGGATTAGATGCTTTAAGATATTACTTAATCAAAGAAGTATCATTTGGTAACGATGGTAATATATCGCAAGATAAATTAATAGATTGTATTAATAGTGATTTAGCAAATAATTATGGTAATTTATGTCAAAGAGTAACAGCTTTTGCTGAAAAAAACTGTGAGTCTAAAATGCCCTCTAATATAAAATTTAATGATGATGATTTTTTGATCTTAAATAAGTTCACAGATAATCTAACGAATCTAAGGAATGAAATTGATAAGCAAAATATAAATTATTATATAAATTTTATTGTAAATGCATTATTTGAGTCTAATAAATATTTTAATGACCAGGAACCATGGAAAAAAAAAGATGATAAACAAAGACTCAACACTATAGTTTACACATCTCTTGAGATGATTAGAAAAATTTCATTTATGCTTTATCCAATTATTCCTGATTCAGTAAAAAAAGTCTTAACTATTTTTGACTTAAATGTTAACAGTATAAACTTTGAATCAATTTCCATTCATGATTATCTAAAAAGTGGAAAAAAGATCAATAGAATTGATATTTTATTTAAAAAGATAGAAAAAAAAAATGATTGATTCACACTGCCACCTAGATCATGTTCTATTATTTAATAATCTTATAGAAGTTCTTAAAAGATCAAAAGATGTCGGTATAAATAAACTTTTAACTATTTGCACAACATTAGAAAGTTTTGAAAAAATTAAGATATTAGTCGAAAGAGACCCTATCATATTTGGCACTTATGGTATTCATCCACATGAAACTAAAAATAATTATGTTTATAAAGAAACTATAATAAAATCTGTAAATGAAAATAAAAAAATAATTGGAGTAGGTGAAACAGGTTTAGATTTCTTTTACAACCATAGTAATAAAGATAAACAAATTGATAGTTTTAAAGAACATATTGAGGCATCTATTATACTTAATAAGCCTATAATCATTCACTCTAGAAATGCTGAAAAAGACACAATTGACCTCTTGAATAATTATAAATCAAGAAATTTAAAAATTCTAATGCACTGTTTTACTGGTTCTTTAGAATTTGCAAAAAAACTAATGACATTAAATGCTTTTTTTTCAGCTAGTGGTATAATTACCTTTAAAAATAGTGCTGATCTTCAAAATACTTTTAAATTTATACCACTGGAAAAACTACTTATCGAAACTGACAGTCCTTTTTTAGCGCCAATACCTATGAGGGGAAAACAAAATGAACCTAGTTTTATCAAATATACTTTATCAAAATTAGCTGAGTTAAAAAATGTGTCAAATAAAGAAATGGAAAATGTAAGCACAAATAACTTTAATAAATTATTTTTTAATGAATTTTAGATTTACTCTCTTGGGCACAGGAAGCTCAATGGGCGTGCCTAGGCCAGATGGTTTTTTCGGAAATTGCGACCCTAAAAATAAAAAAAATTACAGAACAAGGTGTTCAGCCTTGATTTCTATCGGTGAATATAATGTACTAATAGATACAAGCCCAGATTTAAGACAACAGCTATTAGCTGAAAAAATTAAGTCAATAGATGAAGTCTTATATACACATATGCATGCAGATCAAACCCATGGCATAAATGATTTAAGAGTTTTTTATTTAAAAAAGAAAAAAAAAATACCTGTTCATTGCGACAATCTTACTTCCAAATATCTTTATAGCAATTTCTCTTACTGCTTTGATAAAAAATATGATTACCCAGCAATTTTATTATTAAAAAAATTAAAAAAAAACTTTTATATTGGTTATCCTAAAAATAAAGTTAATGTAAAGGCTATTGAAGTTAAGCATGGTTTAATTAACTCTATAGCTTACATCATCAATAACAGTATTGCGTATGTAAGTGATGCAAATGAAATTTATCAAAAAGATTTTAAATATTTAAAAGGATTGAACTATTTGGTAATAGATTGTTTAAGAATTAAAAAACACCCTTCACATTTTAACTTAGATCAAATATTAACTCTTGTAGAAATAATTAAACCAAAAAAAACTATCTTAACTAACTTGCATTCAGATTTAGACTACAATCAACTATTGAAAATATTACCTAATGATATATTACCAGGTTATGACGGTTTAAGCTTTAATATTTAAAATGAAAAAAAATACTATAGTCATTACTGGTGGAGCTGGATTTGTTGGATCAAATTTAATTTCATTATTGTTAAAGAAAACTAATTTTAAAATTATTAGTATAGATAATTATTCAACAGGAACTAAAAAAAATCATATTATAAATAACAGAATTAAATATATTAAGGGTGATACTCATAATATTTCAAAAATATTAAAAAATCCTAACAAGATAATATCACTTTTTCACTTTGGTGAGTTTGCACGTATTTATCAAAGTTTTATTAAGATGAATGATTGTATAAATTCTAATAGTATTGGATCAAATGCTATTTTCATTTACTGTTTAAAACACAATATCAAACTTATCTACTCGGCAACATCAGCAACACTTGGCAATAAAGGTAATGATAAAAATCTTTCTCCATACGCTTTTACGAAAGCAAAAAATTTAGAGTTATTAGAGAACCTTAAAAAATGGTTTAATTTCAGATATGAAGTTATATATTTTTATAATGTTTATGGACCAAACCAAATATGCAATGGAAAAATGGCTACTGTCATAGGTATTTTTGAGGATCATTATAAAAATAAAAAACCATTAACGGTAGTAAAACCAGGTAGTCAGTCAAGAAGATTTACTCATATTTATGACACTGTTGAAATTTGTTATTTGGCCTGGAAAATTAATAAATGTCGACACTACAGTATTTCAAATCACAAAAGTTATACAATTTTACAAGTAGCTAAAATGTTTGGTTCCAAAATTAAATTTTTAAATGAAAGGCCTGGCGAAAGATATGCATCTGCACTTACAAATTTAAATTTAAACAATAAAGTTTTTAAATATTTTGGAAAAATAAATTTAAAAGAATATATTAAAAAAATAACTAAGTTATAATATTATTTTATTAAGCTTTCTATTTTAGCAACTACTGTTTTTGAAACTGGCCTTGTAAATGAACTAAATGTTTCTTCTATTTTACCATTTCTATTAATCAAAATTTTGTGGAAATTCCATTTAGGTATTGCTGATTTCCCAAAATTTTTTTTTGCCCATTTATATATTTCATGTGCTTTATCACCTTTTACGTCAACCTTATCAGTAATTGGAAAGGTAATATTAAAGTTAATTTCACAAAATTTTTTTATCTCATCATTTGAGCCTGGCTCTTGTCCACCAAATTGATTAGATGGAATTCCTATTACTACAAATCCTTTTTTTTCATACTTGTCATATAGTTCTTGTAGATCAGCATACTGTTTTGTAAAACCACAATTGCTTGCAACATTAACTAAAAGAATTGTTTTATTTTTATAATTATTAAAATCTATATTTTCACCATTAATATCATTAATTTTTAAATCAAAAAATATTTTTTCGTATTCAGCATTAACTTTTTCAAAAAATGAAAACATAATTGTAATAATTAATATTATTAAGTGGTATTTATAACGCATAAGCTATTTTTTGGAAGTAAGTAGTAAAATAAAGTATCCAAATAATGTTGATAATAATGAACCAGATAAAACTCCAATTTTTACACCATCTATATATTGGGTATTTTCCACAAAAGCTAAATTACCAACAAATAAACTCATAGTAAAACCAATACCTGTTAAAATAGACACCCCATATAAGTTTAACCAATTGGAATTATTAGGCATTTGCGCTATTCCAAGTTTAACTGCAAAAAAGGAAAAAATCATAACACCAATTTGTTTACCTACAAATAATCCCAGCAGAATACCTAGTGGAACGGGTAGAAATAAAGAAGATAATGATAATCCATCTAAAGATACTCCTGCATTAGCAAAAGCAAAAATAGGCATTATTAAAAAAGCGACATAAGGGCTTATTGCGTGTTCTATTTTAATTAATAAAGAAAAATCTTTAGACTTTATTCTATGAGGTATGGTCGATGCTAATAGAACACCTGCTATTGTTGCATGAATTCCAGATTTAAAAGTAAAAAACCACATAAACGCGCCTATTATTAAATAAGGTGTAAATTTTTTAACACCAAATTTATTTAATATTAATAAAAAAATGTAAGATAATAAAACTAAAGTGAGATAACTTATGCTTAGTTTTCCTGAATAAAAAAATGCAATAATCAAAATTGCACCAAGGTCATCAATTATAGCTAGTGCCGTCAAAAAGATTTTAAGTGAAATTGGAACTCTTGAGCCCAATAAAGACAAAATTCCTAATGAGAAAGCAATATCAGTAGCAGATGGAATAGCCCAACCATTAAGTGTTTCACTATTCTCAAAATTTATTGCTACATAAACTAGTGCAGGGATCAGCATTCCACCAACAGCACCAATTATTGGCAGCAGTGCTTTTTTTAAATTAGAAAGCTCTCCTTGTATAAATTCTCTTTTAATTTCGAGTGTTACAAAGAAAAAAAAAATAGCCATTAGTAAGTCATTGATCCAATGATGGACAGAAAGTTTTAAGCCAAAATCATTAATACCAATAAATAAATATTTATTTAAAGTGTTAAAGTAAATTTCACCGTAACTAGAATTACTTATTATTAAGGCAACAATAGCTGCTATTAATAACACTAAACCACTTGCTGCTTCTAATTGAAAAAACCACTTAAAAGGTTTTGATAAATTTTTAATCATACAATTAAGTTAAATCTTTAAAAAATAATTCTATATCTTTAATGCTTTCATACAAATTATAAAGTAAAAATTCAATGTTTGGAAAAATTTTTTCAAGAGGACTTTTAAAAGTATCTAAAATTATAATTAAAGCTATAAATGATATTATAAAGACAATAGTTAAGTTTAATATATTAAATTTTTTATTTTTCTTTAAATTTTTATCTTTAACAACTTGGTCTGAAGTATCAAGATCTTTAACGTTTTCATTATCTTGAATATTTGATGTATCAGAGGCAATCTTAATATCGGTATCAGCATTATCGTTGATAGTTAAGCTTTTTTCAATAGAGGAGCTAGTTTTTTTGATAATATCTTTTTCAAAGAACCATTTGTTATTACAGCTACCGCACTCAAGTAGTCTTCCTTTATCGGGTATTAGACTTGAGTCTACATTAAATTTTTTGTTACATTTGATACAATCAATAATCATAAATACTTTATATCTGATTCTTCAAAAAAAGACTTAGATTAGATGTCATTTATTCTTTTAAATTATCAATATCTAATGTATTAGTACCTCAATCGGGGCGTAGCGCAGCCTGGTAGCGCATCTGGTTTGGGACCAGAGGGTCGCAGGTTCAAATCCTGCCGCCCCGACCATTTTATGAATAAAGCAAAAATTTATATACCAACAAAAAGTTCAATGCAATCAGGCTTAGGCAAAACTGATAAATGGATTATTGAATTTGAAATTAAAGATTCAGGAATTAATCCTTTAATGGGATGGGAAACCTCAACTGACACATTGTCAGAGCTAAACCTAGAATTTTCTTCTAAAGAATTGGCTATTGAATATGCAAAAAAAAATAAAATTGACTTTGAAATAATTGAACCT
>TARA_B110001452_G_scaffold140046_1_pt1 | contig 15891 bp, 12 predicted proteins | sample TARA_B110001452 | Tara Oceans TARA_B110001452 (sample SAMEA4396971) | marine metagenome | biome: Polar Biome; feature: [DCM] deep chlorophyll maximum layer (ENVO:01000326); material: water (ENVO:00002006), including particulate matter (ENVO:01000060) such as... | depth 25 m
ACAATTATCTATTTCCCTTAATCTCAAATATTGACAAACCAAATATTCTTGAGTTGGGTGTTCAAAGAGGCAGATCAACTGTTAAATTTTTAGAAATATGTGATAAAAATGATGGCTATCTATTTTCTGTCGATATTGATGATTGCTCAAATGTTACAAAAAATAAAAGATGGAAGTTTATCAAATCGAGAGATGATAATTTCTCACTTATAAAAACAAACATTCCAAAAAAACTTGATATAATATTTATTGATACCTTGCATGAGGCTAAACATGTAAAAAAAATTATATATAACTATTATAATCTTCTAAACGTAGGAGGTTATATTTTTATAGATGATATATCTCACTTGCCCTATATAAATAATGAAAAATCAAGTTTTTATTGTGAAATAAATAATAAAGAAACATTTTATGAACTACTTAATATCTATTATAATAATCAAAATTGTTTTGAGTTAAATTTTTCCTTTAAGTCATCGGGATTAGCTATAATAAAAAAAAGTACAGATTGTGAGTTAAAGGAGTCTTTTAAAATTAAATCTAGAGAGAATTCCCTAAAAAATTTAATTAGAAAATTATGGAAAAATTTTAAATAAGAATCTTAAATAATGTCTACTTAATGAGTGAAAATAACAATAAAAATTTTGAAAATATATTATTCATAAAAGATCCTTTGGCAGAGGGTGGCCTTAGAACTAAGAGTGTTTTTAAAGAAAATATAAAAAATAAACCTCTTATTTCAATTATTACCGTTGTTTTAAATGGTGAAAAACATCTAGAGGAAAGTATTAAAAGTTTACACAATCAATTAGATAGTAATTATGAGCATATAGTTATTGATGGGGGGTCAACTGATAAAACTTTGGATATAATAAAAAAATTTGAAGATAAGATAGAATATTGGTGTCAAATTAATGATAATGGAATATATGACGCTTTTAATTTAGGAATGCAGCTATCCAAAGGAGAATACATTGGCTTCCTTAATTCAGATGATCAATACACACCCGAAGCTTTTAAATATTTAAATAGTTATATTAGAAAATACCCTGAAAAAGACTTCATATTTGGATCAGTACGAAAACATTGGGGCATTTTATATGGATACAGGCCATATAAAATATATTGGAGCTGGGGTTTTTATTCTAGTCATTCAACAGGATTTTTTATAAAACTTAACTCTGCAAAAAAAGTAGGCTTTTATAATTTGAAATATAAATATTCGGCAGACTATGATTTTTTTTTCAGAATGATAGTTAAAGAAAAATTAAAAGGAATAGGAACAAAAAAAGAGGAGTTATTTGGTATATTTAGAAGGGGGGGCTTTTCAAGTAGAATTAAATTTATTGATCATTTTTTTGAAGAGATAAATATAAGGATTGATAATGGACAAAATAAATTATTAATTTTAATTATTTTTATATATAAGTTTTTGAAAAACTTTTCTAAAATTTCTAACTAAAATTTGACAATAACATAATTTTTGGAGAGTCTTCTAAATATAAATAATATTTTTTCTCATCTTTATCATATATAATGTCTCTTATTCTTTCACCAATTTTAATTTCCTCTAATATTTTTGGATTTTTAAAGTTATCATCAAATATTATATTATATATTTTTTTGTTTTTAAGCGACGTAACAAAAAAAGAATTTCCTTCTAGGTAAAAGTTTTTAATAATTTGTGAAATTCCAATACCTTCCATAAAATACTTTATCGGTTCTTCAAAGTTGTTTTTTATATGAGATTTTTTAAGTGGAGCAATTTTTTTAATATACCTATTTAATGGTACACTATCATAATGATTTCCATAAGATGCTATTGGCCAACCAAAGTTTTTTATAATATTTTTTTCTATATCTATTAAATTAATTTCATCTCCACCCTTTGGACCATGTTCAGTTAATATCATTTTTCCAGAGTCTAATATGTGCATTCCTTGTTGATTTCTATGTCCTTTTGACACTATAGTGTATTTACCTTTTTTTTTACTTACCTTTATAACTTTACCAAAAATACTTTTGTCATCTTGTGGATTTTCCCATTTATTAAAATCACCAACTGTTAAGTAAATTTGACTCTTATAAACATCTATTCTGCCTCCTGCTTGATATCCAGTATAATTCTTGAATGAAGGAAAGGCTTTCATACCAGATTTTGAATTGATACATTGGTCTGTTTGTAATATGTCTGAGAAATTCAATAAATTGTTATCAAACTCTGACACAAATATTGATGTGTTATAACAGTCTGTAGATATATTTTTGGTTAGTGATAAAAAAACTTTATTATTATGTATTTTAATGTCTTTAATCCCAGTCCATTTTTTTTTACTATCAAAGAAGTCTGCGTTTAAAATATTATTTTTGAGTTCGATAAATTTGAAATTTCCTTTATTTAATTCATCTTTATCAATCAATATAGATTTGCCAGAGCCAAAAATAATTAATATTTTGTTATTAATAACATCTAAATATCCTTTTTTGTCATTATCATAGATATTTTCATCAACAAAAAATGGTAAAATATAGCTTTGTAAAAAATATTTTTCTTTTTTACCTTCAATTGTTTTTAGATTTTTCAAACCAATTTCTGTCTTATTTTTATACTTTAGGTATTTTAGTTTAAGTATTAAGTTTTTTTTTTTTAACGCTTTAACCCTCCCTTCATTCAGGTTAAATTCTCTGATTTTTAATGGTACATAAAAAATTGTTTTTCCTAATATTTGCCTAACAATATATGGAGTATTTTCTTTGATCCGCTTAGAAAACTTGTTGCTGACATCTTGGCTAATTAAATATACTCCTGAGGTAATAAAAACTAAAAGCAATACAATTAAGAGTATAATATATTTTTTTTTCATTGAGAAAGTGTTATTTTAATTATAGTAATTTTACCATCAGTTTATTAATATATTAAATCTTATATCTGCAATTAATGAAGAAGAAACAAAAAGAACTGCTACTTTTTATGCCTTCTATTGAGGGTGGTGGTGTTGAAAAAAATCTTATAATTATTGGAAATTACTTAACTAAATATATAAAATCCATAAAATTAATTACCTATGGAGAAAAATTTAACAATAATTTTAATACAAAAATTAAAATAATTAATCCAAAAAATATACGTAAAAACAAAAGTAAATATTTTAAGTATCTTGTCTGTTTATTATTGTTAATTAAAGAGATAATTAAAAATAAACACTCATTAGTGTTTGCGTTTCAGGCTAACATATATTGTATAATTTTATCAAAAATTTTTAACTTTGACGTCTTGGTAAGATCAAACTCTTCACCCACTGGGTGGTCTGGAAATTTCTTTAAGAAAATTGTCTTTAATTTTTTTTTAAAATTTGCAAAGGCAATTATTGTTAACAGTAAAGAATTTCAAAAAGAATTTAAAACACGATTCAATGTTAATACGGAGGTAATTTATAACCCTCTTAATATAGGTGAGATTCAATACTTAGCAAAGCAGAAACTTAAACTTAATTTTTATAAAAAAAAAAATGTAAAAATAATAAACATTGCTAGGTTTACAGATCAAAAAGATCACATAACTTTGTTAAAAGCTTTTCTTGAATTAAATAAAACACATAATTGCAAACTATTAATAATGGGGTACGGTCCTAATAAAGTTATAATTAATGATTTTATAAAAAAAAATAGCCTCCAAAAAAAGGTTAAAGTTATTGGTTTTCAGGTAAATCCATATAAATATATTAATAAGTCAGATCTGCTTGTTCTTACATCAATATATGAAGGTCTTCCAAATGTTATACTTGAAGCTATTGCTTTAAAAAAGTTTGTTATTTCTTCTGATTGCCCTACGGGTCCTAAAGAAATATTAAAAAATGGAAAGTATGGTTATCTTTTTAAACCAAAGAGTCATTTTGATTTGACTAGTAAATTAATTAAATTCATTAATAGTAAAAATAAAACTCAAATGACAAACAGGGCTTATAAAAGTCTAGATAGGTTTGACTATGAAAAAAATAATAAAAAATATTTAAAAATTATTAAATTTTATTTATAATTATTGTTGAGCAATCATCTATCCATGCTTGCAAATATTTTAATTCTTTTTTATTAATAATCTTAATATCAACTAATTTTTTATAACATAAATATAAATTTTTTAGATAAAATTTTTTTCCTTTTTTTAAATTTAGTTTTTTTAATTCTATATAAATTTTTTTGTTTTGTTGGTACATTGGTATTTCATCAATTAAATCTTTTACAATATTATGATCATTTCTATATTGAATCATTGTTGTACCAAAAAAGAGAATATCTTTATTATTTAAGGATAGTATTCTTAAAGTAACTAAGCTTCTCCAAATATCTGTACATCTCATAGTGCAGGTAATGGGTAGATACATTAAGGGGAAAATTTCTTCAAACCAAATTGTGTTTTGACTATTGAATGTTGAGATTGATTTTCCTAAATTAATCTTATTATTTTTAAATTTAACATTAATTTTTTCATTAATGAGTCTATAAATTGCATCAACATCTGGATTATTTTCACAAACACCTTGCTGTAGTAAGAAACTTTTACTAGTTTTTTTTTTATCAATTCTAATTTTATTTTCTAGCTCATCCAGTGGTATGCCTCTTGGCCAAATAAATTCTTTTTTATTTAAAAAAAAATCATAAATATTTATCCATCCAGAATTTTTTATTTTTCTTGTCTGATGATTGGTTTTTTTATTCAAAAAAAAACTTTTCTTAGGAAAATTATCATCATCTGTCTCTATGATAATATTATTTTTTCTTATAGCTAATAAATAGCCAATATTTTTTCTTCCATAGGTATTGACAGGACAAATTTTTGCAAATTTTAAATTTAATTTTAACTGATCTTTTATAGATAAGTATTTTCCATAAGGAATTTTAAAATCTTTAGGAGATTTTTTGTCACCAATGATGATTAAATCCCATTTTTTTTTTTTTGAATTTGAAGAAAAACTATTTATATTTTTATTAGGTTTATTAATTGTGGTTATTACAAGTGCGGTTTTCATTTTTTTTATATATATAATTTGTTATATAAAGCAAGCTGTATATAAACGAAATTTATAATAAAAATTATTAAACATATTATTAAATTAAAAATAGTTATAATATTTTTTAAAAAATTATGAATAAAGAATTATTAATCACCCTTAAAAATGACTTTAAAAAAAATTTTAAAGATAATATTGCAAGTAGATATTGGAATAGGAGAACAAATAAGATTTTAAATGAGTTAGAGAAAAAAGGTTTAAATAATTTTAGAGGATATAACAGTGGTATTGGAATTGGGTTTGCCGATCACAGAAACTTGGATATTAGAAATGTTTTAGGTAGAAAAGAAAAATTGATTTCTCAAATTTTTAATTTTAAAATTTTTAAACCAATTTATTCTAAACAGCTGAAATTAACAAAATATTATAGTGATAGTGCTTTAATTTTTAAAAGATTTTTTTTTGAAAACAGCAAGATATCAAAAAATTTATTAGAAAAATATAATTTTGATAATACCTGTAACCATGGTGTACTTGATAAAATTACTTATAAGAATAATGAAGTTGCTATGCTTTATCTTCTAATGGCTAATAGAATTGACTTTATTAACACTAAAGTAAATTTAAATAGTATTAAATCATTTTGTGAAATTGGTTCAGGCTTTGGAGCAAATATTCATTTTATTCTTTCTAATTTCAAAAATATTAAAAAAATAATTTGTATAGACATTTTTCCAACAATATTCATCCTGACTGAATATCTACAATCTATCTATGGTGATAGAGTTAAAGACTATACTTATTTTAAAGACAAAAATGAAATAATTTTTAAGGATGATGATGAACTTGAGATTTATTGTGTGCCAAATTGGGAGGTGCATAAAATTAAAACTAAGATAGACCACTTACATAATGCCCATAGTTTTGTTGAAATGTCTTCAGATCAATTAACCCTATATAATGATTGTATATTTAAAAAATATGTGGAGTCAGCTTCATTTCTTTTTTATAACAGAACCATTGAAGAGAGAACGCTTGACTATAAAATAGTTTCTGAAAAATTTTCAGTTAATTTTAAAAAGTATGATCTACCTTTGATAGAAGACTTTAAAATAAGTGATACCCTTCTAATATATAATAAATAAATTAAATAAAATTTTTGTTATTTATTGAAGTTTTTTAATTGAGCATTTATTAAATTACTTAAATCTTTTACCGAAAGGAAATTTTTATTATCACTACTATTATAGGAATTTTTTATATAATCCTTTATCTTAAATTTATTTTTATTATTTAATCCCATTGGGTAAATAATATAGGAGTCCTTATACTCTTCTGTATTTGCAAAGTCTGCTCCTGTAATTAATTCTTCATGTAATTTTTCACCAGTTCTTATGCCTATAATCTTAACTTTTTTGCTTGGGTTAATTGATTTAGCCAATGTATCTAAATCATAAGATGGGAGTTTTGGAATAAAAACCTCTTTTCCCTTCATTTTTTTAATACAACTTAAAACAAAATTACTTGCCTCATCTAGTGTTATATTAAATCTTGTCATTCTTTTATCTGTGATTGTAAATGGTGATTGATTATTTTTATTCTGTTCTATCAAAATAGGAATTACTGATCCTCGACTTCCCATAACATTCCCATATCTTATTACGCTAAACTTACACTTTCTTTTTCCTTTGAATGAATTTGCAGATATTACTAATTTTTCAGCTGTCAACTTAGTTGCACCATATAGGTTTATTGGAGCTACAGCTTTATCTGTACTTATTAGAATAGTTTTATCTATATTTTTTTTAATACATGTTTCAATTAAATTTTGAGTTCCAATAATATTAGTTTTTACTGTTTCAAAAGGGTTATATTCTGTGGTTGGCACCTGCTTCAATGCTGCAGCATGAACAACAATATCTATATCTTCGTTCAAGGCCCAATCTAATCGTCTGTCATCTCTTACATCTCCAATATAAAATCTGAATTTAGATTGGTTTTTTTTTACAAACTCTTCTTCTTTTAAAATTGATTGTTTGTATTCATCTCTACTAAAAATAACAATTCTATTTGCAATATTTTTTTCAATTAGACTTTCAATAAATTTTTTTGCAAATGAGCCTGTTCCTCCAGTTATAAAATAGTTTTTTTTCATATTTTTTTTAATTCAATAATACTATCACATTTTTTTAATTCACTTACATCATGTGAAATATAAATTATAGTTTTATTTGCTTTTAGCTCCGCAATTCTATCTAAAATAAGATCTTTATTTTTATCGTCTAAGTTACTTAATGCCTCATCTAACAACACTATCTCTGAATCTTTATATATAGCTCTGGCTAGGCCAACCCTTTGTAATTGACCACCCGATATATTTGTACCAAATGCACTAAGACTTGAGTCTATTCCATTTGGTAGATTTTCTATCATTTTTTCTAACTCACAAAATTTGAGAGTATATTCTAATTTTTTTATGTCTATTTTTTTTATATCTTCTTCAAAAGTAATATTTTTTAATATTGAGGTATTAAACAAGTGTACTTTTTGCTGAACGTAACTGAATAGATTATTAATATTATCGTTATATAGTTTATTTGTTTCTATGTTATCAATTAAAATTTTACCTTTTTGTGGCTTCACTAATCCAGCTAATAAATCCACAAAAGTTGATTTGCCTGAACCACTGGCACCAGAAATGCCTATGAATGAATTTTTGTTTATTGTTGTGGAAAAATTTTGAAAAATAGCATTTTCTTTTTCATAATTAAATGACACATTTTCAAAGGATATTTTTTCTTTAAAACTAAAATTATTATATTTTTTAGTTTTTTCATCTATACCCTCCTGATTCAAGTGTTTGAGGATCACATCTACAGTTGCTTTAGAAAAGTTAATTTTTTGATAGGCAGAATTTGCTGATAAAAAAATAGGCATCAACCTAAGGCCCGAAACTGCATACATTGCTATTGAGCCCATAATCTGTTCAATGGGGTATTTATTAATTGTAAAAACGACTACTGATACGAATACTATAATTAGAAAAACCTCTGTTAGAATCTTGGGAAGTGCAGAAATCATTGCTTGTTTTATTCCCATGTTTGTAATTTTAATTGACGTTTTTCTAAAATTTTTTAAAAAAATATGATCTTTTTTATAAATTTTTAATTCTCTTAGACCATCAAACGTTTCTTTAATACTTTGAAGAAGCCTTGTACTAAATTTTAGTCTCAATGTACCAAATTCTTCTAATCTTTTTTTAAACAAAAAAATGAAAAGATAAGCAAAAAAGGAAAATCCAATTACTAAAATCATTGTAAGTTTAAAATTATAAAATGATAAAAAAATTAATATAAAGGTAATTGTTATAGTGTTTAAAAGTAATGTAAGTATTGGAGATGTAAACTGTGAAATTATTAATCTACTTTCTACATTAATATCTCTTAAAATCTTAGATGAGGACACATCTCTAACTACTTCGTAAGGTAGTGAAATATATTTTGAAAAAGTTTTCATTTGTTGCTCTACAGACAAATAAAACATAAAACTTGTTACAAACTTTGTGTAGATATAAAAAAAAATGTTCTTTAATAAAAATGAAGCAAGTAAAAACAAACTACAAATAATAATAAAGTTACTTGACCCGCTTAAGTTTTTAATTTTTGTTAAATAGTTGTTAAAAAATTCAATTTCAGTAGATTGATTGGTAAATGTAGCTAAAATTGGTAAAATAGCACTAATACTGAGGAATTCAAAAAAACCCATTATAAACATCATTATCAAAATGACTAATAAGGTTATTTTTTGTTTTTTTCCTAAAATTTTTAATATCTGAAACATTTTTAAGAATTATAAGTATGAAAATCCATAATATTAATTACTTTTGTATTTTTGTTAATTTTTTTTGATATATTTGAAAAGTTGTCATGGTCAACTAAGATTATTATGCATGCCTTCTCTTTAATTTTAGAAATAAAATCAATATTTACAATTTCTTTCTGTGAATATTGATCAACAAAAGGGTCAATTGCTAGTATTTTTTTATTAGTTTTTTTAAAGTAATCAAAAATTTTAAATGATTGGGAGTTTCTTATATCTGAAACATTTTTTTTATAAGTTAGTCCAGCAAATATAATTCTATCTGACCTGTAATTAAAGTTATCCTTCTTTAATGTTGTTTTTATTTTTTTAATTAAAAACTTTCTCATATACTCATTAATACTTCGGCCAGCTAACGTAACTCTCGTTTGTATCTTGTTTTTATTTGCTATATATGAGAAATAATAAGGATCCACAGGTAAGCAGTGCCCTCCTACTAGCCCTGGACTATATTTTCCAAAATTCCATTTTGTGGAAGCTAGCTTGAAAACATTATTAAAATCAATATTCATTTTTTCACAAAAGATATAAACCTCATTCATTAATCCAATATTGATATCTCTTTGAATATTTTCTATAACTTTGGAGGTTTCGGCTTCTTCTATATTTCTATTAATAATCAATTTTTTTGATAAGTTTTTATAAACCCTTTTAACAATTGGTTTAATTTTTAAATTGGGTATTGCTATAATTTTATTTATCTTATTTAAAGTATGGTTTGAGTCACCTGGGTTAACTCTCTCTGGACTATAACAAACAAAAAAATCATTTTTACTTATTTTTAATTTAGAAAATTTTTCAATAATTGGTACACATATATCATTTGTTGTTCCTGGATAAACAGTGGATTCAAATATAATAATATCATTTTTTTTAATTACTTTTGCAATAGCTTTACATGCAGAAATTAGAGGACTAAGATTTGGTTTTTTATTGGTATTTATGGGTGTTGGAACACAAATAATAAAAAAATTATATTTTTTTATATCATTTAGTTCAAATGTTAAATTTGTTTTTTTTAAAGTATTTAGCTCTTCTTTTTTGAATTCCTTAGTTGTATCTAAGTTTTTTTTAAGATCTAAAATTCTTTTCTTGTTTATATCAAAACCACAAGTATTAAATTTTTTTGATAAATTAATTAGAACTGGAAGTCCAACATAGCCTAAACCAATAACACATGGGTTAATTTTCATATAACAATTTTGATTGTTTAATATATGTAATATATCTGATTTTCAAACAATAATTAAAACATTTTATTGCCTTTTTTGATAATTAATAAATAATCAAATTATTAATATGAAAAAAGAACTAATTTTTATAGCTGAGATAGGGCTTAACCATAATGGAAATTTTGACTTGTGTTTTGAGCTCATTAAACAGGCTAAAGCTGCTGGTGCAAATATAGTAAAGTTTCAATTGGGATGGAGAGACAAGCCAAATGAAATGAATCAATTTGACAAAAAAAGAATTTCTCAACTCATTGAGTGGGCAAAATATTTTGAAATTGAGTTATTGTTTTCAATAATATCAGAAAATGCATGGGAATTAATTAAACCGTTTAATTTTAAAAAATTTAAAATAGCATCAAGAACTGTTAAGCATGACATGAATTTAGCAAAAAAAATTTTAAAAGGTAGTAAAGAAACAATAGTATCTTTAGGAATGTGGGATAAAAAAAAACCACCTTTTCCACAAAATAAAAAAATTTTTTACCTATGGTGTCTTTCAAAGTATCCCTGTGAGCCACGTGATTTAAAGAATTTACCAAAGAATTTTAATAAATCTCATTATTATGGTTATAGTGATCACTCAATAGGAATAGAAACATCAATTTTGGCAATTAGCAGGGGAGCAAAAATTGTGGAAAAACATTTTACTCTAGATAAATCAAGTACTATAATTAGAGATCATTCATTGTCTGCGACACCTGAAGAATTTAGACAGATGGTAAATATTGGAAAAGATATTTTTAAAAAAGTGAATATGGGTGTTTAAAGCTACATAATTAATACTTTAAAAATTTATGAATACTGAAACAAGACAGTTAGCTATAAAAAACCTTAAAGGCTCTGATGAAAAATTAAGAATAGCCTGGATGTTAAAAAATATGAGAGAAAATAAAGCATTTTCATATTTATCACAAAGGTCTAGCTCAAAAGAAAAAGTAAGATTACTAAGTCAATTAAAAAATGATTTTAAAGACTACAGACACGAGTGGAGAAACAATCCAAAACTAGCTATTAAGAATAAATTAATTGGTGAAAAGTTTAATAACAGTAAAATTAGACCATTATGCATTGATATAGAGGTTGCTTCTGTCTGCGATCTTGCTTGCCCACATTGTTATAGACAATTTATTTCTACACCTGATAAAATTATGTCTAAAGATCTTGCCTTTAAATTAATTGATCAAGCTTCAGAAATTAAGGTTCCATCAATGAAATTTAACTGGAGAGGTGAGCCACTACTTAATCCCTCACTTCCTGAAATAATAGATTATGCAAAGCAAAAAGGTGTGTTGGAAACTATAATTAATACAAATGCTACAAAACTAGATGAAAATATGTCACGAAAAATTATTAATTCTGGATTGGATTTATTAATTTATTCTTTTGATGGTGGTACAAAAAAAAGTTATGAAAAAATGAGGCCTGGAAGATTTAAAAAAAATAATTTTGAAGAAATATACAATAATATTAAAAACTTTAGTAAATTAAAAAAAAAGATGAAATCTTCTTTTCCTAGAACAAAAATTCAGATGGTACTGACAGATGACACTTTTAATGAACAGGAAAAATACTTTAATCTTTTTAAAGATATTGTGGATGATGTTTCGGTAAAACAGTATACTGAAAGGGGTGGAAAAATATCTGATATAGGTGAGGAATATCTTAAAAAATCAACCACTCAGGACAAAAATATAACCCGGAAATTTTTAGATATAAAAAAAGTTAATCCAGATTCAGAAGTTATGAGAGATCCTGATGGAAATGTATTTATTTCTAAAGGAAGAATGCCTTGTGAACAACCTTATCAAAGAATGCTAGTTACTTATGACGGCAGAGTTAGTATGTGTTGTTACGATTGGGGGAGTATGCATCCAGTTGGATATGTTGATGCATTAGCTATAAAAGTAGGTGAAAAATCCTATGAAGAAGTAAAAAAAAAAGCGGACCTTAAAATAAAAGGATTCGAACTAATGAATCTAGAGTTACCTAAAATTTTCAACAAACCAGAAAAAGAAGTGAAAACAATTAAGGAAATTTGGTTTGGTGAAAACATCAACCATGTTAGAACTAAACATTCAGAAAACGCTTTAGAAGAAATAAAAATTTGCAAAAACTGCCCTTTTAAAGAAACTTACAAATGGGAAAAAATTAACTAAAAATGGTTGAGATCATTGCTGAAATTGCTAATGCACACCAGGGCAATACCTCGACCGCACTTAAGCTTGCAAAAGCTGCAAACAATTCTGGGGCTAATGCAGTAAAATTTCAAATGTATTTTGCAGATGATTTTATTGCTAAAAATCACTCAAGATATGATCATTTCAAAAAACAATCTTTTTCAATAAACCAATGGAGAAAATTAATAAATCAAACAAAAAAAATTGGTCTTAAAATTTACTGTGATGTGTTGGGTGAGCAAGCTTTTCAATTAGCCAAATCACTTAATGTTGATGGTTACAAAATACATTCAACTGACATCTCTAATATAAAATTATTAAAAAAAATTTCAAAAACTAAAAAAAAAATATTCTTGTCTTGTGGAGGTGTCAAAATTACTGAAATATACAGTGCATTAAAAATACTTCTTAAAAATGGTAATGAGATAATATTACTACATGGATTTCAAAGCTATCCAACAAAGATAGAGGATACGAACTTAAATAGGTTGAAAAAGCTTAAAAAAGAGTTTGGTAATAAAGTTGAATATGGTTTTCAAGATCATATTGCTGGAGACGATATAGATAATTTATACACATGCTTAGTTTCACTTGGCTTTGGAATTAAATATATTGAAAAACATATAACCTTGGATAGAAAGAAAAAGGGAGTAGATTATTACTCGTCCTTAGAACCAAAAGAATTAAAGAAATTTATTAATATAATTAATAGTGCTGAAAAAAGTATATCTAATTTAAAAGATGATTTCTCAGAAAAAGAATATGAGTATAGAAAACAAGCAAAAAAAATGCTTATTCTAAAAAGACCTATTAAAAAAGGTGAGTATGTTAAAGAGAATGATGTTGAATACAAAAGAGCTGAAACAAGTTGTCAAGAACCATTAGATATTAGTTATTTAAAAGGTAAAAAATTAAATACTAATTTAAATAAAGATACTATTTTAAGAAAGAAATATTTTTCCAATAAGGTTATTATTATCGTTGTTGCTAGATCTAAATCAAAGAGATTGCCTCAAAAAGCGCTTTTAAAGATTACAGACAAAACAATGATTGAGCACTTACTCTTAAGACTAAAAAAAAATAACCCTAGTAAAAAAATATTACTATGCACTACCAAGGATAAAAGTGACAACCAGCTAGAAAAGATTGGAAAAAAATATCATATTGATGTTTTTAGAGGATCTGGAAAAAATGTATTAAAAAGAATGATGGATGGGGTTAAAAATTACAATCACAATATAATTGTGAGAGTTACTGGTGATGACATATTGATTGACCCTAAATATATGAATATAGCAATTAATTATTTACTAGAAAATAATTTAGAATATGTAGACCATAAAGCTTTACCTTCAGGCACTGAAACTGAAATATTTGATAGAAATATATTAAACCTAATTACCAACACAGCTGACGATTTAGAGGGAACAGAATATTTAACTAACTATATCAAAGATAATAAATTATATTTTAAGATTGGCTCTGCACCCGTATCAATTAAGCATAAATCTAATCTGAGACTCACAATTGATACAAAAAATGATTTTAATTTTGTAAAAAAATTTTTAATAAAAATGAAAAAAATAAGAAAAAATTATGACTATAATTTAGATGATATTATTAGTTTTTACTCGAAATCAATAAACAAAGAAGGTCTGAAGAAAAGTAGTGATCATATGCTTTATAAAACATCTTTGAGCTTAAATAAATATTACAAAATTTAAAACTATGAATTCTAAAAATTTTAACCCACTTATCACTGTATATATAACAAACCACAATTATGAAAAATATTTAAATAAATCCATAAATAGTGTTTTGAAACAAACCTATACTAACTACGAACTAATAATTATAGATGATGGATCAACTGACGGATCAAAAAAATTAATCAAAAAATATGAACATTTAGAAAATATAAAAATCATTTTTCAAAAAAATAAAGGCTTAAATATATCAAATAATATTGCATTGAAGCTATCAAGAGGAGATTACATAACACGTTTAGATGCTGATGACTGGTTAAATGAAAATTTTTTACAAGTTTTGGTTAATGAATTAAAAAAAGATCCTAGAATAGGAATAATTTTTTGTAATTATTTTTTGGTAAATAATAAAGGCATAATTCAAAGTCAATTTTTAAGACATGATTTTAAAAAAGTCAAAATTTTAGATCAACCTGCTCATGGGGCATGTAGCTTAATAAATACAAAATGTTTAAAATTAATTGGTGGGTATGATGAAAAATTTAAAAGCCAAGATGGTGTCGACATTTGGATAAGATTAATACAAAAATATAAAGTTAAAAATATAAATTTACCACTTTTCTACTATAGACAACATGGAAAAAATCTGACAAAAAATACAAGAAAGCTGTATCACTCAAGAGATAAAATCTTTGATGAAAATGCAAAAAATAAATTAAAAATAAAAGATACTGTTTGCATAATACCTATTAGAGGCATTGACGAAGACTCAATAGCCTTAAAAAAAATCAGCTCAACGACTGTTTTAAAAAGACTAATTATAGAATTACAAAAAACAAAAAAAATAAAAAAGATCATTGTTTCATCTCCAGATATTAAAATAATAAATTATGTAAAAATAAATTTTGGAAAAGAAGTAATAACGTCAAAAAGAAAGCTTGATCTAGCTGGCTACAATGTTCCAGTACATAAAACTTTAATTTCAATTGTAAAAAATATTAAGCAAAAATTTAAAATTGACTCAATTCTTAAAGTAAATGTTGATCACCCCTTATTAAATTCCCAAAACTTTGAGAGTGCAATAAATATAATGAACATTTTTAATAGTGACGAGGTTGTTGCAGTTAAAAAAGAAACTGACAATTTTTTTTATCATAATGGCAAAGGATTGATTTCATTCAAAAAATCATCAAATTTAGTATTAGAAAGGGAAGAGGTTTATCGTAATATTGGTAGTCTTCATCTTTTTACTAAAAAATGTCTTATTAATTATGAAAAAAAAAGAAAAATTGGACACGTAATATTGGATGATATCTCAGCATATAAAGTTAAAACAGATGAAGATATAACTTTTGCTAAAATTCTACTTAAGAGCTCAACTTAGTAATTTTTAATAGTAGTTTTTTCACCAGACCTATAGAACCACTATTCTGACAAATTTTTTTAAATCTATTTAAAAATTTATTTTGTGTTAATAAATTTTCATGCAGTAAAATAAAATTTAATTTTTTAACTAAAGAAAAACTGTCTTTAACCATAAAACATAATTTTAATTCAGAATACACAGATTTTAAATTTTGATTGTTACTAATATTCCAAAGTTGTATTGGGATTTTGCCACTAGCAAGTGAATCTAAAATTGGTGCGTTAGCGTAAAAGGAAATAAATATATCTGATTTTTTTGCAGCGATATGTAAATGTTCTTTTGTTATTTTCCACAGATGTTTTGGATATTTATTTGCCACATTCATAAAAACGTCTTCTTCTTGAACATTGGGATGAAATTTAAACACTAAAACAATTTTTTTGTTTTTTACAGCAAAATCAAAAAGTGCCTTGACTTGATCAATATACATACTTTTTGAATATTTTTTTTTTTCAAAGC